>TARA_B100000963_G_scaffold202556_1_pt1 | contig 25508 bp, 24 predicted proteins | sample TARA_B100000963 | Tara Oceans TARA_B100000963 (sample SAMEA2622097) | marine metagenome | biome: marine biome (ENVO:00000447); feature: surface water layer (ENVO:00002042); material: "saline water (ENVO:00002010), including plankton (ENVO:xxxxxxxx)" | depth 5 m | reverse complement strand
AAAATTTCCGATTACCATCAATTAATAAAAGTCGAAAAAGAAGCATGTCCGCTTGATCTTGCTCCAACTTCAAGCGCTACAGCAACTTTGGTATGGGGCGATGCTTTAGCAATATCTTTAATGAATAAAAAAGATTTCAAGCCTGAAGATTTTGCAAAATCCCATCCTGGTGGAACTTTAGGAAAGAGATTACTTCTTCTTGCAAAAGATGTAATGGTATCAGGAGATGAGATTCCGATTATCAATCATGATGAGTTGTCAAAAAATGTCATCAAAATTATTTCTGAAAAGGGGATTGGAGTTACATTTGTTCAAGATCAAAATAATAGGATTATTGGCTTAATAACTGATGGTGATATAAGAAGAGCCATTGATAAATCAAATTATTTTTTTGATATGACGGCTCAAGATTTTATGAGCAAAGATTTTATTTCAATCACTCCTGATGATTTAGCTTCTGAATGTTTGAGAATAATGGCTGATAAGAAGATTGGCTGCCTTGCAGTAATGCAGGATAAAGTATTAATCGGAGTTATTAATCAAAAAGACTTAGTAAAACTTGGTATCTGATGAAGATTTTAATTATGGGCTTATCAGGGAGTGGCAAAACCTTTCTATCCAAGCTCTTACAAAAAGAATTATCTTGTGCTTGGTATAATGCAGACAATCTTAGAGAAATGGCAAATGATTGGGATTTTTCAAATGAAGGACGAAAGAGACAAAGTTATAGAATGAAAGCTTTAGCTGATTTTGAAAAAGCAAATGGAAGATTAGTTATTTGTGATTTTATATGTCCTACAAAGGAAGCAAGAGAAATATTTGACGCTGATTATTGCATTTGGATGGACACAATAAAAGAAAGTAATTATAAGGATACAGATAAAATATTTGAGGAGCCTGAAAAATTTAATTTAAAGATTTCTAGCTGGGATCAGTATAGCCCCTCAAAAGTTGCAAGCTTGATAAGAGATGTTTGATCCAAAAAAACCTACAGTACTTCTTTTAGGAAGATGGCAGCCATGGCATGACGGACATCTTGCTCTTTTTGAGAGAGCTTTCAAAAAGACTGGCCAAGTAGTTATTCAAGTTCGAGATGTTGAAGGTTCTTCTGGTGGAGAGGGTCAAGATGATAATCCCTTTTCTTATGAAGAAATATTTAAAGATATAACTGAGAAACTTCTTATCTCTGGTTATAAAATTAATGAAGATTTTGTCATCCAATTAGTTCCAAATATCACTAGCATAACCTATGGAAGGGGGGTAGGTTATGAAATAGAAGAAGAGTCTTTTGGCTCTGATATTGAATCTATTAGTGCAACAAAAATAAGAAAAAAATTAAGGGATGAAGGAAAAATTTAAATTACATTATTGAACATTCTTAATATATAATCTTTTGAACATGGACTACGAACAAATATCATATGCTAAAACTGTTTACGGACAAGAAGAAATTGATGCTGTTGTAAAATGTCTTTCAGAATCGACTCAAATGGGGAATTATTCTCGACAATTTGAAGGGAAAATTGCTGAGCTTTTTGAAAAAAAACACTGTCTTTACGTTAACTCCGGATCGTCTGCTCTTTACATAGGAGTTGAGGCATTTAATTTCCCAAAAGGCTCTGAGGTAATAACACCATCATTAACCTTTTCGACCTCAATAGGCTGTATTATAAAAAATGATTTAGTTCCAGTTTTCGTCGATGTGGAGCCTCTATCCTATTGTATAGATGCAGACTTAATTGAAAGTGAAATAAACGATAAAACAGTTGCTATTTTAGCACCCAACTTAATGGGAAATCTTTGTGACTGGCCCAAGATAAAGGAAATTGCAGATAAGTATAATCTAATAATTATAGAAGACTCAGCTGATACATTAGGAGCAACAATTGAAGGACAAAAAAGTGGACACTTTTCTGATATGTCCATTACAAGTTTTTATGGCTCTCATATCATTAATTGTGCTGGAAATGGAGGCGCCCTTGCTATTAATAACAATGATGTAATGGAGCGTTCAAAATTATTAAGATCTTGGGGGAGAAGCTCATCTTTGTTTGATGAAAAAAGTGAAGCTATTGAAAATAGATTTAATGTAAATCTTAAAGATGTTGAGTATGATGCGAAATTCGTTTTTGAAAAGGTAGGATATAATCTGGAAGGAAATGAGCTTGGAGCTGCATTTGGGCTTGCACAACTTAAAAAACTCGATGAAAACATAAAAACAAGACAAAAGAACTTTGAAATCCAATGTAAATTTTTTGAGAAGTACCCAATGTTCTTTAAAAATCCAGAAGAAACTCATGGTTCAAATACTGCTTGGCTTGCATTTCCTATCCTTATTAACGAAGACGCGCCATTTACAAGAAGGGAATTCCAAATTTACCTTGAAAAAAGAAATATTCAAACAAGAGTAGTTTTCACTGGTAACATATTGAAACAACCTATGATGGACGGTGTAGAATATAGACAATCAGATATCGGTTTTAAGAATTCAGATACCATTATGAAAAATGGTGTTCTACTCCCACTTCATCATGGAATGACAAACGCAATGTTTTCAAGATTACATGAAACAATTGATGAATTCATTTCGAGCTACTAAGGAAAAATAAAAATATAATGAAAGCAGTTATTCTTGCGGGTGGTTTGGGAACAAGACTTGCTGAGGAAACTTCTATAAAGCCAAAGCCTATGGTTGAGATAGGAGGCATGCCAATTATTTGGCATATTATGAAAAATTATTCTCATTTCGGAATAAATGAATTCATTATTTGCTGTGGTTATAAAGGTTATCTTATCAAAGAATACTTTGCTAATTATTTTCTTCATAAGTCAGATATTACTTTTGATATGAAATCAAATGAAATGAATGTTCATAATGAGACAGCTGAACCATGGAAGGTAACTCTTGTAGATACAGGTAATTCAACAATGACTGGTGGAAGACTTAAGAGAATCGAAGAATATATTAAAGATGATGAGTTCTTTTGTTTTACATATGGAGATGGGTTATCAAGTGTAAATATAAATGAATTGATAAAATTTCATCGTAAACATCAAAAAAAAGCAACACTTACATCTGTGATCCCAACAAGTAGGTTTGGAGTTATAAAAACTGACAATAAAAACAGTGTTGTTGAGTTTGTGGAAAAGCCAGAAAATCAATCTGAAAGAATTAATGGTGGATTCTTTGTTTTGTCACCAAAAGTTTTAGGCTTAATTAAAAGTGATGATACTATTTGGGAGAAGAATCCACTTGAAGAGCTTGCAAATCAAGGGGAGTTAATGTCTTTCGAGCATAATGGATTCTGGAAACCAATGGATACTCTAAGAGATAAAATAGCTTTGGAAGAGCTGTGGGATTCTGGTGATGCTCCATGGAAACTATGGGATTAAATAAAGAATTTTGGAAAGATAAAAGAGTCTTTATAACTGGCCACACAGGTTTTAAGGGGGGTTGGCTTTCTTTATGGCTTCAAAGACTTGGTTCTGTCACATATGGGTATTCATTGAAGCCAGAAAATAAGGAGAATCTTTTTGAAATAGCTAATGTAAAAGATCAGATGATCTCAAAAATTGGAAATATAAATAATTTTTTGGATTTAAGTTCAGAGATTAAAAAGTTTGAACCAAATATAGTTTTCCATATGGCTGCACAGCCTCTTGTAAGAAGATCTTATTCTAACCCCCTAGAGACATTCAATACAAATATAATAGGAACAGCTAATGTGCTTGAGTCAGTGAGGCTTTTGGCCCACAAGGTTTCTGTTGTAAATATCACAACTGACAAATGTTATGAAAATAGGGAACAAGCTCTAGGCTTTACAGAAGATCAGCCCATGGGTGGATATGATCCTTACAGCAGCAGTAAGGGTTGTTCAGAGCTTTTATCATCATCTTTTAGAAGATCTTTTTTTAACATAGATAACTATGACGAGCATCAGAAAACTCTAGCAACTGCAAGGGCTGGAAATGTTATTGGTGGAGGAGATTGGTCTTCAGACCGACTTATGACAGATATTCTATACGCTTTGAATAATAAAAAGATTTTAAAGCTTAGAAATCCAACATCTACAAGACCATGGCAACACGTTTTAGAGCCAGTTTATGGATATCTTATGCTTGCACAATTAATGTATGATGAGGGTCCAGAATTTGGAGAAGCTTGGAATTTTGGTCCAAACCCAAGAAGTAATCTTAGCGTAAAAGAAATAGTTAATAAGATGAATCAATTTCTCTCAGAAAATAAAATAAAATGGGAAATTGATAGATCTAAAAATTCTCATGAAGCAAAGTTATTAATGCTTAATATAACAAAAGCAAAAAAAAGATTAGGATGGAAGCCTAAACTATCTATTGAAGATTCTCTTAAACTTGTCCTAGATTGGAATGATGCTTACAGTAAAAATAAAAAAATGAAGGACTTTACTTTAGAACAAATTGAGTTCTATGAGAATCTTTTAAGTCATTAATTCATTCAAATAATAAACTAATAGTTTTCTGATAAAATAAATCCTAGGGCTGGATGGCAGAGTGGTCATGCAGCGGCCTGCAAAGCCGTTTACGCCGGTTCGATTCCGGCTTCAGCCTCCAAATAATTAATAAAAATGAAAGTTGGTATCGTAGGTTACGGATTTGTTGGTAAGGCTCTAAGGAACGGCCTTAAAGATAACGTAAAAACTAGAATTATTGACCCAAATTTATCGACAACATTAGATGATTTAAATACATTTAAACCAAATTTAATTTTTTTATGTTTACCAACACCAATGAATAATGAAGGTAATCAGGATATTTCTATACTTAAAAATGTAATTAAAGAGATAAAAGAATTAAATAATCTAAAAAAAATTCAACTTATTGTCAAAAGCACAATAACACCTTCGAATATTGAATCATTAGACAATATTGAAAATTTGGTGATCAATCCAGAATTTTTAAGGGAGGCTTATGCTAAAGATGACTTTATTAATTCTGAATTTGTTTTATTGGGTGGGAGGAAAAGTCTTTGTCAAAATGTAAAAGATTTTTATGAAGAGCATACTAAGTGTAAAACTTCAAATTTCTTGCTCACTGATATAGTGACAGCATTACTTGCAAAATATACCATCAATACTTTTTTGGCCTCGAAAGTAATTTTTTTCAATGAGCTTTTTGAAGTGTTCCAGAAATCAGATAGCAGTGAATCATGGGAATATTTCACTAAAATAATTTCGATGGATTCAAGAATGGGCAATTCTCATATGCAAGTTCCAGGCCCAGATGGCAGAAAGGGTTTTGGAGGAGCATGTTTTCCAAAGGATATTTCAGCAATGAGGGATTATGCACTTAGCTTAGATGAAAGACTATCCCTAATAAGCCAAGTGATCAAAAAGAATAATGAAATAAGATCTAGATACCCTAATCTAACACAAAGGGAAAATGATCAATCAGTTTCATTTAAAGATAAATAGCAATTATTTATTTCATGACTATAATTACAGAATGAGGCTATGAAAAAAGACCATAAATGCCCAGGTGGTGGAATTGGTAGACACAAGGGATTTAAAATCCCTCGAAGGCAACTTCGTGCCGGTTCAAGTCCGGCTCTGGGCACCAGAGAATTTTAGATGATGACCAATAATAAAGACTTCAATGATGCCATAGACTTAAGGCCTTTTTTTATTTCTTTGTGGAAATCTAAAATATTTATATTTACAACAACATGTATATTTGGAATTTTTTCAATTATTTACTCTCTTTCACTTAAAAATGAATATACTGCAAGAATGATAGTTGAGGAAGTTGTCTCAGAAGAGGCATCTTCAGTTGTTCCTTCAGGTCTCGGAACATTTGCTGCTCTTGCTGGTATTTCTGTACCTGGTGGTATATCAAAGGACAAGAAAACTTTTGCAGTAGAGATACTTAAAACAAGAGATTTTTTTGAAAAATTGGTTACTGAGGATGATAGCTTTTTAAATCTGCTATTGGCAGTTGATAATTATAATTTAGAAGACAACTTAATTAGTTATGATGAATCAATATATGATCCAAAAACTAAAAAAATAAGAGGTGAGTATCTTGAGAAGAAAACTTTTGATGAAATTCATGCGGTCTTTCTTAACTCAATATCAGTAAAAGATCTTGAGACTGGCTCAATCGAGCTATCAGTAACTCATTATTCTCCATTTATTGCAAAAATTTGGCTTGACGATATTTTTTTCAGACTCAATAAGGATGTTAAGCAGATTGAATATTTGCAAGCCAAAAAGTCATTAGATTTTTTAAAAAATGAGCTATCTACAACAACAGAAGTTGAATTAAAAAAAGTAATTGCAGCACTTATCGATAAACAAATACAAACAATAATGATGTCAGAAATCACTGAGAATTTTGTATTTTCAGTTATTGACTCTTCGCGATTGCCAGATGAAAAAAGTTATCCACATAGATCAATGATATGTATAACAATAACTATATTTGGTTTTCTTTTTGCTTGCTTCCTTGCAATTCTCAGGTACCTATTCAAAGAGGAATAGAATAAAGAAATGAAAATCTTAGTTACAGGAGCAGCTGGCTTTATTGGCTTTCATTTAACAAAACAACTTTTGCGAGAAGGGCATGAAGTTGTTGGTTTCGATATTATCAATACATATTATGACAAAAAGCTTAAATTAGATAGATTAGCTCTTCTAGGCATTAACTCTGAACCAAATTATGGAAATAAAAAAGAGTCATCTGCTTACTCAACTTTCAAATTTATCAAAATGGACCTCATTGATAAACAAGGCCTATCAGATTTATTTAAAAAGGAATCCTTTGATGCAGTTTGCAATCTTGCTGCGCAAGCAGGTGTTAGATATTCACTAGAGAATCCAAATAGCTATATTGAATCAAATATAATTGGTTTTTTTAATTTGCTCGAGTGCTGCAAAGAATTTTCGGTTAAAAATCTTTCTTATGCATCAAGCTCTTCAGTATATGGTTTAAATGAAGAAATTCCCTTTTCATCTAACCACTCAACAGATCACCCTGTCAGCTTATATGCAGCATCAAAAAAATCAAATGAGATTTTAGCTCATGCCTATTCTCATCTTTATGGGATTCAAACAACAGGATTGAGATTTTTTACTGTATATGGTCCATGGGGTAGGCCTGATATGGCATTATTTATTTTTACAAAAGCAGCACTCTCAGGTGAGGAGATAGATGTTTATAATTTTGGAAAGATGTCTCGTGATTTTACCTACATTGACGATATTGTTAACGGAATAAAATTTGTAATAAATAATCCAGCAACTCCAGATAAGTCTTGGTCTGCTAGAGATCCAAAGTCATCAAGCTCTTCATCACCCTTTAAAATATATAATATTGGTTGTAGCAATCCAGTTAATTTACTAGATTTTATTTCTATAATAGAAAAGAAAACAGGCAGAAATATCTCAAAGAATCTTGTTGAGCTTCAACAAGGAGATGTTGCTTCTACTTTCGCAGATATTTCATCACTTCAAAATGATTTTGGCTATAATCCAACAACTGCTGTTGAAACAGGTGTAAATAATTTTGTTGAATGGTTTACTGAATATTATAAATTGGAACTATAAGAGAAATGTCATATAAAATTGCAATTATTGGACTAGGTTATGTGGGTTTTCCTCTAGCTTATGAGTTTTCAAAGAAATTTGATGTCATTGGTTTTGACTTATCAAAAAAAAGAATTAATGAGTTAACTTCAGGTTATGACGTTACAAATGAGATAAAATCAGAAGACTTAGATATTGCAAAGGATAAAATCTTTTTAACTGATGATATTCAGGAGCTAAAATCTTGCAACATTTATATCATTACTGTTCCAACTCCTGTAGATGAGTTAAACATACCAGACACTTCATTCCTTAAAAAAGCAACTAAAAATATCGGATCAATAATCAAGAAAGGGGACATGATAATTTATGAATCAACTGTATATCCTGGAGCAACAGAAGAAATTTGTATCCCTCTTCTTGAAGAAACTTCTAATCTTATTTTTAATGAAGATTTCTATGTTGGATATAGCCCCGAAAGAATCAATCCTGGTGACAAAACTCATACATTGCCACAAATAAAAAAACTTGTTTCTGCATCAACTGAAGAATCTTTAGAAAAAATCTACTCAATTTATTCAGAGATTATTGATGCAGGAGTTTACAAAGCTCAATCTATTATGGTTGCGGAAGCAGCGAAAGTTATTGAAAATACTCAAAGAGATATAAATATTGCACTTATGAACGAGCTGGCCAAAATCTTTGATGAGATGGATATAGATACAAAAGAAGTTCTTGATGCTGCAGGAACTAAATGGAACTTTCTCTCTTTCAAACCCGGTCTTGTTGGTGGCCATTGTATTGGTGTAGATCCTTATTATCTTAGCTATAAAGCACAAAAAATAGGCTTAAACCCCGAGATGGTTCTTTCTGGAAGGAGAATTAATGAGAGTATGACCTCTTTTGTTGTTTCAAAAGTTGAAAGACTTATGAAAGATAAACTTTTAGAGATATCTGGGTCAAATGTTCTTGTTATGGGATTAACCTTTAAAGAAAATTGCCCTGATATAAGAAATTCAAAAGTTTTTGATTTAATAAGAATTTTGCAACAAAAAGGGGCAACAGTTGATATTTTTGATCCGGTTTTAAGTAAATTACCTGATATTAATTTAAAAGGGTTTGAATTATTGAAATATCCAAAAAAAGATTTTTATGATGCAATAATTTTTTGCGTTAAGCATCAAGAGCTTCTAGAAATTGGAATTAAAAATATAAAAAGTATGTGTAAAAAGCCTTCTGTAATATATGACATTACTTCATCATTTCCTAAAACTCATGTAGACGGAAGGTTATAGTAATTATGTATAATAAAACAACATTTTTTGGAGTATAAAATGAAAAAAGTATTAGTCCTTGGTGCAGGCGGGTTTATTGGAGCACATCTAGTGAATAGACTAAAAAAAGAAGGATGTTGGGTTCGAGGTGTAGATTTGAAATATCCTCCATATGCTGAAACACAAGCTGATGATTTCCTCATTGGAGACCTGAGAGACCCAAACACATGTTCTCTAGCTATCGATACACAGTTTGATGAGGTCTTTCAATTAGCTGCAGATATGGGTGGCGCAGGGTTTATTTTTGTTGGAACAAATGACTATGACATTATGCATAATTCTGCACAAATAAACCTAAATGTAATAGAGGCTTGTAGAAAAAGAAATATAAAAAGAATTTTTTATTCCTCATCAGCATGTATATATCCAGAATACAACCAGCTTGATCCTGATAATCCAGAGTGCAGGGAGGACTCTGCCTACCCAGCAGCTCCTGACTCGGAGTATGGTTGGGAAAAGCTTTTCAGCGAGAGACTATATTTAACAGTTGCAAGAAATAAAGGAATTGATGTAAGAATTGCAAGGTATCATAATATTTTTGGGCCAGAAGGCTCATGGAATAATGGAAGAGAAAAAGCTCCAGCTGCAATATGCAGAAAAGTAGCAACTGCAGAAAATAATACTGAAATTGAAATATGGGGCGATGGGATACAGACAAGATCGTTCTTGTATGTTGATGAGTGCGTTGAGGCCTCACTCAGGTTAATGAGGTCTGAATTTGTAGGCCCAGTAAATATTGGCTCCGATGAAATGATTTCAATTAATGATCTTGCTTCTATGGTCATTGGCATATCAAACAAATCTCTTGCAATTAAAAATATCCCTGGTCCAACAGGAGTTAGGGGAAGAAATTCAGAAAATAGTTTATTTGAAGAAAAAATTGGTTGGAGAGTTTCAGAGAGCCTGGAGGTAGGTATAAGAAAAACATATCCATGGATCCAAGAGCAGGTCCAAGAACATGGTGATTTTGATAAAGATGTTTAGCAGAGCATCCTAAAATTTTAATGGATCATAATAATAATGTTTTATATTTAAAACTTCATTCTAGCCCTCGTTCTAATTCACTACCAAAGGCATTAACTATTAATTCAAGAAAGATTCCATTGAATGAGAATTTATATTCAAGTTTTTCACGAAAAATTCAAAAGAAACTAATAAGTTTTTTTAGAGATATCAAAAACAGAAGCACTTTAATAGTTGAGTATGATGGAAATTTTGTTCCAATTTTCATACTTTTTTGGGCAAATGTATTTTATAAAAAAAAATTTAGAGTTTTTCTAGACTGCCACGTTAATGCTTACCTTGATACTAAATCAGCTAGCTTCAAAACTATTGTTAAAAGGGTAATCCTTTTAATATTCAAAGGAATACTCAGTGCAAAAATTATTGTTCACAATAAGAAATCAATGGAGCTATTTAAAGACGCATTTTATTGCCCATCACCATTTCCTAAAGTAAATTTCAGTGGAAATAAAAAAGAAAATTTATGCGATGTTTTCATTATTTCAAGCTTGAACAAAGATGAACCAATTGATGAATTTGTAAAAGTAGCAGAGAAACTTAATGCAGAAGGCATAAAAACTATTATCTCTGGTGACTTGAGTAAATTGAAAAATAAAGAAACATATAGCCAAGACTTATTTTCAGGATATTTAGATAAAGATAAATTCTATGAGCATATTATTAGCTCAAAAATTATCATTGCAATGACAATCAGGAAAAATAACTTACTTTATGCACCTAGAGAGGCTCTTCAAATGAAAAAAGTTTGCCTAATAAACAGTAGTGAGGAAAATAAAGATTTTTATAAAGATCTTTGTCTTTATTCGCCACCAGTTGCAGACTTCATTATCCAGAAGATCCATGAAACTCTTAAAGAAAATCAATTTTTATCAACCAACAAGATTGAGAAGCTAATTGAGGATGTTAATAAAGAAATATATAACTTTAAAAGATGTATAGATACTTAATAGTTTTTGTATTCCATATAATTTTTCGTAAATTTTTTAAAACAGATCTAAGGCCATTTTTAATAAAGAGATTTCTTTCATTTAGATATGAGATCTCAAATTCTATGGAAAATGATTTAATTCCTGATGAGTCAATAAAATTCTTTAAAGAAAACATCTTAGAAAATACATCTTTATATTCCAAGAAAAATGATAAAAGAGCTTTATGGGAAAATCATAGACTCGATATAATAAATTCTGATAAATTTTCTCTCAAAATAAGGACTGGCATTCTACTATTATGGATAAATTACTCAAAAAGATTTGATTTAATTGTTTTTGAAAATATGATGGAAGCCTCTTTGCGGTCTTCAAATATTCTTATTTTTTTAGTTAAGAATAAAGATAATCTTTCAAAAGAAATTATTAAAACCTTAATGGGCATTCTAAGAAATACCTTTTTATTAAATATATATGCTCCAGATATGTTTATTAAAAGAGATGTTCTTAGGATTCTAGATCATAGCAATAATCATTTTATTTTCTGTTTATGTTTTCAGCTCCTTTATATGAATTACAAACAGCCTCTTTCACAAACAAAAATTAAGAAATTTTTAAATTATTTCGAAAAAAAGTTTTCAATAGATGGGTTTCTTAAAGAGGGATCAACTTTTTACTCATACTCGGTATCAAATGCAATCTTAAAAGTCTTATTTTTTTTAGACTTTAAAGATATAAAAAGATTTGAAAGACTCTATAAATCATTTTGTATTTCAACAAATGATGACATCCATCTAAAAAATTTAAATATTGGAGATAGAGATGGAACAATTTTACTTCCTAATACTGACAGCAATCCAGATTTTGCAAATTATATTGACAGGCAAGCATTTGATAATTTTCATCCCTTTAACAATTTAAGCTTGATTAAAAAAAATAACCTTAAGATAATTGTTAATCATAGGAAAGTTTATGACTATGGCTCACTTGGCCACTATCATGATGACTATGGACATTTCAATCTATATCATAAAGATCAAATAATCTATGATCCTGGAACTTTTTCTTACTCTTCTGAAGACAAAAGGTTTGACTCATCTGTTTATCATAATGCCATAACAATTGATGAATCAGACTCAATGATTCACAAACAAAAATTTGAAAAAGTCTTTAACTCAAAAATTAAGACAGAAATAAAAAACGGAACACTAAAACTCAGTAAATATGACAGTCATGGTAAATGGAAGAGAGAATTTAAACAAAACTCTCTAACTTTTTATGACCAATTTACATTTTCGAGAACTCCAATATTAAATATTTTTTTTAAACTTCAACCAGAAATATTTCCAATAAATAGCAAAGAAATTGAAATTGTCACTGAAAATATAAAAATTGAAATATCTTGCAATGAGTTATTAAACTATAATATTCAAAAAACAATTATTGCTGAGGATTATTTAAAGCATTTCGTGGGATATCATCTGAAAATAAGTTTTAAGAAATCTATAGAGAATAGACTAGAGTGGAAAGTTAAATGCTTAAATTAGTATCAAAATCATCAGGTATCCAGCTTTTAGAGCATTCCTACCCAAATATTGGCAGTAATGACATTCTTCTTGAAACCATTGCAAGCTGTTATTCAAAAGGGACTGAACAAAGCACTGCAAAGAATCATCAACGCTCAATCATTCAAAAAGTTATTGATAATCAATCGAAAATATTTGATTTGATATCAAAAAAAGAATTTGGAACTTTATTTAAAAAATTAAATGATCAAAGAATTACAACAATTAATCTTGGCTATTCTGCATCAGCAAGGGTTCTTGCAGTGGGTGATCAAGTAAGAAACTTTAGAGAAGGAGATAAAGTTGTTGCCCTTGGTCCAAATGCAAATCATGCTCAATATTCCGTAGTCCCAAGCGGCCTTTGTGTAAAAATTGGAAATAAGGTAAATCCTATTGATGCAAGCTCTGCTGCTGTTGCCTCGATTGCCTTGAATAGCGTTCAACTTGCAAATCCTCTTATTGGATCGAATGTATTAGTAATTGGTTGTGGGTTGATAGGCCAGTTCATCATTCAATTTTTAAATATTTCAGGTTGCGACATTACATCTATTGACTTAGATGATTCAAAGCTTAAACAATCTTTAATTCATGGGTCAAATTCTTCCTTAACAACAGAAGAGTTTAATCAAGTAAAACCAAGTGATAAATATGATCATGTTTTTATTGTTATACCGAAGTTAGAAGAAGAGTTGTGGAAAGTTATTGGGAGTGCTACAAAAAATAATGCAAATATCATTATGGTTGGAGCTGCTGATCTTAACTGTCCCAGAGATATATTCTATAAAAAGCAACTTAATTTTATGTCTCCTCACAGCTATGGTCCTGGAAGAGGGCTTTATGATTTTGAGATCTTAGCTAAAGACTTTCCAAAAGTTGCAAAAATATGGGATTTTAGATCAAATGTTAAGACATTTATAAAACTCTTATGTGATAAGAAAATTTCAACAAGTTTCATTGATATTTTTAGAATTGATAGCTCTTCCGAGTCTTCACTTAAAGAAGTATTAGAAGATAAGTCTGGCTTTAGTACTATTTTTGACTGGAGAAATTCAAAAAGACTTTCTAAAGGGGATTCATCATTATTAAAAGAAAATGAAAAAGTAAAACAAAAAGTAATTAACTTTAAAAATGTTGCTATTTATGGATTCTCTAATTTTGCTAGAGACGCTCACATGCCTGCAATTAAGAAAAATAAAGAACTTAATTTTAAAGGCGTCTTCAATAGAACACCAGTAGAAAAGACTAGAGAGGAGATGCTTGACCATGCAAAAATAAATTCATCAGATATTGGAACCGTGGTAGTTTCAACTAACCACAAATCTCATTCATCTATTTTGAAAGAGCTTTTAGATAAAGAAAAACTTGTTATTGTTGATAAACCTCTTTGCACTAATAGTGAAGAACTAAACTTAATTATAGATTTAAATAAGAAATTAAATCCAAATTTCATGTGCTTTATGAATAGAAGATATTCCGAACATACAAAAATCTTAAAAGATTACATATTAGGTTCTGAAGGCCCATTTCATCTTGATTGTTTGTTTAATGTTTTACCTAAGCAACCAAATGATATTATTTATAGTGAAGGAGGAAGGTTGATAGGGGAGATGTGTCATCATGTTGATCTAGCTTTATATCTTTTTGGGGAACCAAATCAGGTTTTTTACTCAGACAACCAGATTGAATCTAAAATTAGCAAAAACGAAAATGCAAGCATTTTAATGTCCTTTCCAGACAACTCTTCAGCCTTTATAAGATACTCTACAATGGGTGACTCTTTAGGTGTTAAAGAAAAAATAATGCTTAGTTTTGATAACAGAAGTATTGAACTTAGAGATTTTAAAATGACTGATCTTATTTCAAATAATTCAAGAAAGACTCTTTTGAAAAAGTTCGATAAAGGTTTTGATAATACTTGGCAAGTAATTTCAGACTTACTCAAAGACGGAGCTCTAAATAATAGGGAATTAAAAAATATGAAAGACTTAGATATCTTGACATCAAAAATTCTTTTGAGAGCCTGACAGTGAAATTAGCTATTTTGGGACTTGGATTTGTTGGAACTACATCACTGATAGGCTTTACAAAACTTGGATTTGAGGTTTGTGGTATAGAAAAAAATCAAGAGCGACTTCAAGGATTCATAAAAGGAAAAATACCTTTTTATGATAGAGAGCTTCAAGAAAGGTTTAATGAATATAAAGGAATTATGTTTTCTGAAAATATAAGAGAAGTAGATGATGATATAAAAGACTTTTTAATTTGTGTTGAGACTCCTTTAGTAGACAATACACTTGATTTATCATCTGTCAAAAAGGTTGTAGAAGAGATTTGTACAACTTTTAAAAATAAAAATATATGGTTAAGATCAACCACTGATAATCCCGACGAGATTAAATTATTGTCTGAGACAGTTTCCAAATCTAAAAACAGATTATTTTTATATCCGGAGTTTATGAGAGAGGGCAGTTGCTGGAAAGACTTTTTTGATCCAGCTTTCACAATTTTAGCAGGCAATGATGTAGAGAAAACATATTTTTATGAGAAACTAAAACATCATTTTAAGAATACATTCACATGTAATTTGGCTGAGGCAATAACAGTTAAGATTGCAAGTAACGCATTTCATGCCTTGAAAGTAACTTTTGCAAACGAGCTAAAATTTCTGAGATATTCTAATCAAATTAATTTAAAAAAAGTGATGGAGATTTTTACTTCCGACACTAAGTTAAATATTTCTAAAAAATATCTAAGCCCAGGAGAGCCATTTAGTGGACCATGCTTGAAAAAAGATACTTTAGCGCTTTCAAGTTCCCTTAATGATGAAATACGGGAAAGTTCAATTATAAGACAGATCGATGAAAGTAATGAAAAACAAATTGAAATAATGGTAATGAAAATAATGCATATAAATGAAAAAAACATTGGCTTTTATGGGCTTGAGTTTAAAAAGGGGTCTGGAGATATAAGAAATAGTTATTTGATAAGGATAATAAAAAAATTATCAGATAAAAATATTTTTATTTATGACAATAGCGTACCAAAGTTAGAACTCCTAAATGTCTTAGGTGACCAATATGAAGTCTTAGCAAGTCAAGAAGAGCTCTTTGATAAAGCTGAAATTATTTTCACAAAATTCAATACTGAAATTAAAACTAATAAAAAAGTAATTTCTCTTGATTCTTTATGAGCTTTGACTCTATAAGCTTCTGTTGCATCTTGAGGAATGAAGAAAAATATATTCATCAACTTATAAAATCGCTACTTGAGGCATCAAAACAAATTAATAGAGTCGAATTTATTTTCATTGATGATTTTTCTAATGATAAGACTTTAGAGATACTTAAAGAATATCGAGAGAATGATTCAAGGTTTCAGATCTATATTAATTCCTCTAAGGGTAAGGTTAATGGCACAAATCTTGCTTTTTCAAAGGCTAAATTTGACTTCGTTAAATTTATAGATGGAGATGATCTTATTACTGAAAACCTAGCTAATCTGCCAAGTAATTTTAATTGTCTTTATCATGATTACCTTGAAATGTATGGAGCTAATAAGGAATATAAAGTTGTTGGAAAAGGCTTTTCTCAAAACGCAAGACTATTTCGTGAAGAATTTAGATCAATACCTAAAGCAATGTTTTTCTTCAAAAAATCCTTTCTTGAAAGTTATTTCCCAATACCTGCTGAGCTTCCTTTTGAAGATCTTTGGATTAATTTTGCAGCTGCAGAGGATATGACTCTTAAATATTTACCAAAAGCACTTTACATATACCGTCAGCATGATAATCAATATTATGGGTCTCTATCAAATTTCAATTCAGATAAACAAATTAGAATGGCTACTAGATTTAAAAAATATTATGAGTATTTAGAGAATAATAAGCATCCATTCTCATTTAATCCAAAAAAAAAGATTAAGTTCTTTTATAAGGCTCTCTTAAAAGAGGGCTTAATAAATCATTTGTTTTTAATAATATCCCCAAGGCTATTTATAAAATCAATCATTTATAGTTTTCCAAAGCTTACTAGGTTGATATGGAAAAAGATATGACATTCAAGATAAAGAACTTACTTGTTTTTTTTCTTTTAATGCTTCCTTTGGCTAACTTACCGCAGCTTTTTAATTTAGGAGAAGATCTAGGAAGTATATTTATTTCAATATTTATTTTTATTATTTTTTTACTTTGGGTCATTTTTGAAAAAAAATTAATTAAGCCAACCCAGTTATATAATCAGCTTATTATTTTAATTATTGCAATTGGAATTTTATTTAATTTCATTTCTATAATTTTTGGAATTGTTGACCTTCAAGATGGAATAAGAGTCTTATTGATATTTTCATTACCTAAATTAATCTTTTTATACTTAATAATAGTAATATCCGAGAGGGTAAGCGTTGGCCAGGCTTTTAATTTATTTTTTATTTTTTTATTTATTACCCTTTTAAGTACTTTGGTAAGCCCTCTTTTTTACCAATTAAATCCAATTCCTGAATTTATTTTTTATGATGGAAATACAAGATTTGCTGGCTTTCATTTTGAGCTGGTAAATTTTACTTTCAGTCTTTTAGTAGGATTTTTTATTTTTTCTATTTATAAGGGATTCTCGCCATTAATTCTCCTAGTTACCTTAGTTATTATTTATTTCCTTGGACGATCTAATGCTTTTTTCCCTTTTGTTTTGCTTTCACTAGCAGGTGTATTTTTAGCAAGATTTAGAATTTTCTCTATCTCTAGGCTTTTTGTGTTATCAATTTTAATTTTGACACCGTTAATTGGGTTTTTTATTGAATTTTTTGAATTTCTTGAAATATTTGCCCTAAGAGAAGCAACAAGTTTCACTTTAGAGGGATCAACATTATTTATAAGGCTTTATCCATGGGCTCTGGCAACGGAACATTTAGTTGATAATTTCTTTAAGATGCCCATTGGCTTGGGTATGTTAGGTATTTCTCCTTATATGGAGGATACTGAAAACTTATTTGGTGGAACAGGAATTACCGCAATTTTAGCCGAATATGGATTTCTATCAATTTTCATAGTCATTTTCCTATATTTTTACTTCAACAAAATCGTGAAAAATATTTTTATGATAAATGATCCAAATTTAAGATTATGCTTAATGGGGATATTAAGTCTGTCATTAACATATATATGCATACAGTCAGGATTTTTTAATTTAACAGCATGGACTTTATGTATAATGGTTCATACTATATCTGTAAAACTTACAAAAGCCACAACATGATCACATTTTAGGGCAAGAAAAAAAGTGAAGCCATATTTAAAAGATCATGGAAAATAATATGAAGACTCTTGTATATTTGGTTTCTCATAACCACATAGATTTTTTAGAAAACTGTTTAGATAGCTTGCTTGCTCAAAAGAAAGATCTCGTAGATATAATTTTTATCGATACTAAATCAACTGACGGGTCTTATGAACTATTAAAAAAATATTCAAAAAAAAATAAAATTAAGCTTTATTCAAGAAAAGGGATCCTCACAGAAATAATCGATTGGGTCTACTCAAAATTTCTTAGGGAGTATGATTTTATTATGAGGCTCGATGGCGATGATGCGCTTAATGAAAATGCAATCGAAATTCTAGTGAATGAGATACAGGATGATGTAAAAGTTGGTTCAGTATCAGGTAGCTGGATTGAAGTGAATAAGGAATCAGATGTTATTAATAAAGTAATTCTTGAAAACGGAATTGCACAAACAGCATTTCACGGCGCTTGCACACTTTTTAGAACTAAATCACTATCAAGCATTAAATTTTTAGATAACAACATAATTAGTCAAGATGGTTTATATACTTGGCTAAAGATTAAAAATAATTGGAAGTGCAAAACTATTGAAAAAATAATATTCCAATATAGAAGACATGAAAATAATATGTCTAACAATGAGGCAAATCTTTTTAAAGGGAGAAAAGCTGCATATTTTTCTATTTTTCAAGAAAATTCATTTTCATCTAACTTATGCGTAATAATCGGATATCAAAATAATGGCCTTAGTTTTGAAAAGAATTTAAAAGAAACTTTTAAAAAGAATTTAGAAAAACAACTTACTCATATTGAAAAATCAGAATCCGTAAAGACAGTATTTTTATCTTCAAATATCAATCTTTTGGATAAGGCCTCCATAAAAAAGTATAAAAAATTAGTTGTAATTAATAGGGATGAGTCCCCAAAAAACTTATTAAAAAGTCTTCAAGAATGTGAAAATTTAAAACCAGAAATATCAAAATATGATGATCTGATAATATTAAATCCTCTCAAAAATATATGGCCACACAATATTATTGATATTTCTACTTACAGCAAATATGTCCATGGATTTAAGTCTATGATAGCTTGTGATGTGGCTAAAACTTCAATTTTTAGAGAGACTTCTGGAGAACTTTCTCAAATCAACTTGCTTAGCCAGGATAAATCATTTTCTAGCGAGCTTCTATTCATAAGAAAAGCAGGCTTTCTATTGGTGGAAACTTCTGATTTTTATGAAATAAAAAATGAATATCCAAAGCCGGTGGGCCATGTTTCAAATAATTTCTTAACATTTGGAATTGACTATCTTTAATGGTTATAAAAGTCATTTTAAGTAATATCTCATGGAGATTTTTAAAAGGATTTCTTCAATTCTTTTCTATGATTTTAATTGTGAGGTCCATAGAGATTTCAGAGTATGGTTGGTATGTGATGACAATTTCATCCTTTGAGCTTATTGCATTATTTTGCCTGCCAGGCGCAGTGAAAATAGCTTTAAGATCATCTCTTGGAGATGACGGAAACTTTCAAAAGTTGCTTGGATTAAGATTTTTTCTTGCACCCCTTCTCTTATTTGGTTTTATTTTAGTTCCAAATGCTTTAGCAATATATATATTAATTGCAGTATTTGCAGATCACTTATCAATGTTTGCAAGAGTGAAATTAAATCACTATAAAAAGTATTTTATTTTTAATTTGCTTGAAAGCCTTGGGCCTTTGTTAATAATAATTTTTATTTGTTTGTATATTTTTGTATTTCAGCAAAATCTTACTCTTGAGATTTTAGTTCAAGTCTACTGTTTTTTTTCAATATTATTATTTATGCTAAGTGTAATAATTGCATTGCGAATTACTGACTTTTCTATTTTACTTGAATTACCAAACCTTGAACTAGCTAAACAATCTCTATATGCATCAGGCAATGGCTTAATAAGTCAATCAATGAGACGAGGTGCAGTGGTTATTGCTGCCACTTTTTTGAGTGTTTCTGAAGCAGCTTATGTAAACATAGCACTGCAATTTCTGACAATTTTTACGATGATATATTCAGGATTTTCGCTTTCTTTAACAAGAGATACGTATGATATGAAAATATCAATTTCTAGGATAATTAATAATTACTACTTACCCTTACTGCTGTTAATATCAGTTATAATTTTTTGCTCAATTGGCTTATTTATTTATGGTGAGGAGTTGATTATTTCGATCTTTGGAAAAGATTCTTCAGATGCTTCGTCTATAGTATATTTGATGCCATTAATACTATTATTCCAATTACCACAGCTTCTTATAATGGGATTTTTTATGAGACTGAAGAGGGAACTACTTATACTAAAATTAAATGTTTCAAGCATAATAATTTTTATTCCAATTAGTCTTATCTTATCAACCTCTATTTTCAACTTAACGTTAATATTAATCGGATTTGTTTCGTTTACTTCATTAATTTATATACTAACGATGAGAAGTATCTTAATAGAAATAAAGAATGCTTAAACAAGATTTTTTTGATGAAATAATCATCATTCAATCATATCCATCTTTAATTAATACATATGAGCTTCTAAAAAATTCAAATACGCAAAAACTTCTTATTATTATTGGCGACAAGTCGCTCGAAAAATTTTTTAAGATTGCATTAGATACATCAAAAGTAAGAATAGTAAGATTTGGAAATTATTCTTATCTAAGCTCAAAGTTGAGAAAATTTTTTTTTCCACTTCATTTGATATATCTTCGATTATCAGTAAAGAATTATAGATGTAATAAGCTATATATAACCTTTAAGGACTGGGCTGATATATCTTCAATCCAAATACCCAAAATAGTATCAAAGAAAAAAATCTGTATTAATCCATTTGAAGCATCCCAGTTTCAAATTAAAGACAGAAATCCAAGCTCTTTTTATGATTTTATTTATTTATTTTTTCATAAAATCTTTATGAATAATATTTTAGTTTTGAAAAAAACAAAACCTAAACTTAATAGAAAATGTTTAGTAGGGTTAAGTCATAAATATTTAACTGAAAAAAATTATAAAATTATAAATAAAACATGTATCCCTGATACAAATGTACTTAATGACTTTCCTATTGAAAAAATAAAAGTAAATAAAAAGGGAATCTTGTTTATTGAAAAAGATTTATTCTCACTCAATCTTGTATCTAAAAAAGACTACTGGTTATTTATTAAAGAGCTAGTTAATAGTTATAAAAGTAATGGGCTTTGTGTTTACCTTAAATTCAAACCAAGAAATTTTGACATATCTCTGGCAAAAAAATATTCAGAATATGGAATGGAAGTTTTACCTAGCTTTATTCCTTTGCAACTTTATTTCAAAGATCCCTCAATTCTTTTAGGCATCGGATTTACGTCATCAGGAATGGCATATCAGAATAATTTCCATATTCTATCTTTTGCAAATGCAATAAAAACAAATAAATCTGCAAAAACGATTATAGATAAGTCAGTCAAAAATACTATAATTAGGGCAGGAGACAAAAAAATTCATTTTCCAATGTCAGTTGAAGAATTGGTGAAGCTATCTATAGATATTATTAAGAATGCATAGCGAAAAATTTAATTATGAAGCTAATCCAATTATTCTCCTTAATGGCATTTCACGATCTGGTAAAGCAGTTATATGGTATGCAATTGGAAATATAGAAGGTTTAGATGTCCCACAAAACCATCCCTTCGCTGACTGGATAGTAGATACATTAAATTCAGAAGAGATTTCAAGATTAGCTTCAGCAAGATTGCTTGCATTAAATTTTAGGATATATTCATGGTATAGCTTCATTGGAAGGAATCTCAACATGAAGTCAATCGATAATAGTTTTTTTATGAAATTATCAAATGAAGGCGATTTAAAAAAAAGAGACCTTAGACCTGATAATAATGATTCTTGGATTGAATTCAAAAAGTTATGGAAGTCAGGAGATTTTATACCATGCTACACGACAGATATTGAAAGGGATCTACAAAATGAAATAGAGAATTATGATTTAAGCTTCATAAATATGAATTGTCTTAGGAATCCTAAAAAGATTTTCTTAGAGTGGTGTGATACAGGAAGAGGTTCAAGATATGATGAGCTTGATAGAATGGGAAAATTTTATTTTAATTTCAAAGACACAAACGTTCCTGGATTTGCATTCAATTACAAAGATGAGTGGTATAAATCATCTCCTCAACAGAGATGTTTTTTAGCTGTAAGAGACTATTACGACAAGATTTTATCTCAAGACTTATCAAATGATATTAATATATTTTTTGAAGATTTCGTTCAAGATCCTTTTAAGATTTTAAGTGAGATCTCCTCAGCTTTAAATAAAAATATAAAAGATGATTGGATGCAGCGACTTGAAATTATGCAAGTACCGAGAGTACTAGATGAAAAATATTTAGAGGATCCAAAAAATCATATAGACAGCTTAGATACCAAACAACAGGATGAGCTCAATGAGCTTGAAGAAAGATACTTAAAAATAAAAAATGGAAAATAAATTTAAGATTTCAATAATAATTCCATCATTTAATGATGCAAGGATAGAAAGAACAGTTAAAAGCGTGTTACATCAGAAGTTTAATAGAAAAGATATGCAAATAATAATTTTGGACGGTGGTTCAGATAAAAATGAATTTGCAACAATGCTTAATTTCCTTGAAAAAGAATGTGACATTTTAATTTCAGAACCTGACAACGGAATATTTGATGGCTTAAATAAAGGATTAGATCTAGCAAATGGAGAACTAATTTTCATGATTGGTTCTGATGATTATCTTATTTCAAATCTTGCATTTGAAAAAGCTTACAAAGAATTTAAAGAGAACAATAGTCATCTAATTTCATTTGAGTTGTTTTATGTGGATTCTGAAAATGTAATTCAAAGGCACTGGTCGCTTCCAAAACGCTTAAAAAGATTTCCTAGATTTTTTCAATTACCTCATTTCTCAACCTTCATATCAAAAAATTTATTGGGAAAAACAAGATTCAAAACTAAATCATTTATATCTGCAGACTTTGCATTCTTTAAAGAACTGATTGGTAAAAATATGAAATCAAAAATTATCAATGAGCCAATTTGCTGCATGACATCTGGAGGGCAAAGCTCAAAAAATATTAAAAATATTATTTTAGGTAATCTGCAGTCATTAAAAGAATTTAATTTTAATCCTTTTTTAATATTAGGATTTATCACAAGCAAAATTTTTTCAAAGTCAAAACATTTTTTGTTAATTAAACTCAAACGACAAAAGTATTTAAGATATCAAAAACATATTTTTAATAAATTGTCTTATTTAGATAATAATGAATAAAAGTGTCTATACAGTAATTTTAGCTAGATTGGGCAGTACTCGTTTGCCAAGCAAAATGATAAAAGATATTTGCGGTATCTCAGTTATTGAATTCTTATTTAAAAGGGCTAAAAATTTGCAAAGCTGGCCAAATGTCATTTTAGCTACATCAGACAAACAAAAAGATGATAAATTAGAGGAACTTGCTATAAGATCTGGCATTGAGGTTTTTAGGGGTCCGGAAAATGATGTTGCAAAAAGATTTGCACTATCGGTAAAGGATAAAGATTGTAAATGGATTCACAGATTAAACGGAGATAATGTTTTCTTTGATTTTGAAAAAATTAATGAAGCTATGGCAATGATTAATAATATAGATGATGAAATTATCTCAAATGTTAATGAAACGCATATCTCTGGATTTAGTGTCGAAATTATAAATAGAGATTCTTATGACAACGCATACAAAATGATGAACTTAGATGAGAAAGAGCATGTAACAAAATACTTCTATAGATCTGAAGATAAGAAAATTTTTTGGATGAAAAATAGACCAGGCCTTCGTCCTCTTGCCCTTGATACAGAGGATGATTACAAAAAAATTATAAAATTGACAAATAATCCCTATAATTTTTCTTTTGAAACTCCAATTTCTAAAATGATTGATGCTCTAAAATGATTAAAAAGATAGCAAACAAGATTTTTGAAAAAATAGAGAATATTTATTTAGGCCTTTCATACAATATCGAAGAGTTAGAAAAAAAGCAAAATGAGATTTATAGTGATATTGGTTTTGATCGATCAAGTGCCTTAAAAAAGATTAATTCGATCTATAAAAAAAATCCTGAAACTCAGGATTTATCAAGTGAACACCATCTTTTATTTGCTTCGCTATCTAATTTTGTAAACATAAAAAGTATTCTTGAGATTGGTACCTATAATGCCTCATGTACGAAACTATTATCTATTTTATTTCCTAATTCTTCTATTACCTCAATGGATCTAAGAGATGATGACCCAATATTTTTAGGTACATATGATAGAAGTGATAAAGATGTATTGGAAAAGTTTATAAAAAAAAGGAATGAAATTCTTGAAAGTTGTATAAATGTAGATTTTGTCCAAAAAAACTCAGCAACATTAGTGAAACAGAGAAATAAAAATTTTGATTTGATATGGGTTGACGGTGCCCATGGGTATCCAATGATTTCAATTGATATTATAAATTCTTTAGCTTGCTTAGCTAGAGATGGTTTTATGTTTATCGATGATGTTTGGACAAAAAGATCTAAAAGTGACTCAAATTATAGATCAATTGGCGCCTATGAGACTTTATGCGCTTTGCAAGATGCTGAATTAGTTGACATGAACTTGATCCCCAAGAGAATTGATTTTCCTCATGGCAAGGGCTCCAAAAAGAAATATATTGCTCTTATAAAAAAATTAGAAGATAAAAATGAATCAATTTAGAGAATTAAATAAACCAACATTCCTAGATCGAATGTGGAATCTATCAAGAAAAATCTTATATTCGAGATTCAACATAAAACAAACCTCATTCTTTGAATTTGGAGCATATCTTTACCGATTTAAAAAAAATATAAAATTTCAAAGTAATGTTTATATTAAAAGGAATGCTGTTATTGGATGCGCTAATCCAAATGCTTTTATTTCTGTTGGCGAAAATACAACAGTTGGGAATGGAACTATTATGATTAGTTCTGAAAAAATCATCATTGGTAATAATTGCATGATTGCACCATATGTTCACATTGTTGATAGCAATCATGGAATGGAACCAGATAAACCTTACAATCAGCAAGAGAACTTTACCAGTCCTGTTGTAATAGGTGACAACACATGGATCGGGTCAGGTGTTGTAATTCTTTCAGGAGTATCAATTGGTTCAGGATCGATAATTGGTGCGGGAAGTGTCGTCACTAAATCTTTTCCAAGTAATTCCAAAATAATGGGTATACCTGCTAAAAAAAAGGATAATTAAAATGTCGATAAATATCATTGGCGGTAGTGGATTTATTGGAAATAAGCTTTCCTCAGTTTTGAAAAGTAAAAATATTGATTTCATAAACTTAGATATTTCTAAAAGTGTCTTTCATAGAGAAAAATTTAAAAGGTGTGATGTAACAAACACTAAAGATTTGGAGAATTCACTGAACGGAAAGCTTATCATCAATCTCTCTGCAGTCCATAGAGATGATGTTCGACCAAAATCACTTTATGAGAGTGTGAATGTTGGGGGAGCAAAAAATATATGCAAAATTGCTGAAAAAAAAGGCATAAACAAAATTATTTTCACTAGTTCAGTTGCGATATATGGATTTGCAAAAAAGAATGCGGATGAAAACTATACTCCAAAACCTTTTAATGAATATGGCAAAACGAAGTTGAGAGCTGAAAAAGTTTTCATTGATTGGTTTAATAGGGATAAGGAAAATAGAACATTGATAATAATAAGGCCAACAGTTGTTTTTGGAGAAATGAATCGCGGGAATGTCTTTAATTT
>TARA_B100000963_G_scaffold347418_1_pt1 | contig 25543 bp, 24 predicted proteins | sample TARA_B100000963 | Tara Oceans TARA_B100000963 (sample SAMEA2622097) | marine metagenome | biome: marine biome (ENVO:00000447); feature: surface water layer (ENVO:00002042); material: "saline water (ENVO:00002010), including plankton (ENVO:xxxxxxxx)" | depth 5 m | reverse complement strand
CTGAAATCCTCAATATTTTCTCTATTTGCAATTTCCCATTTCGCATTGTAAATATTTTTACCATTCAGATTTCTAGGCACAGAAAACATTCTAATTTTTGGATAATTCGCATTATTAATTTCATAATTTTGATTTAATATTTTTGCACTCATGGGCCACTCCATATTTGATTGTCCAGATGTAAGCCAAACCTCTCCAATCATAACATCCTCAAAAATGATTTCTTTTTCACCTGAAATAAATTTTACATCATAGGGTCCTCCATACTTTGGTGTTTTAATAAAAAACTTCCAACTACCGTCCTCTGAAATTATGCTTTTTGACTCTTCACCCCAACTACAAATTGCCTTGATATCATTACCGGGAGAACCACTTCCCCATATAGCAACATCTGATTGTTGTTGTAGTACCATGTGATCAGAAAAAACTGGTGCTATTTTTAATTCATTTTGATTATCATAACATGAGAAAAATAAAATCAGCAGAAAAAATGAAAGTCGGTGAAATAAATTTATTTTCATCGCTTTTAAACTAAATTGTTTTCATGATTAAGGTTTAAAAAATTCTTCCTCAGTAATTAAAAAATAGTTTTCTTTTTCTCTTGGATCAAAGTAAAAATTAAAAACATGCTGATCACCAAAATTAATTGTTGTTCTCTCATAATCTTCAAAATAAAATTCTTTTGACTTAAATTGAACGTATATCCGCGTAATAGGTAATTGCTCGAATTTATATTTTTCCCTATTTCTGATATATACATGACGAATATATTTTTTTCTTTGATCTCTTATTACAACAATTATGTCGTGGTCAACTTCATTAATTATTTCTAATGATGCATTAGATATTTCATTGAATTTATCCTCAGGGAATCTGAAACTAAATGTTTTGTCACCTGTATTTCCTCTCTGAGAAAATACTAATAAACAAAAAGAATAAAAAGCGATAAATAAGTGAGTTTTCATGCATTTTTTTTAAAAATTTGTAATTCTCTCTCAATTCAAAGATAAAGTAGAAACCTAAATTAAACGAATGATTTAGTCAATATTAATAGGCTTCAAAGCTTTTTCATTTTTTTTAAAAAATATATATCTTTATGAATGAATTGATTAACAAAGTATAAACTAAATGAAACCAAAGAAACAAAAATCTTCGAGACGCAGTTTTATCAAAAATGGTATAGCTGCTTCTTCAATTATGATTGTCCCAAGAAATGTACTTGGAGGCAATGGCTACATATCCCCAAGCGATCAATTAAATATTGCAGCCATAGGATCTGGAGGAAAAGGTGCGAGTGATATCAGTAACGCATCAGTGAGAGGGAGAGAAAGAGTTGTTGCTCTATGTGATGTTGACTTTTCTGGCAGTGCTTCAAATACTGTGAAAAAGTTTCCAAAAGCTAAACTTTATGATGACTACAGGAAAATGCTTGACAAACAAAAAAATATAGACGCAGTCACAATATCAACCCCTGACCACGTCCATGCACCTGCGGCAACATATGCTATGTTAAGAGGTAAGCACGTCTATGTTCAAAAACCCATGACTCACAATATTAGGGAAGCTAGAATTTTAACCGAAATGGCGAGAGAACAAAAAGTAGTGACTCAAATGGGGAACCAAGGGGGGTCTAACCCACTTCTTAATATGGTTCAGGACTGGATTGATAAAGATAAATTAGGTGCTATATCAGAAGTTAAAATTTGGACAAATAGACCAGTTTGGCCATCTGGAATTTCTATGCCAAAACCTAATATTTCAAAAAAACCAAATGCGCTAAATTGGGATTTATGGCTTGGTCCTGCAAAATCAAAACCCTATACTCCAAACATGCATCCATTTAATTGGAGAGGATGGTGGGATTACGGTACAGGTGCTTTGGGTGATGTAGGGTGCCACCTAATTGATATTCCCTTTAGAACACTCGGTCTAAAATATCCTAAAGCTGCTGAATGTAGTGTTGGTAGTGTTTTTTCTCAAATGTGGTCTCCAGATTTCAATCCTGAAAGCTGTCCTCCTTCATCATTTATAACTATAAATTTTGACGCTACTTCAAAATCAAAGTCACCCATAAAAATGACATGGAGTGATGGAGGAATAAGGCCATCGCATCCAAGTGTAATACCAGCAAACAGTGATATTGGTGGAAAAAACAGTGCTAATGGAGTCTTGATTATTGGAGAAAAAGGAGTTATTTCAACAAATATTAATGATAGTGAACCGTTAATGCCAAAATTATATCTCAATGACGGTTCAACTGATTTTGGACCTGAAGTAGAAAAAATGATTGAGCCTGAGTATGGTCATCAAAGAAAATGGGTAGATGCTTGTAAAGCAGGGTTCAACAGTAAAGAACATCTATCATTAACATCATCTTTCGATTATGCTGGACCAATGACAGAAACGGTTCTTATGGGTAATCTTGCTATCAGAAGTTATATGTTAAGAGATAAGAAAACAAAAGAATTTTTCGCCAGAAAGAAGCTTTTGTGGGACGGTGACAACATGAAAATTACGAATTTGGAAGCTGCTAATCAGTTCGTTACAAGAGATTACAGACAAGGGTTTGAAGTGTAAAATTTTAGACTAAATTAAATCCTGCTTTTTAAGCAGGATTTTTTATAATCTTCGCATCCAAATATTTCTGTAACTTACCGAACCATTTTTATCGTGATCTTGTAGGGTTAATACCCTTCTTGTACCCTTATCTATACCAAGTGTAGGACCATTTATTTCAACAGCATTCTGAATAATTACTCCATTATGTAAGACAATAAAACTTCCAGGTTTTGCTATTACTCCTTTATCATCATATTTGGGAGCATTAAAAATAATATCATAAACTTGCCATTCTCCAGTAGGGCGCATCGCATTAACTAAAGGAACATGTTGACCATAAATTGAACCTGCTTGCCCGTCCGGGTATGTTCTATTTTGATAACTATTTAATACTTGCACTTCATACCTTGCCTGAAAAATAATGCCACTGTTGCCTCTTGTTTGCCCCTCACCTTCATTCTCTATTGGAGATTTCCATTCGATATGAAGTTGAATAGATCCATGCTCCATCTTTGTTTCAATAGATCCTGTTCCAGGTTTAATAGTCATGGATTTGTCACTATTTAATTTCCATTTAACTGGCTTTCTTGTCTTTGAATGTTGCCATTTTGTAAAATCTTTACCATCAAATAGTACAGTTGCATCACTAGGTGGAGATAAGAATCTTCCCGGTACTACTATTTTTGGTTCTTGAATGCTTATTTCTTTATCTTTTGATTCTGATTCCTTTTGCGCTTTCAATTTTAAACAAAGGAAAAAGAAAAAAAATATTTTTATGTGATATTGCGTTTTCAATGTTAATGTAGTATTGTTTTATTACCCAAATTAATGAATATTTTTTCATTATTTATAAATTTGTTTAGGTATGCAAACATTAATCGAATATTTTGAAACTATTCCTTCATCTCATCGAAGCTTAATTTTAATTGGTGGGCTTAGCTTTTTCTGGATTTTGGAGAATAAATTTTCATTGTTTCGTTTTAAGTATAAAAAATGGAAACATGCATTTCCAAATCTATTTTTTACTGCGACAACAATAGTTATAAACTTTTTTTTAGCTTTTATGTTATTGAATGTTTCTGATTGGGTAGTTGCTAAACAATTTGGTCTCTTGAACTGGATGCCTGAACCTCCAATCTGGATTAATATTTTTTTTGGGATTTTGTTTCTCGATCTTATAGGGGCATACCTACCTCACTGGCTAGAGCACAAAATTAAACCTCTTTGGATGATTCATCTTGTTCATCACAGTGATCACCATGTTGACACAACTACAGCAAACCGTCATCACCCTTTCGAAAGTTTAATAAGATTTATCTTTACGCTATTTGGTGTTTTTTTGATAGGTACAAATATTGGTATTGTCATGCTTTATCAGTCTTTATCTCTTATCTCAACTCAATTTAATCATGCTAACATAAAACTCCCTAAAAAAATCGATTTGTTTTTAAGTTATCTTTTTGTTTCACCTGATATGCATAAGACACACCACCACTATCGCCTTCCTTACACTGATTCAAACTTCGGGAATATTTTTTCAATTTGGGATCGCTTATTTGGAACCTACAGGACTTTTAATAGAGAAAAGCTAGTTTATGGTGTTGATGTTTTTTTTGATAAAGAAGCTAATGGAAAAATCGGTCATCTACTAAAACAACCTTTTCAGCCATATTCTAAACCAACCTTAACACCAAGAAAGTGAAGCCCAGATTAGAAAAGGTTTGTGAGTTTAGATAAAGAATATGTAGTCTGTTTACCACTATCCATATCCTTTAGGTCAAAAACTTTTTTACTAATTTCATTTGATCCCATTAAAATCACATTTTTTATGCCTTTCGAATTTGCATAAGCCATCTGCTTATTGATTTTTGCTGCAGTAGGATATAATTCACTTGAAACATTTTTATCTCTTAATTTCATCATATAGCTATAGGCTATTTCTGCGGCAGAATCTCCAAAATTGATAAATAAGACTTTGGTAGAATAAGATAAATTGTCAGGAAAAAGGCCTAACTGGTCCATGACTAAGAAGATACGTTCAAAACCAAAAGAAACTCCAACTCCACTCATTTCATCCATCCCGAAAACACTTGTTAAGTCATCATATCGGCCTCCCCCTCCAATAGATCCAATGTTAACATTTTCAGGCGAATCTACCTCTACTATCATTCCGGTATAATAATTTAGGCCCCTAGCCAAAGAAAAATCAAATTTTAATACTACTGAATCCGATGAACTTAACTTAAAAGAATTTATAATAAATTCTAACTCAGAAATACCCTCTAAACCTTTTTGATTGTTTGTAAATAAAGATTTCAAATATTTGATTTTATTTTGAAAATTTTCCTGAAAACCAAACATTTTTTCAAGAATGTCTAATAATTTTGAATGAAAATTTTTACCAATTAATTCTTTAAAAACTTCTTTTTTACCGATTTTATTTAATTTGTCTAATGTAACTGTAAAGTCGTAAATTCTAGATTCGTCTTCAAAGAGGGTAAATATTGCTACTAATATGTTTCGGTGATTAATTCTTAGATTAACATCTTTTAGTCTTAATTTATTGAATATTCGATCGTAAAGATGTAGTACTTCGACTTCTTGCCATAAAGAACGATTTCCAACAATATCAGCATCACACTGAATAAACTCTTGAAATCTTCCCCTCTGAGGACGGTCAGCTCTCCAGACAGGTTGGATTTGATATCTACGAAAGGGAAAAGTTAATTCATTTTGGTGCTGTACAACATATCTGGCAAATGGAACGGTTAAATCATATCTTAAAGCTTTCTCTGATATTGATTTAATGAATTTGTAATTTTCACCATTATTATAAGCATTAAAATCTGCTCTTTTAATTTTTTCGCCAGAATTTAAAATCTTAAAAACCAATCGATCACCCTCATCACCATAAACTCCCGTAAGAGTTTCTAATTTCTCGAACGAAGGGGTTTCAATTGGACTAAATCCATATTCCTCAAAAGTAATTTGAAGAATGTTTTTAAGATAATTTCGTTTTGCTATCTCTACAGAAGAAAAATCTCTAGTACCTTTTGGTATGGAAGGTTTTATTGCCATTATTGATGTTACTTTAACAAGTATCTTTGAATTTGGTAAACAAAAATAGCTTTAAAAATCTTATTGCAGATTTTAAAAATAAATAAATCTAAAAATTATATATGTGAGAGCTGAGAATTAAGACAAATTTCTTACCTCTTTGCCTTTTCTTCAGGAACTACTTCAAAAGGGAATTCGAAACTTACATCACGATGAATTCTGATTTTAGCAACATATTTACCTAGCCGTTTTATTGTTCTTCCTGGTAAAGTAATATGCTTTTTTTCTATATCAGGGATTTTTTTACCTATAGCCTCAGCTAAATCAGAATTGGTTACAGATCCAAATAGTTTATCCTCACTACCCACCTTACTAGATAATTTAATTTTAAGAGCTTTTATCTTTTCAGCTTTTTTTGAGGCTTGATCAACGATTGATTTTTCTTTAAAAGCACGCTGTCTCAAGTTTTCTTGGAGTATCTTCACAGCTGACGTTGTAGCAATTACTGCCTTTCCCTTTGGGATTAGATAATTACGGCCGTAACCATTTTTCACATAAACTACGTCGTCTTTAAAGCCAAGGTTTTGAATATCCTCTTTTAAAATTAATTTCATGCTAAATTTTATTTTAACATATCTGCTACATAAGGCATCAAAGCTAAGTGCCGAGCCCTTTTAATGGCTACAGATACTTTTCGTTGGTATTTCAGAGAAGTGCCGGTAAGTCTTCTTGGTAATATTTTACCTTGCTCGTTGACAAATTTCATAAGAAAGTCTGGGTCTTTATAATCAACATATTTTATACCCGATTTCTTAAATCGGCAGTATTTTTTTTGGTTTGAAGTATCAATATTTAAAGGAGTTAAATAGCGAATCTCCCCTTCCTTTTTTCCTGAATTTTGTTCTTCAATTTTAGACATTTATTTAGTTTTTACGCTGTTTCGTTTTTTTCTTTTATCGGCCCATGCTTTAGCATTTTTGTCAAGTTTTACTGTCAAGTAACGCATTACTCTCTCATCGCGTCTAAATTCAAGTTCTAATTCAGAAACAACATCCTGTGGAGCAGCAAATTCAAGCAGATGGTAAAATCCACTTTTTTTGTTCTCTATTGGATAAGCTAGCTTTTTTAAACCCCAGTTTTCCTGATTAGATAGCTTTCCTTTTTGGGTTTTTAAAAAGCTTGTATACTTCTGAACTGCTTCCTCTACCTGCTTTTCGGATAGAACGGGATTTAATATGAAAACAGTTTCATATTGATTCATATATCTCTATTTTGGATGGCAAAAATACATTTCTATTTTAACAATCCCAAAAAAAATAAAAAGTTTTGTTTCTTGAAGTTTTAGTTAGTTTCTCGCTAAAAAAACTAAAAATTATTGACCGTATTCACTCTTAATTAATAATAGAAATGAATTATTATCAGCTTTAAATAATAATCATGTAATTCGTGTTGCTTGGAACTAAGTATGTTTTAATTTTTTGAGAAAATTTAGGGTGATAAGGTGAAATCTTATCCCTCTCTGTATTTTAGTGTGGATCGGCGTCAAAGTTAATTCTCGTAATTCTAAACTTTCCAATAGATTGGAAGCTTTTGTAAGTTTTCATGATTATGCTTTTTAACTCACTTGATTTTAACTCATGATCCAGTTTGATTAAAAGTTGCTTTTGATATTGGCCTCTTATTCTCATGATTGCTGGAAATACTGGTCCTAACACTGTCCCCTTATATAAAGTCTTTATGACATTTGAAAACCACTCAGAAGATTTATTAACATTATCATAACTTTTACTCTTGAATGTAACTCTAATCATCCTGTAATATGGTGGATATCGATAGAGAATTCGTTCTTTTTTTTGGGTTTTAAAAAGGTTATCATAGTCATAATTTAACACCTGTTGTAAAACTGGATGATCTGGTTGAAAAGTTTGGATAATCACTTTTCCTTTTTTGTCTAATCGTCCTGCTCGACCAGCAACTTGAGTCAGCATCTGATAGCTCCTCTCGTGTGCCCTGAAGTCAGGAAAGTTTAATATGCTATCAGCATTGATTACACCTACTAATAAAACATTTTTAAAATCTAAGCCTTTGACAATCATTTGAGTTCCAACTAATATTTGAATTTTTTCTTGATGAAATGCTTCAATAATTTTGTCAAAGTCCCATTTTCCCCTTGTACTATCCCAATCCATTCTTCCAACGTTTATTCCAGGAAAAGATTTCTTTATTTGTTCCTCTATTTGTTGAGTCCCAAATCCTTTTTTATTAAGACTAGGCATTCCACAAGAATCACATAGGCTCGGTGTTTCTATGTGATAACCACAATAATGACACTTTAACTTATTTATAGTTTGATGATAAGTCATTGAAACATCACATTGTACACATTGCGGTGAATATCCGCAGCTTAGACATTCCAAAACTGGGGCATATCCTCTCCGGTTTTGAAATAAGATTACTTGTTTTTGTTGTTTTATAGTTTCTTTAATTTTAAATAAAAGTTGTTTTGAAAAAATACCTGAAATAGTTTTTTTTTCATATTCCTCTTTAAGATCAACAAGTTCAATATTTGGTAACTCAACTCCTCCATAACGCTGATTTAATTTAACCCAGCCATATTTACCAGTTCGAACATTTTCAGCAGTTTCAATTGATGGTGTTGCAGATCCAAGAATAACTTTAGAATTTAACTCTCGTGCTAAATAAATTGAACTATCTCTCGCTTGATATCGTGGTGCCGGATCAAATTGTTTGAAGGAATTTTCATGCTCTTCATCTACAATTAATAGACTCAGGTTTATGAAAGGCAAAAATAATGCAGACCTTGCTCCCACAATAACAACACCTTTTTCATTACTTTTTAAAACCTGATTCCAAACTTCAGTTCTTTCGTGTGAAGAAAATTTTGAATGATACACTAAAACCTTTTCTCTAAAGTGGGAAGTTAACCTTTGCACGATTTGTGAAGTCAATGATATCTCTGGAAGAAGATAAAGAACTTGTTTTCCCTTTTTTAATTCCTCATTAATTAGTTTAATATAAACCTCTGTTTTACCTGAAGAAGTAACTCCTTCAAGAAGGACAACTTCTTTCTCCTTTAATTTTTTTTTGATTTCAGCTAGGGCTTTTTTTTGAGACGGAGATAAAATTATTTCTTTTGATTGCTTTGAAAATTTTTTTATTAGAACTCTGTTTACTTCTTGATACTTGTGGTCAAGAATTCCTTTATCTATTAGACTTTTTAAATGATAAATTTTTGTGTCAAATTCATTTCTCAGCTTAAGAATCGGTATCCATTTGTCGGTTTGATTCGATATTTTAAGCAAATTAATTATGACTGCTTTTTGCTTTGGTGCATTTTTTAAACTATCTATCACAGCTTTTAATTTTTTTTTATTTTTAAAATTCTTATTTAGTTTAATTAAGCGTTCTTTTTTTGGTATAAATTTTTCTTCAAAACTTTGTTCAATTGATGCTACTTTCTTTTGGATCATTCCTAAAATCAAAGGCATAACTTTTTTTGAATCAATAATTTTTGCAACTTGTTCTATTGTAAGATTAGAATTTTCAAGTGCCTCATAAACAAGGAACTCAACATCATTTAAATTTTCTATCTGTTCGGCAGTAGTATCTAATTTTATGATATTTGATTTACTTTCAATAAGTAGCGCACTAGGAAGACTAGATCGAAGAACTTCCCCTTCACTGCACATGTAATAATCTGAGATCCATTCCCAAAATTTTAGTTGCGTCTTGGTAACTAAAGGGTCTTCATCCATTATCATCGAAATATTTTTTGGTTCGTAATTTTGAGGTTGAGTAGAATGAATTTTTTTAACTATTGCTGTATAAATTTTTTGTTTACCAAATTGAACCGCAACTCTGAATCCTGGTTTTAGAATAGTTTCTTCTTCTTTACTTATTGAGTAAGTAAATGTGTTTGGCAATGCCAGTGGTAATATGACATCAACAAAAAAATTTGATGGATTAATTTTCATCAATTTCCCCCTTTGGTTCTCTCTTAAATCTTGTCAAAGTTGCATTTAATTCAAAACCTAGTAGCAAAATATTTGAATTTATCCATATGTATAAAAGAAAAATTAATAGTGCCCCTATTGATCCATAAAGTTGATTATAGTTAGAAAAGTTTTCAATATAAATACCAAAACAATATGTTGTAAGGAAAAATAAAAACGTTGTCATTAAAGATCCAGGTGTGAAAAATTGGTTTTTTCTTCCTTCAATTGTTCCAAAATAGTACAAGATATTTATTGTAAGGTAGATGAATAGTCCAAAAAAAGTAATTTGACCAATACGAGTCCATCTAATTTCGGAGGCAATTAGAGAGTCTAGATTATTTAAGATATAAAATTCAAAATAAAAAAAGATAATTACAGTGATCAATAAAAAAAAAGCTAGAAGAACACTTACTCCGATAGATAAAAAATACTGTCGAAAAAAACTTCTAGAAAAATTCACATGGTATGAAACTTCAAAACTTCCAAAAATTGCTGAAATACCATTAGCTGATAAAAAAATTGAGAGTAAAAAAACAGACGAAAGTAATCCTCCTCTGGGTTTTGTTCTTATGTCTTCAAATATATCTGCAAAGAAAGTTTGAGTTTCGGGAGGGAGAAATAATTCTATGTAATTTAAAAAAGTTTGATCAAAATTTTCGATATTAATAAATGGGATTAGATCAATAAATGGTATTAGATTGAGGATAAATAATATAAATGGGAATAAAGCCATAAAAAAGCTAAATGAAATACTTCCAGCCCTGTAAGTTAATGCACCCTTTACAATACCAATCGTATACATTTCTAGAAGGTCATAAAGTGAAAACCCATAAAAACCTGGTGGCTTTATAACCTTTAAGAATTGAATTATAGGTTTTAAAAGCTGAAACTTTTTAAATCTCATCACTCAATTTTCCAGTAAATTATAAAAATATATGAGGGAAAACTAGAAGAAAATCCAAAAGCTGGAAAAATCAAAAGCATTCGTAAATTTGTGTAATGGAAATTCAATTATTATTTTTTGGTAAAACGAAAAAAAACTATTTGTTAGATGAATTAGAAGCTTACAAAAAAAAAATACAACGATTTATCAAATTTTCTTTGGTTTGCATTTATGAAACACAGAAAAACAAGAAAAATAATATAAAATTATTAAAAGAAGAACAATACAAAAAAATATTAAAAAGAATCTCATCTGATGACATTGTAGTTCTATTAGATGAAAAAGGTAAGCTATTGAATTCAATTGATTTTGCCAGTGAAATATTGAACTTAACAAATAAAAGCAAAAAAAGAATACTCTTCATTTCTGGCGGAGCTCATGGTCTATCTGCAAAATTTTATGATAAATTTCCAATTAAAATTTCTCTTTCTCCGATGACATTTTCACATCAAATGGTTCGATTAATTTTTTGTGAGCAACTATATAGAGCATTTACAATAATAAATAATCACCCATACCATAATAATTAAAATGCAAATAATCTTTGCTACTCATAATCAGAACAAAGTAATTGAACTAAGGAGAATAGTTCCAAAATCAATTAAAATATGGAGTTTAAACGATATTAATTACCATGATACTATCGAAGAAACTGGCAATACCTTGGAAGAAAATGCTAAAATAAAATCTGACTTCATTAGAAAAAAATTTGGTCTAAATTGTTTTTCTGATGATTCTGGATTGGAAATTAATATTTTGGGAGGTGAACCTGGAGTAATGTCAGCAAGATACGCTGGCCCATTGAAAAATAATGATGCAAACATTGAAAAAATTTGGAAAAAGCTCAGAAATGTAAGAAATCCCAAAGCCTGTTTCAGATCGGTGTTTTATCTTCATTTAAATAAAAATACTTATTGCTTTGAAGGTCGAATAGATGGAAAAATAATTTTTGAAAAGCGAGGAGAGAATGGTTTTGGCTATGATCCTATTTTCATTCCTGAGGGTTACGATAAAACATTTGCTGAACTTGGAAATGATATAAAAAATAAGATTAGTCATAGGGCAAAAGCAACATTCAAATTAGTTGAACTCTTAGTGAATAGCTAATTGATATTAAATGCCTTAAAACACTAAACATTTAATTGATTTTTACATAAATTTAACGCATGAGGAAGTTTTGTATTGCAGTTTTAATTTTTTTTTCGTCCAAAGGATTTTCACAACAGGAATTTCATGCAATCGTGGAAAATGAAACTACTGGATTACCTATGTCCAGCGTACATGTTCTAAATTTAACTAAGGTTATTGGTGCTATTACAAATCCAAAAGGAAAATTCGAGATTCCAGCCGAAGTAAATGATACTTTATATTTTTCTTACCTTGGATTTAAACCATTGAAAATTGCAGTGACAAACGATATGCTTAAATTCGGGAATTTCAAATTTATTATGACTGAACTAGCCTTTGCATTAGAAGAGGTAGAAGTTCGCCCATATCAACTTACAGGTTATTTGGATATTGATGTAAAAAATACTCCAATAAACACTGCACAACGTTATAGTATCTCTGGACTACCTAATTTAGGATATGAATCTGGCAGCAGAAAATTAGGAAACTTTTCAAAAGCTATTGGAAACTTATTTAACCCAATAGATTATTTGAGTAATATGTTTGGAAAAAATGCAGTGCAAATGAAGAAATTAAAACTTATGAGGGAGGATAATGAAATCAAAAATCTTTTAATATCAAAATTTGATCGACAAGTGCTGATACAACTCCTTGGAATTAAGCGAGTTGATATAGATGAAATTCTCCGTAATTGCAATTACTCTGATACCTTTATGAATGAGGCCAACGATCTACAAATTTTAGAAGCAATTTCTAGATGTTATGAAGAGTATAGAATTTTAAACCTCTAGAAATACCTTTTTAAATAATCAAGGTTTTTATTACCTAAAATATTTACATTAAATTAATTCTCATTTTATTGAATTAAACCGACATATTTTAGGTGCCAAGTGTCCTGGAAAGCTATTTTTCATTGTATCTTTGTGGAAAATAATTGTCGATGTCGTTAACTGAACTCAATGCTATTTCGCCTATTGATGGTAGATATCGTTCAAAAACAAAAATCTTTTCAGCCTTTTTTTCAGAACAAGCATTAATAAAATATCGCTTAGAAGTAGAAATTGAATACTTTATTGCTCTTTGTGAATTACCGTTACCAGAATTATCTAGCATTGACTCAAGTATTTTTAAAAAACTCAGAAATTTTTATAAAAAATTTACAACTGACTATGCAATTCAAATAAAAGAGATTGAAAAAATCACAAATCATGATGTAAAAGCCCTTGAATATTTTATTAAAAATCAATTTGAGAAATTAGGTCTCAATAAATACAAGGAATTCATTCATTTTGGGTTGACCTCTCAGGACATAAATAACACTGCTATCCCACTTTCAGTCAAAAAAGGTGTTGAAAAAGTTTATCTTCCAATGTTAGATAAAATTCTTATCCAACTGAAATCCTTAGTAAAAGCATTTAAAGAGATTCCAATTCTCTCAAGAACACACGGTCAGCCTGCCTCACCTACTTTACTTGGGAAAGAAATTCAAGTTTTTGTTACTCGCATTGAAGAACAAAAAATAATGTTATGCGAGGTTCCCTATGGAGCTAAGTTTTCAGGGGCCACTGGAAATTTCAATGCCCATCATGTTGCATACCCCAAGGTTGACTGGAAAATTTTTGGTGAAGAATTTGTCGAAACAAAACTTGGGTTAAAATATTCTTATCCAACGACTCAAATTGAATATTATGACTCATTTGCAGCTTTGTGTGATTCTGTTAAGAGAATCAATAATATAATTATAGATTTAAATAGAGACATGTGGCAATATATATCAATGGATTACTTTAAACAAAAAATTAAACAAGGTGAAATTGGTTCTTCCGCAATGCCACATAAAATTAATCCTATAGATTTTGAGAATTCAGAGGGAAATCTTGGGATTGCGAACGCTATATTAGAATTTTTATCATCCAAATTGCCCATTTCTAGATTACAAAGAGATTTATCAGATAGCACTGTTTTAAGGAATATAGGTGTCCCATTTAGCCATACTCTTATTGGATTAACATCCACGTTAACTGGATTAAAAAAATTAGTAGTAAATAGATCCAAAATAAATGAAGACCTTAACCAAAATTGGATAGTTGTTGCCGAAGCAATTCAAACAATACTGAGAAAAGAAGGATTTAGCAATCCATATGAGGCCCTGAAAGACTTAACGCGTTCAAATTCAAGAGTAGATGAGAAGCAAATTCGAAAGTTTATAGAAGAATTAAAAATTGATGACCAAATTAAATCAAAACTAATGTCAATAACTCCTTTTAATTACACTGGTATCAAACTTTAACTATTTTGTTGTAGAAAAGAAACTTCAAGATTAAGAAAACACTCTAAATATTAATATTTAATACTTATTTTTAAATTTTTTGAGAAATGTATCATAACATAGTAAACATAAAACTTTTTCTATTTCTTATTCTTACACTCCCGATTATTCATTGTTCTAGTGATTTAACAGTAGACGCGAATAATGAATTTGATAAGAATTTTGATACAGATGACTTAGCAGTTAATCTTGAAGGGGATCTGCAAATCAGTGATTTTGTATGGAAAGGTTTAAACGAATTTTATTATTGGCAGGATCAAGTTTCAGAGCTTTCCGATGAGAAGTTGATTGATGAAAAAGAGTATGCAGACTACATAAAAAATAATTCAAATCCGAATCTATTTTTTGAATCATTAAAACATTCTGATGACAGATTTAGTTGGATACAAGACAACTATGTAGAATTGGAAAATAATTTACAGGGAGTTTTTGCGACAAATGGTGTTGAATTTGGTCTATTATATGCGTGTGAAAACTGCAACGAAGTTTTAGGCTTCGTAAAATATATATATAAGGGTTCTAATGCAGATGGAAAAAATATAAATCGAGGTGATTTCTTTAATGGTGTAAATGGAACCATTTTAAATGATAGTAATTATATACCATTGTTATTTGGAGAAAATCTTAATTACACACTTAATATGGCAACCATCGAAAATGGAAAAGTAATCCCAAATGGTGTGAATGTTGAACTAACAAAAGAGGAAAATTTTGAAACAAATCCTATTCAGATAAATAAAACCTTTGATATTCAAAATGGAGACCAAGTAGGTTATTTGATGTACAACCAATTTGTTGCAAATAAAAGTGTGAATTTAAATGATGTTTTTGCGGAATTCAAAAATAAAAATATAGATAATCTTATTGTTGATTTAAGATACAATGGTGGTGGTTCGGTTAAAAATTGTGTTGAATTAGCAAGTATGATTACTGGTCAATTTGAATCTGGTGTTTTCGCTCAAGAACAATGGAACAGTAAGCTAATCTCTTATTTGGAGAAACGTTTTGGTTCTGAATCATTGATTAATCGTTTTGTAGATACTTTGAGTAATGGGAGCATAATAAACTCCCTAAAATTAGATCGAGTATATGTGATAACTTCCTCCGAGTCTGCATCTGCTAGCGAACTTTTAATAAATGGTCTTTCCTCCTACATTGAAGTAATACAAATAGGTGAACGTACTGTTGGAAAAAATGTTGGTTCCATTACAGTTTACGATTATATAGATAACGAAAAAACCAAAAACCCAGATCATAATTATGCCATGCAACCTATAGTTCTGAAAATGGCCAATAGTGATGGATATGCGGACTACACAGAAGGGCTTCAACCAGATAGATTTATTGAAGAAGATATTACCAACCTTGGAGAATTGGGAAATGTTGGTGAACCTCTTTTAAAATCCACACTAAATCTCATTTCTGGAACAAAAAAAGTGATTTCCACAAAGCCAAAATTAAATAAAGAGTTTTTGATTATTGACCCACTTATGTTAGAAAGGCAAAAAATGATAATTGAAAAAAATATTAATTACCTTATACGATAATAAAGTTTGGCTGACTTAATTTCTTTACTGATATTTCTAGAATAGAACTATAAAATAAATCTCCTGCTAAAGAATTGACAAAAAAGGGGATTGCTAAAGTAAAACAAGTTAGCAAACCTGAAAAAGTTTGAGGATAATGAAAAAACCACACGCCGAGATTACTGACTATAAAAAAACTAAATGAGGCTAATAAAATTGACTTAAAAGTAAGTTTTTTAAACTTTATGCCAATATAAGTATTGATAACAAAACACCCATATATTATTGGCATAAGGGAATGAAATCCAAGGTAAATGTCAGTTATAAGCATACAAGCTAAAGGGAAAAGAATTGCAAACCTCTTATTTTCAAAATAAAATCCTGAAAAAAGAGCAATACTTGTTATAGGGGCAAAGTTGGGTGGATGGGGTAAAAGTCTAGTTAGTATTGCTAGAATTAACAAACCTAAAACCATTTTTATTGTCAATTTATCAAACTCCATCAAGTACAAGTTTGGAAAAACTCAGCAAGTTTTGATCATTTAGTTAAGTACATTTTTCTTCGAGAGTAAAGGTCATAGAATTCATCTTCTTTCAGACTGTCAATAAATAAAATACTCTCTCCAGTGCTCTTCATTTCTGGCCCTAATTGCTTATTAACATTGGGGAATTTATTGAAAGAGAATACTGGTTGTTTAATAGCGTATCCTTTGAGCTTAGGTTTAAAATTAAAATCAGTTAGTTTATTTTTTCCAAGCATTATTTTTGTAGCAAAATTTACATATGGTTGTTTGTAAGCTTTTGCTATAAAAGGAACTGTTCTAGAGGCTCTAGGATTAGCTTCAATAACATAAACCTTATCATTTTTAACAGCATACTGAATATTAATAAGTCCAATTGTGTTTAACGATAAAGCAATCTTATGGGTATGGTCCTTGATCTGCTGAACTACATACTCACCAAGATTGAAGACTGGTAAAGTTGCATTTGAGTCCCCAGAATGAATTCCGCAAGGTTCAATATGCTCCATTATGCCAATTATTTGAACATTATTTCCATCACATATAGCATCGGCTTCACATTCAATAGCACCATCAAGATAATGATCAAGAAGTAGCTTATTGTTAGGTATTTTTTGAAGCAAGTCAACAACATGAGCTTCTAAGTCTTCTTTATTAATGACAATTTTCATTCCCTGGCCACCTAAAACATATGAAGGTCTTACTAATATTGGGAAATCTAATTTTTCAGCAAGCTCCAGTGCTTGATCAGCAGTTTGTGCAACTCCAAACTCAGGATATGGGATATTATTGTCTTTTAATAATGTGGAAAAACTCCCTCTATCTTCAGCTAAATCAAGAGATTTGAAACTTGTACCAATAATTTTTACTCCATATCGGTCAAGCTTTTCAGCTAATTTTAACGCAGTTTGACCACCTAATTGGACTATAACACCCTCTGGATTTTCATGCTGAATGATATCGTAAATGTGTTCCCAGAACACTGGTTCAAAATATAATTTATCAGCAGTGTCAAAGTCAGTTGAAACTGTTTCAGGATTACAATTTATCATAATTGTTTCAAAATCACATTCGCTAGCAGCTAATACCCCATGAACACAGCAATAGTCAAACTCAATACCCTGTCCTATTCGATTCGGTCCAGAACCTAACACTACAATTTTTTTTCTATTTGAAACCTTACTCTCATTCTCACTTATAGCACTTTTCCCGTTATATTTTACCTTAGCCTCAAAAGTTGAATAATAATAAGGTGTCTTAGCCGAAAATTCTGCAGCACAAGTGTCGACAAGCTTATAAACTCTTTGTATACCACATTCTATTCTTTTATCATAAACTTCACTTTCCAAACATTGTAGCATATGTGCAACTTGTCGATCAGCGAAACCTTTTTGTTTAGCCTCTAAAAGCAATGAACCATCAATTGAGGTAATATTGAATTTAGAAATTTGCTTCTCAAGAATATATAACTCTTCGTATTGTTTAAGGAACCACATATCAATTTTTGTGATTTCATGAATTCTTGAAAGGGGAATACCTATCTGAATGGCATCATAAATTACAAAAACTCTATCCCAGCTTGCATTAGTTAGTTTACTTATAATTGTATCATAATCAGTATATCCTTTACCATCTGCACCTAGACCATTTCTTTTAATTTCAAGCGATTGAGTTGCTTTGTGAAGAGCTTCTTGAAAGGATCTTCCGATACCCATTACCTCACCAACAGATTTCATCTGTAGTCCCAAAGTACGATCTGATCCTTCAAATTTATCAAAGTTCCATCTAGGTATTTTTACTATCACGTAATCCAATGTAGGCTCAAACAAAGCTGATGTGGATTTAGTAATTTGATTCTCAAGCTCATCTAGATTATATCCTATGGCAAGTTTAGCGGCAATTTTTGCAATAGGGTATCCTGTTGCCTTTGAAGCCAGAGCAGATGAACGAGAAACTCGTGGATTAATTTCTATAGCAATAATATCCTCTTTTTCATCTGGACTTACAGCAAACTGAACATTACATCCTCCAGCAAAATCTCCAATACTACGCATCATGTGAATTGCCATGTCACGCATTTTTTGAAATGTTTTATCCGACAAAGTCATAGCCGGTGCAACAGTGATTGAGTCACCTGTATGAATTCCCATTGGATCCATATTTTCGATTGTGCATATGATTACAACATTATCATTTTTGTCTCTGAGTAATTCAAGTTCGTATTCTTTCCATCCAATTAATGCTTTATCTATCATTACCTCATGAATTGGAGAGATTTCAAGTCCTCGGGTTAGTAGTTCATCAAAATCTTTAGCTTTATGAACGAAAGAAGCCCCTGCTCCACCTAGTGTGTAAGAGGCTCTTATTACAAGAGGGAATCCAAATTGCTGAGCAATTTCCTTGCCTTTTAGGTACGAATTTGCTGTGGCCTGAGGTGCCATCGCAACACCAATTTCGGTCATTAATTCTCTAAATTGTTCTCTATCCTCAGTTATTTGAATAGCATCAATATCAACTCCAATTATCTTTACTTCAAAATCATCCCAAATTCCCTTATCCGCAGCTTCAATGCAAAGGTTTAAAGCGGTTTGTCCTCCCATTGTTGGTAATACTGCGTCGATCTTGTGTTTTTTGAGTATTTCTATTATAGATTTTGTATTAAGTGGTTTAAGATAGACGTGATCTGCCATTGTCGGATCAGTCATAATAGTTGCTGGATTAGAATTAATCAGAATTGTCTCGATACCGTCCTCCCTCAAAGATCTTAAAGCTTGTGATCCTGAGTAATCAAATTCACATGCCTGTCCAATTATTATTGGGCCTGAACCAATAACAAGAATGCTTTTAATTGAATTGACTCTTGGCATTATCGTAAAATAATTTAGGTACAAAAAAAGGTGCTACTAATATAAAAGTAACACCTTTAAGAAAATTTTTTTTTATCATTTATTTTTTATGTCTTGGTTCAGAGGAAACCGATAGCTTTTTTCTTCCCTTTGCTCGTCTGGATGAGAGCACCTTTCTGCCACTAGCAGAGGCCATTCTTTCTCTAAATCCATGTTTGTTTTTTCTCTTCCTCTTTGAGGGTTGAAATGTTCTTTTCATTTTATCTTGACAAGGTTTTTAGGTCATTAAGGGAGTCCAAATATACGACATCTTTTTTTTCAACCAACTATGCTAAAACACATTTAGCTTTTCTTTTTTTTTAACTTTGAAAAAAAGTATAATGTTTCCTAAAATTCTAAAATTATTTCTAGCAGTTCTAACATTTGGCTTTGCCATTTACCAGTTTGTTGATGATTATATTGGAAATGGTATAATGATGGTCATAATTACAGGATTTTTAATACTCTTATATTTTAAAAATGAAATAATTTTTTTAGCCTTCTTAAGATTAAGAAAACAAGATTTTGTTGGTACAGAAAAGTGGCTTACGAGAATACCAAATGTTGAAAGGAATTTGGTGAGAAAGCAACAGGGTTATTATAACTATCTATTTGGTATAATTCATTCGCAAAAAAATCTTACTCAGGCTGAAAAGTTTTTTAAAACAGCAATTAAATTGGGATTATCAATGAATCACGATTTGGCAATGGCGAAAATGAGCCTAGCAGGAATTTATTTACAAAAAAGGAGAAAAAGAGAAGCACAGCAACTATTGAATGAAGCTAAAAAACATGACAAACATGGTATGCTTAAGAGTCAGATGAAGATCATTCAGCAACAGATGAAACGCATTTGATGTCAATCTATTAGAGGTATTTGTATCTCGTACTTTTTCCTTGAATTATTATTTAAATGGTTTTGTATTAACCATGGATTAAATATTTTCAGAAGCTTATAATTAATACCTTGTTCTTTAGCAAAAGACGCTATATTTTGAATTGGAAGATCCCAATCAATTATTTTTACTGGAGTAGAGTGATATAAATCAGATTTTTCATAAACGTATCCATAACTAATGGGATTTGATAAAATATCTTTAACTGCGAGTATTCTAAAAACATAACGACTAGTTTCATTATTTAGTAAGAGATCATAATAATTTTTTACTTTTTGTCTAATTAATTCCTTTTCAATACCATAAATTCCTCTATTAAAAGAGGCTGCTGCTAAAGTCCAACTTCCAAACTTGGATTTAGCTTCTTTCAAATATTTACATGCTACCCTGGTGGATTTCTCAATATGATATCTTTCATCAACATTGCTGTTTACCTCTAAACCAAATTGTTTTGCAGTAGAAGGCATCAATTGCCAAAATCCCTTTGCACCTCTTGGTGAACGTACGTTTTCCAAACTACTTTCGATGACTGCCAAATATTTAAAATCATCAGGAACGCCTTCTTCATTTAAAATTTCTTCAATTTTAGGAAACCACTTATTGGCTCTTTTAATTAATAGCATCATATTAGACTGCCAGTAGGTGTTAACCAATAATTCTCTATCTAAACGTTCCTTAATATCAGAAAAATTGATTGGAACTTTTTCTCCACAGAAATCCAAGTTATTAGGTGATTTTAGGGCAAAAACTTTTAATTTTTTGTTGCTCATGGTAGTTTCTGGCACTTGACTTCTCATGTAAAAGTTAAAGCCAGAAAACAACAAAATCGAAAAAATAAATTGAAAGGCACTGCTGCCCATATTTAACTTCATTTTACTTTAAATTTAGTCATTTTTGCAGTATTGCAGGCAACTCCCTATTGAACCAACTTGATTCTGTAATTATTGCAGCATGTCCTCCTTTGATTTTAACAACCGGTCTAACAAGATTTTTGAGAGGAAAAACAGTATCAGACTCTCCATGAATATGGATGAGTTTTGTTGAAAATTTATTTTGATCCCAATTAACAAGTGCATCAACAGCCCAATTTAAATATTCTGGATTACGCTCAGAAAGATATCTTTGGTAAAGCGCTACTCGCTTTCTAATTCCTTTACCAAAAGCTAAAATTGCCAAATAATCTAAATTATCGATCCAGTGTGTGGGAATAAGTTTATGAATATTTGTTTTTTTCGCCATTTTCATTGGTAATGGAAGTTCGTCTTTAACTTTAATACTTGACACGATCACTATTTTTTTCACAGAAATATGCTTTGCCATTTCCTGAACTAATATTCCTCCGAATGACACACCTAAAAGGATTGGATTCTTAAAAACAATTCGGGTACTCATTCTTTTTGCGTATTTATCAATAGGTTCATCTTTTAAAGGCGGTATCCAACTCAAAAGATGAATTTGAAAATTTGTAGGTAATTTTAAATATTCAAAAATTTTTGGGCTTGCGGCCATTCCAGGCATGCAGTATACATGAATTGGTGTCATTTGTCACTTCAAATCATAACTTTATTGGTTATTTTTTTGTATTTTAGCGATCCCTAAAATCCAATTTAAGGATCTATTAAAAATAATCAATCATTATGACTATAGATAATTTAACTTTAATAAACAATGAATTTTTAAGACAGTTTGAAGTTAAAATTGAAGATAGTCTAGCTAGAATAGAATATTCAGAACAGGAAAGAAAAATTTTTCTCACCAAATTACATATTCCGAAAAAGATAGAAAACAAACAGTTCGAGGAAGCATTTATTGTTAAAGTTCTTGAGTTTATTTCAGAAAAAAACCTGAGAATTGTTCCGACTTCACCAAAAATAGCGAGATTCGTTAGATCCAACCGGAGATATAAACAACTTCTTCCAGTAGGTATAAAACTTTAAGCTGTTTTTTTAACTCTTACGAAACCCTCATCATCAATTTTTTCAAGTTTTACCTTATGTAAAGTATTTATGAGGTTTGGGTCCCAAGGCATTCTTATTTTAATATAATTTTCAGTAAAGCCAGTTATATATCCTTTCTTATTTTCACTCTCAAATAATACTTCAAAACTCTTTCCTAGCTGTGATTTATAAAAATCTATTCTCTTTTTGGTAGACAATGACCTTAACATTTTACTTCTTTTATTTCTTATTGATTTATCTATTCTATTTTTGATTTTAATAGCTTCAGTATTATCCCTTTCCGAATAAGTAAACACATGCAGATAAGAAATCTCTAAACTTGAGATGTAGTTATAAGTTTCTAAAAAAATTTGATCTGTTTCTCCAGGGTAACCCACAATAACATCTGCCCCAATGCAAGCATTTGGGAGAAAAGATCTGATTTGTCTGATTTTTTCAGAATATAATGATGTCATATAACGTCGTTTCATACTTTTTAATATTTTGTCACTACCACTTTGTAATGGAATATGGAAGTGTGGTGCGAAACGATTGCTTTTAGCGATGAAATGTATTATATCTTCACTTAGAAGATTAGGTTCAATTGAAGATATACGAAAACGATAAATTGATTTTAAATCATCTAAGGCTTTAATTAGATCTAAAAAAGTATGCTTATGTTTCTTGTTTCCAAACTCGCCTTTACCGTAGTCACCAATATTTACTCCAGTAAGAACAATTTCTTTCAACCCTGAATGAGCGATTTTTTTTGCATTATCAATAATACTTAATAAAGAGTCACTTCTCGAAATTCCTCTTGCTTTGGGAATTGTACAATAGGAACATTTGTAATCACAACCATCTTGAATTTTTAAAAAAGCCCTGGTTCTTTCATTTATGGAATAACTAGACTCATAAAAGTTAGCATCTTCAATTTCACATGAATGTATTTCTGTAAATTCATTTTTTTTAAGATTATTAACGAATTCTATTAGTTTAAATTTTTCTGTTGCACCAAGAACCAAATCTACACCTTGAATAGAAGCAATTTCACTTGGCTTTAATTGTGCATAACATCCAATCGCAGCAATAAATGCATTAGGATTATTCTTTTGCGCTTTTTTAACCAGATTACCAAATTCTTTATCTGCATTTTGAGTAACTGAACAGGTGTTGATAACATACAAGTCTGCAACAGAATTATATGGAACAATTTGATAATGGGAAGAAGCAAATACTCTTGAAATTGTCGCTGTTTCTGAGAAGTTAAGTTTACAGCCCAAGGTTTGAAAAGCAACCTTTTTTAAGTTTATTTTTTTTTTATTTACTGGTGGAATGATTTTTTCCATAACCATTTTAAATCTGTAAATTCAAAACAAATATATTAACAAAATTTTCATGTATAAATTAATTACAATTCAATACTATATAAATTTCTGTGTGATATTACATTTTTTTCTAATAAGCTGCGACAACACGAAAACAATCCAAAATAAAACTGTGTTTCGTTATAATGAGTATAGAAATATCACATCTCTAGATCCAGCTTTTTCTAGAAATCCACAAAATATTTGGCCAATTAATCAATTATTTAATGGTTTAGTTCAATTAGATAAAGATTTAAATATTGAGGCCGAGATTGCTAGCTCTTGGTCAGTAAGTCCTGATGGCCTAATTTACACATTTTATCTTCGTAATGATGTTTACTTTCATGAATCCCCAATTTTTGGAGAGAAAAAAACTAGGAAAGTAGAAGCGAAGGATTTTGTTTTCAGTTTCGATCGTTTAAAAGATCCTGTAGTTGCATCGCCTGGGAGTTGGATTCTTCAAAATGTAGAAAATTATGAAGCAACAGCAGAAGATATTTTAACTATTACCCTTAAAAACCCATTCCCAGCCTTTTTGGGACTTCTCACAATGCGATATTGTTCTGTTGTACCTCAGGAAGTAACTACCTATTATGGAGTTAATTTCAGATCTAACCCAATAGGTACAGGTCCTTTTTATTTTAAAAGATGGGATGAAAATGTAAAATTAGTTTTATTAAAAAATCGAAAATATTTCGAAAAGGATAAAAAGGGTAATAAATTACCTTTCCTTGACGCAATTACAATTAGATTTATTACAGACATACAAAGTGAATTTATGCTTTTTTTGCAGGGAAAGTTAGATTTTATTAATTCTCTGGATGCTTCATACAAAGATGAATTACTTGATTATGATGGAACTTTACGAAGTAAATATTATGCGAAAATAAACATGCTTAAGGGACCTTATTTGAATTCTGAATACATAGGGATATACCTTGATAGTAAAAACCCAGCAATAAAATCTAAAAAAATAAGAAAAGCACTTAATATAGGTTTTGATAGAAAATTGATGGTAGCGTTCTTAAGAAATAATATAGGTTATCCAGCAAAAAAAGGTTTTATCCCTAAAGGACTACCTGGAACTAGTGATGAAGAAATTGAATATAATCCTAAATTAGCAAAAAGATTAGTCGAAGATTACATAAAAGAAACCGGTGAAAGGCCAACTTTAAAATTGGCAACGGATTCTAATTATATAGACCTATGTGAATATTTGCAAAGAGAATTTCAAAAAATTGGAATTGAAATTATAATTAATGTAATGCCAACTGCATCATTAAGACAAGCAAAATCTTCGGGTAAACTTGAACTTTTCAGAGCTAGTTGGATAGCAGATTATCCAGATGCCGAAAATTACTTATCACTTTTTAACAGTATCAACTTTTCACCTAATGGTCCAAACTATACTCATTATAAGAATCTAACCTTTGATAAAATGTATAAAAATTCATTAAAAATTTTGTCAGATAGTTTACGTTTTAAAAAATACAAGCTTATGGACTCTCTTGCTTTCAGCGATTTTCCTATAATTCCACTTTACTATGATCAAGTTGTGCGTTTTGTTCAAAAAAATATTAGAGATATGGAAATAAACCCTATCAACTTGTTAGTTTTAAAAAACACAAAAAAATCGGAGGGTAGGAATTAAATATTACTTCTTAAACTTAGAATATTTATTTTTAAACTTATCAATTCGCCCAGCTGTATCGACTAATTTAGATTTACCTGTATAGTAAGGATGAGAAGTTCTAGATATTTCAAGTTTAACCAAAGGATACTTTACTCCATCAACTTCAATTGTTTCTTTAGAATTAACTGTTGATTTCGTAATAAAAACGTCATCATTTGACATGTCTTTAAAGGCTACTAGCCTGTAGTTATCTGGGTGTATGTTTGCTTTCATCAAATCAATTAGGGTACAAATTTAATTTTATTTTTTTAAAAATATTAAACCCAGGTTTTTTTTTTAATTTCGAAATGAATTTAGTCAAACAGAATTATGGGAGAATCATCTACTTCAATTAAAACAATTATTATCAACTTCGGTATAATTTTAGGTTTAACGTCGGTTGTATTTCAACTTATGCTCTACTTTTTTGATATGCATTATAAAAATGATACTACTGCCGGAATAATATCCCTCATTATAATGATTGGGATTCTTATTTACAGCTTTATTCAATTTAAAAAAGCTAATGAAGGTTTTATTTCCCTTAGTGAAGCTTTAAAGATTGGATTAGGAGTTTCCCTTGTATCTGCAATTATAAGTATTATATATACCCAAATTTTAGTAAATTTTTTAGATCCAGAAACCATGAATAAGTCTTTAAATTTGACTATAGAGAATATGCGGATTCAAAACCCTGAAATGCCAAAG
>TARA_B100000963_G_scaffold292035_1_pt1 | contig 25594 bp, 32 predicted proteins | sample TARA_B100000963 | Tara Oceans TARA_B100000963 (sample SAMEA2622097) | marine metagenome | biome: marine biome (ENVO:00000447); feature: surface water layer (ENVO:00002042); material: "saline water (ENVO:00002010), including plankton (ENVO:xxxxxxxx)" | depth 5 m | reverse complement strand
GCACCACCTGTGTCTGCAGCGACAGCAAGTATATCTAACCATCCAATCCCAGAAGATTGCCTGTATGGATTATTTAATCTTGCTTCAAAATTTTCTGCCTCCCTTTTTGCCATTATGGCTCTTCTTTCTTTATCTCTAATTTCAGCTTCTAATCTTGTAAACTCTGGATTCGGTACTTGTCTTATACCTGAAACTACTTTTGACATCATTTGGTTTTGTGAAACATTATTAGCGAAAGAGTCAAAATCTTTTGGTATTAAAACTATTAAATTTTTATCGCTTTTCAAAAGGTCTTTGAGAGATTTTACGCTCAAATTTTTAGTTGCCTCAAAAGAAAATTCTTTCTCATTCCATTTTTCTATATCTTTATTTATGTTAGGGAACATTTCTTTTTTTACAATTTCTTTTTCATAATTGATCACTTTAAGATTTGTATTTATCTTAATGGGAATATTTTTGTTATTTGATTCTGCGACAAGTTCTTTTTGTTTAAATTTATTTTCACGTAATTGTTTTTGAGCAGCTAATTTTTCTTTTCTTTTTTTAAGTATATTTTCTCTTTCTTTTTTTGCTAACGCTTTTTTTTCATTTCTTTCTTTACGTTTTCTTTCTTTTTCTTGTTTAAGAGCTAATTGTTTTTGCAATCTTTCTTGTTTTTTCTTTTCAATTTCCTGAAGTCTTTTGAACCGCTTTTCTTCGTTAGCTTTCTTGGCTTGAATTCTTTTTTCTAAAAGTTTTTTCTGATTTTCAATTCTTTTTTGTTTTGCATCAGCTATTCTTTTTAATCTTTTTTGTTCAAAAGTACTTTTAGCTATAAGTTCATTCGTAGCTTTTTTAACATCATCTTTATTTATTTCTTTATTTTTAGGTTTATTTTTTGCTACGCTCCTAAATTCCTTAAGTTTCTTTACTCTAATGTTTTTATCTATACTGATTAGATGTTTGAATTCATTAATGTTTAATATCTCGTTACAATCTACAATCTCATTTGGAATAATAGGTGTAATAAACCCATCATTTTCTAAACAAAATTTGTTTTCTAATGCAAAAGCTTTTTGAACAGGTAGGACTGATGTTACTAAAAAAAACAAACCAACACTAAAATTTAATAGTGATTTTTTCATAAAATATACTAAAATGTTACTAAATTTTTAACTATTTTAATATGAAAAAATTATTTTTAATATCCATAAAAAGCCTAGTTTTTTTAGCTTTTTTTTCAACTTATACTTTATCTAATGAACCCAAATCTGTTGATTTAGACGATGCAAAAAAATACGCACAAGATTTAAAAAAGTTAATGATGGGAGGAAAAAAAAATAAAGCTTTAATTGATTCTGCTTTAGCAAGAATAGAAAAAGAATGTTGTTCTAATCAATTTCAAGATAAAGCTAAAGTAGAGAAAATTAAAAAAAGTTTAGAAAAATGTTTAGAAAACAAATGTCATAATAAAACATATTTAATGTGGGCAATAAAAAGACCAAGAAAATTAATTGTTTTGAATCAAATAGACGAATTAGATGTTTTGTTATTAAACAATGAAAAAGCTAATATTTTAGATACTAAGTCACGAGAGGATGAATTATTAGATGAAAAAAATAAAGCTCAAGGTGATTACAAAAAATTATTAGTAACTTACAATAAATTAGAAAAAGATAACAAGGAACTTAAAAATAAGATCGAAAAGCTTTTAAAGAATTACGAGTCCCAAATATCAAAATTAAGTAAAGAAAATAAGGAATTAAGTAATAAAAATAGTGAGTTATTTTCTTTACTACCGGCTTATCAAAAAAGAAAACTAGAAAAAAATAAAAAATAATTTAAATTAAATATTCCTTTTTAATTTTTTTTCTTTCCAATAATTAAGTCAATTAAGGATATATTCAGATTTTATGGCGGTCCCAAGGGGAATCGAACCCCTCTTTGTTGGATGAAAACCAACTGTCCTAACCGATAGACGATGGGACCGTATTTTTGAGTGTTTTATTAACAGAAATATCATCGATAATAAACTCTACATTTGACTGCCCCCTCCACTCATTAAGGGATAATTTTCCTGCTATATTAAACAATTTTCTATTTTTACTAAGCAAATATGCCCCAATATCATTTTCAACAGAATTAAATGCTATAGCTTTTATAGATGAACCCTCCTGACCTACCAAAACTGTTTTAATATGTTTATTTTTTAAAATCTTACTATTAACTGATTTTAAATTTTCAATCACAAATTTAGGCTCAGGATTTCCTGAACCAAAAGGTGCTAATGAATTAACTTTGTTATAAAATTCAATATTTACAGCGGTCGGGGCAATTACGCTATCTAAATATAAAATTTTATCTTTAGATAAGTATTTATCATATTTTTTAAATTTATTAAAAATGAATTTTTTTAACTTATCTATATTTTCAACTTTAATTGAAAAACCACCTGCCATTTTGTGACCTCCACCTTTAATTAAAATTTTTTCCTGAGTAGCTGCTATAATTACCGAACCAATATCAAAACCTGGAATAGATCTTGCTGAAGCCTTACCTATTTCTTTTTCAATTGAAATTATTATTACTGGTTTATTAAACTTGTCTTTTATTCTCGAAGCGGCAATCCCTATCACACCCTCATGTAAATCTTTACCAGAAATGATTAGTACTGGATCTGAAAGATTATTTTCGATCATTTTCAATATTCGTTCTAAAACGTCTTTCTCAAGAACCTGCCTTTCTTTATTAAATAGATCTAATTCTGCTGCTAATCTGTACGCATCTTTTGGATCTTTATTGAGTAATAAATTAGCGCCATGGGAAGATTTTCCAACTCTACCTCCAGCATTTATCCTAGGACCTAATAAATATCCAATGTCATAAACGTTTGGATGATTTTCAACTTCACAGATGTCTAGTAAAGTTTTTATACCTAAGTTTTTTTTAGTATTTACTACTTTCAATCCTTGTTTAACAATAGCTCTGTTTAAGCCAACGAGAGGAACAACATCACAAATTGTTCCTAAAGTGACTAAATCCAAATAATTAATCAGATTTGGTTCAGATATTTTTTTCTCATTAAACCAATCTTGTAATCTTAATTCTTTATTTAAAGATACTAAAAACATGAAAGTGACTCCCGCTGCACATAAATAATTTAATTGAGAATTATCATCTAATCGGTTTGGATTAATAATAGAATGAGCTTTAGGTAAATTTACTTCAGACTGATGATGATCAAGAACAATAACATCAATATTTTTTTTACTTGCATAATCGATGGCCTCAAAAGACAGTGTACCACAGTCCACGGTAAAAATTAACTTTACTCCTTTGTTTATTAACTCTTTAAATGCTTCGATCGAAGGGCCGTAACCCTCTTTTTTTCTGTCAGGTATATATATTTCAAATGGATGATTAATTGCTGAAAAAAAATTTCCAAGTAATGCTGTAGCCGAGGCACCATCTACATCATAATCTCCGAAAATACCTATTTTATCTCTACATTTGATTGCATTTATTGTTCTAAACGATGATTTTTTCATATCATTTAAAACCTCTGGATTTGGTAGAAAATTTTTAATAGAGGGTTTTAAAAAACTGTTAATTTGATCTTTTTTAATTTTTCTAATTGATAGTAATTTAGATATTATTTCATCTAAGAAAAAATTTTCCTTAAAAAAAATTACCTCATCCTTATCAAATTTTTTAAAAATCCAACTTTTACTACTTACTGAAAGTGAATTCATTTATTGTAAATGTTCGAGACAATTTTGTTAATTTTTTCACTTTTATGAAGTGCAAAAGTAGTTACTTTATATTCACTTCCCAAATCTTTTACACCACTTGCTAAATCTCCTGAGGTCACACCAGTAGCACAAAAAATGACATCTCCTTTTACCATATCTTCTATATTATATTTTTTTTTAAAGTCTTTTATACCCAGTTTTTTAGCTCTAATTTTTTCATCATCATCTAATACTAAACGTCCTTGAATTTGGCCACCAAAACAAGAAAGAGCTGCAGCAGCTAATACTCCCTCAGGACCACCTCCAGTACTATAATAGATATCATTTTTAGGTTTATCACCTATTACACTTAAAGCTCCAGCTATGTCACCATCTGTAATAAAATTAATTTTGACATTCATTTTTTCTAATGATTTTATTATACCTTCATGTCTCGATCTTTTTAAAACACAAGCCTTTAAGTCAGAAATCTTTTTATTTTTTGCGTCAGCTAACAATTTTAAATTTTTTTCAACACCATTATCAATATCTAAAAGATTTTTCGGTAAATTCGCTCCTATAGCAATTTTTTCCATGTAAGTATCTGGAGCAGATAACAAATCTCCCTTATTTGCTACGGCAATTACTGAAAATGCATTTGGTTGATTATTAGCTGTAAACTTAGTTCCTTCTAAAGGATCTACAGCAATATCAAATTTTGGTCCATTTAAAGTACCAAGTTTTTCACCAATATAAAGCATAGGCGCTTCATCCATTTCTCCTTCTCCAATAACAATTGTACCTTCCATATTTATTTTATTTAACTCTTTACGCATTGGATCAACCGCCCCTTTATCAGCGCTAATTTTATCGTTTTTCCCAATATATTTCGACGCACCGATAGCTGCTTTTTCAGTTGCTTTAATAAATAGATTTAAAAATTTAGTGTCGATTGACATTCAATTATCATCAATTCTTATTAATTTTGATTTTTTTAAAACGTATTTTTTTTTGTTTATGATTTTAATAATTTTCCTTAATGATTTGTCTTTTGAATCATGACTAATAATAACTATTGATGAGGATTTTCTTGATTTATTTGGGTTTTGAATTAATCGTTTTATTGAAACATTATTTTTTGAAAAAACTTGAGTTATATTTGATAAAACACCAGGTTTATCCTTTACTTCAAATCTTAAATATGCGGAAAACGATCTTTCTAAAATACTGTTAAATTTATTACTTTTCCTCTCATTATTTGATATTGAAAAAGGAAATTTAATATTCCCTCTCATGATAGAGGATATATCTGATATCAATGCTGATGTTGTTGCTGTAGGTCCAGCTCCTTCACCTTGAATAATGCTTTGACCAACAGGATATCCATCTACAATTACAGCATTTAAAACCCCGTCTATACTTGCAACATAAGAGCTCTTTTTTATTAATGTTGGGTGTACCCGTTGATATATTTTTCCTTTAATTGATTCAGCAAAACCTAATAATTTAATTTTATAACCAAGTTTATTCGCATTATCTATATCTTCCTTATCAATAGTTTTTATGCCCTCAACGTGAATATTATTATTTAAAAAGGAATTAAAACAAAGAGAAGTCAATATTTTTAATTTGGCTGCTACATCTTCACCATTTAAATCTGAAGAGGGATTAGACTCTGCATAACCTAGCTTCTTTGCTCTTTTAAGTACATCTATGAAATTTTTGTTTTCGTTATCCATAGATGACAAAATATAATTTGATGTTCCATTAAAAATTCCATAAACTTTTTTTATTTTATTAGCAATTAAACCCTCTTTTAATGACCTGATTATAGGCACACCTCCACAAACTGAAGCCTCAAATTCTAAGTTAACCTTATTAGTTTCAGCAATTTTAGACAATTGATCACCATATTTTGCTATTAAAGCTTTATTGGCAGTTACAACATGCTTCTTATTTTTTAAGGCATTAAAAACCAATTTTTTTGCAGGACCTTCGGCCCCGCCAATCAACTCTACAATCAAATCAACTTTTTTACTTTTTGTGGCATCAAGGTAATTTTTAAGCCAAATTTTATTACTTATTTTAAAACTTCTTTTTTTAGATTTTTTTCTAGCAGAAATATAAATTATGTTTGGAATGCAATTATTTTTTTTGGATAATATTTTTTTATTTGTTTTTAAGTACTTATATAGATAACTGCCAATATTACCTAGTCCAACAATTGCTATATTTAATTTTTTCATAAATATCATTTCCTATTAGCGATTTCAGGAAATCCTTTTTTCTTTCCCTCTTTTAATAAATATTTTGATATTTCATCAATACTACACTTTTTTATTATTGTACAAACATCTACAACATTTTTGTTTACTCTATTAACATTTGTAATTACCTTAAGATTTTTAATAGGTTTATTTGTTTCAGTTGAAATAATTTTTTCCTTTCTATTTTCGTGATTTTTTTTTACTATTTTTTTGATTTTATCTTTTTTCTTAATTTTTGATTTAATAATTTCTATTTCTTTTTTAGATAGTGTTTTGATTTTTTTATTAGTCTTTTCTTTTCTTTTAAATGTAACGACTTTTTTATCGTCGATTTCTTTATTGAGATTTAATTCAATTAAATCTATATCTTTATCCTTTTTATTGTCTATAATTTTGACTTCTAACGATAAATTTTCTTCAAAGTATTGATTAGCTTCTTTTTTATTCACACAAACATGATCACCACAAACAAGAACTGTTTTCGGACCCCCACACGCTTGCAGAAATAAAATTATAATTGTTAGAAAAAAATATTTCATTTTAGGCCTAGATTTTCCGGGAAATTATACATTAAATTCATGTTTTGAATGGCTTGACCAGATGCACCTTTTACTAAATTATCTATAGCTGAAAATATAATTACTTTGTCTTTTACTCTGGTTTCGCATATGGATATTTCACAAAAATTAGTATTAAGAACATTACCTGAACCAATTTTTGAATTTAATTTTAAAATCTTTATAAATTTAGACTTGCTATAATATTTATTTAAAGCATTTCTTATTTTAGCAGGAGTACAATTTTTATTAGTATTTACATATATAGATGACAATATTCCTCTAAATGTTGGTAAGAGATGAGGGTTAAACGTATATTTCACTTTTCTCCCTGTTAATTTTTTAAACTCTTGATCAACTTCACTAATATGTCTGTGATTTTTTGGATTGTAGGCATAAGTTGAATTATATAAGTTTTTATGTTTGAATTTTTTTTCAAAACTTTTTCCGGCACCAGAGTATCCAGATTTCGAGTCTATAGTTATATTATCTAATTTAATCAAATTAAAATTAATTAAAGGGATAAGGGGAATTTGTATCGAGGTAGGATAGCATCCTGGGTTTGAGATTATTCTAAATTTTCTTATTTTTTTTTTATTAAATTCACTAATTGAGTAAAGGGAATGTTTTATCAAATGCTTTGCCTTATGTTCAATTTTATATATTTTTTTATACATTCTTGGATCTGTTATTCTAAAATCAGCTGATAAATCTATATATTTAATATTTTTATATTGGTTAAAATTTTTATTTATTATTTTTTGAGCCTCGCCATTAGGTAAAGATAAAAAAATTAGATCTAATTCATTTAAGTTAAGCGACTTAATAGAAGATAACTTAGGAAGTTTTTTTGTAATTCTCTTATCAAAAAATGAAATTTTTTTACCTAAGTTTTTAGTAGCAATTAAACTTTTCAATTTTACTTTTGGATGCTTTGAAAGCATAAATACTAAATCAAGGCCAGTGTATCCAGTGGCTCCTATAACAGCTACTTTTAATTTATTTATCATAGACATAATTGCTTATATCATTGTCCTTACAGAATTTAAATTTAAATGATTATCGTTTAGAAAACTGAAAGCTTCTTCTTGCTTTCCTATGTCCGTATTTTTTCCTCTCAACGACTCTAGAATCTCTGGTGGTTAATTTATCTTTTTTAAGATTCTTTTTTAAAGCGTTATCGTACTCAATAAGGGCTTTAGAGATTCCAAGAATAATTGCACCAGCTTGTCCAGATAGTCCACCACCTTTTACTGTACATTTTACGTCATAGCTGTTTGCTACATCTGATATTTCAAGTGGTCTATTTACTATTATTTGATGCACTGGTCTTTTGAAATATTCATTCATTTTAAGTCCATTGACATGGATATTTCCGCTTCCTTTTTTTACCCACACTTTAGCAATCGATTTCTTTCTTCTTCCTGTTGCATATTTGCTATCTTTGAAATCTAACTTTATTTTTTGTTTTTTTATTGGATTTGTGCTTATGTTTTCCATTAGTTCACTAAATTTCTTTTATTAAGTTTTTCAAAATTAATAATTTTCGGTTTTTGTATTTCATGTGGGTGTTTGTCACCAGAATAAATCTTTAATTTAGAAAGTTGTTTTTTAGCTAAAGGTCCTCCCGGTAGCATTCTTTTTACAGCAAGTTTTAATATCTCTTGTGACTTATTTCTTTCTGTAAGAGAAAGAGGCGTGGAAACTTTTATACCCCCTGGATGTCCTGTGTGTCTAAAATATTTTTTATTACTAAATTTTTTCCCAGTAAATTTTATCTTATCAATGTTTGTAACAACTACAAAATCTCCATTATCCATATGAGGATTAAAAGTAGGCTTGTTCTTGCCTCTTAAAAGTTTAGAGATAAAGGCAGCTAATCTTCCTACAGCAATATTTTGCGCATTAATGATATACCAATCATTTTTAATGTCTTTCTTTTTAATAAATGGTGTCATAAAGATGGGCGATAAATACAAAGAATAATAGCCAAAGTCAATTTATTTAATGTAGTAATAATACAGATTAATACTGCTAAACAACAAAAACACACTACAAATTTGATGTGCTGATGCTAAATAAATATTTAAACCAGAGATTAACGTTAAAATACCTAGGGATATTTGTAAAAAAACAATTATAAAAATTAGAAAGTATGGAGTGTATAATTCCTTTTTTTTATCACGAAGTATTAAAAATCCTAAACATGAAACATAAAAGATTATTAAATAAGCAATATTCCGATGGTAAAATTGAACCAATGAATGATTATCAAATTTTAACATATCTATAAAGTTTTTAAATACAAAGTCATCTGGAAAATAATTTTGCCCCATTAAAGGCCAAGTTTGATATATTTTTCCAGCATCTAATCCAGATACGAAAGCTCCAAATATAATTTGAATAAAGACTAAGAGAACTAGGATTAATACTGGCAAAGTTCTTTTTAATGATTTGCTAAAAAAAATAAGAGAGGTGCCCTCTCTTAAATTTAAAATCAACCAAAAAATTATTGAAATTATTAAGAATGCTAAAAATAAATGTAAAGATAATCTATAATGGCTTACGGTAACATCCTTAACTAATCCACTACTAACCATGTACCAACCGACAATACCTTGTAATATAATAAGTGAAAGTATTAATAAGCAAGGTCTGAAAAAATCTTTATTAATTTTTTTTATTATAAAAAAGTAAATAAAAGGAATTAAAAAAAATAATCCAATTATTCGTCCTAATATTCTATGAAAATATTCCCAATAAAATATAATCTTAAATTGATCCAGGCTCATATTTGGATTAATTAATTTGTATTGCGGAATTTTTTTATATAGATCAAAATAATTATTCCAGGTATTTTCATTTAAAGGTGGAAAGATTCCTTTAAATAATTCCCATTCTGTAATTGATAAACCTGATCCAGTCAATCTGGTTAAACCACCAACTATAATCATAAAAAAGATTAAAAGTAATGTTAGTGTTAACCAATTTAAAAACAAAAGGTTGTTTTTTTTTTCGTTTTCAAGCATATTTTCTAATATATATATATGTTTAAAAATCAAAATTTAAAAATGTCGCTATGGTCAACAGAAATATAATCAAAATAAGGAAAAAATTGGATAAACTTGATAATTTATTTCTTAAATTAATAAAAAAAAGAACTAATTTAGTAAATCAAGTTTTAAAGAATAAAAAATTTAAAAAAGATATAGTAGATAATAAGAGAATAAAGATTATCCTAAAAAATATTTCCACCAAATCAAAAAAAAACAAGATTGACCCTTTAATTACAAAAAAAATATGGAAATCAATGATTAAAGCTTACATTGATTACGAATATAGAAATTTTAAAAAGTAATTATTTACTGTGTGGAGGAAGTTTTTTTTCAATAAAAAACTCATGCTTTCTTGTATTGGGATTGTATTTTTTAAGTTTTAACTTATTTTTAGTTTTCTCACCCTTTGTAGGTTTTTTTGCATAATAAATAAATTTACTATCTGGATTAGCCTCTGGTACCATTCTTACTTTAATGTGAGTTTTTTTTGCCATATTTTTTCAATTTTTTAATTTTCTCTAATAAAGTTTTAGTTTTTATGTTTATATTTTTTTTATAATAATCAGCTTTTAAACTATGAGATTTATAATCGTCAAGTTTTTTATAGTTTGTATTTAAAGCATTTTTGGCTCCTTTAATAGTCATACCTTTTTCTTTTAGAAGAAATTTGATTAATTTTATAATTTCTATTTGTTTCAAATCGTAGTATCTTCGATTATTAAACAATTTCGGTTTGATTTGGGAAAATTCTTTTTCCCAATATCTTATTGTATGATTGTATGTCTTTTCCTCAGTCTTAGAACCCTGATTTAATATTTTTGTCAATTCTGCTATGTTATATAATTTTGTCATTAATAAGTTTTAATTTATTTTTTTTAATAAAGCACTTGATGTTTTAAAACTAACAACTTTCCTAGATTTGATTTCATAAATTTTTTTTGTCTTAGGATTTCTACCGATCCTAGAATTTTTGTTTATTAATTTAAAGGAACCAATATTTTTAAGAATGAGTTTATTTGAAGTAATGCTTGATGACATGGCCTCAATCAAATCATTTATAATTTTTTTAGAAAAGCTATTTGAAAAGCCTTTTTGTTTACTCAAAAATATTGAAATATCTTTTTTATTTAAATTTTTAATCACTATTATTTAAATGGCTTAAATTTGATTTAATTTGTTTTAATAAATTACCCTTCACCATCCTATAACATAAATCTATTGAGTGATAAAAACCTATTGAGTCAGTTCCACCATGACTCTTTACAACAGGGCCGTTTAAACCAAGAAAAATTGCACCATTATATTTTCTAGGATCTAATTTTGATTTAAAATCTCTTAATGAAAAATACGAAAAAATAAGTGATATTTTAGTAAAAAAATTTTTTGTAAGAGATTTTTTTAAATTGTTAGTTATAAATTTAGCAGTCCCCTCTGCGGTTTTAAGTGCAACATTTCCAGTAAATCCATCTGTTACAATAACATTAGAGACACCATCCATTAATTTGTCTCCTTCTATGTACCCATTGAAAATAAAATTTTGATCATTACTTAGTTTTTTCAACTTTACATATGCTTTTTTTAATACCTCAGTTCCTTTAATTTCTTCTGAGCCTATGTTTAAAAGAGAAACAGTCGGCTTATTTTTTGGATATAATGATTTATAAAGAGCAGAACCTAGTTCAGAAAAATCTACCAAATTGTCCTCATTACACTCTATATTAGCTCCTAGATCTAATACAACAGTCATCCCTTTTTGATTTGGCCAAAGAGCAGCTAAAGCCGGCCTGCTAACTCTATTCATCATTCTTAAAATCATCTTTGAAATGACTAATAACACTCCAGTATTACCAGCTGAAAGACTTATATCTGCATTACCGTCTAATTGAGATTTAATACAATTCCACATACTTGTATTTTTAGAATTTTTTATAGCAGTTAAGGGTGTTTCCTCATCAGAAACTATTGATGGTGTATGAGTAATAATAATATTATCTGTAGAAATTTTGTATTCATTAATTTTATCTTTGATTTTTTTTTCATCTCCAAAAAGATTGATCAAAAAATCATTTTGATTTTTATTATTACTAATAAAATGTGAGACACCTTGAATAGTTTTGTCCGGAGCGTTTTCACCACCCATTGCATCAATTGCAATAGTAATTTTTTTACTCATTAAAAGTTTTTAAATATCTAAAATTTTTTTACCGTTATAATATCCGGATTTAAGATCGATATGATGAGATAGTCTATACTCACCACTTTTCTTATCCTCTACGATATTAACAGAGGTAAGTTTATGATGAGATCTTCTCATCTTTTTTCTCGAAATTGATGTTTTACGTTTTGGAACTGCCATAATTAAAATTTACAGCATCTCTTACCATAATATCAGGAGATAATTCAAAACAAAAATCATGAAATTTTACGAAATATTCTTTAAATAACTGTAAATTGCTATTTTTTGATGAATTAATATTATCAAAATACTTAATTAGCAATTTTTCGTTTACATCAAATTTTTTGCTCTCTTGGATATTAATTTTTAATAAAATATCATACAGAATTTTATTCAGATCCTTCATTCTTTTGTTTACAGCAATATCTCCAAAGCCAAGTTCCCTGAGGTTGTTCTCAATATTGTGGAATAATGAGTCGTAATTATTTTGATCAAATTTAATAGATTTACTTTTAAAAACTATTAGAATAATCGAAAAATGGATTAACATTAGGTATATACGAGTTTCAAAAGAATCTAATAAACCTATTTTTTTATAAAAAAATATATTTCTAGATAATGATAATAAAGTATTATACAAGTCTGTATTATGTCTTTTCTTAAAAATCATATTATTCTTATATCTTTTTTTATTATTTTAATTGGATGCCAATTACAAGAGCCGAATAAAAATCATGGTATACTTTTTATTGAAAATAGAGCGGAAAATTTAGTTGTCAAAAAATCTAATAAAAATGATGTTTTGAAAATATTAGGAAACCCTCACTCAAAATCAATCGATAATGAAGATCGATGGATATATTTAGAGAGGGTTCTCACTAAAGGAGAATTCCATAAATTAGGGCAAAATGTTTTAAAAAAGAATAATGTTTTAGTGCTAGATTTTGATAAATTTGGAGTTTTGAAAAATAAAAAACTTTTAAATATTAATGATAAAGAAAAATTAGTTTTTTCTAAAAAATCTACTGAAAATAATCTTACAAAGAAAAGCTTTGTCGAAAATTTGCTACAAAGCGTAAAATCAAAAATGTACAGAGATAAATAGTAGTTTTAGTGGGCCAAGACAGCCAATAATAAAAGGGCTACAATATTTGTAATCTTGATCATAGGATTAACCGCTGGACCGGCTGTATCTTTATATGGATCACCTACAGTGTCACCTGTTACTGCTGATTTGTGAGCCTCTGAACCTTTGCCACCAAAATTACCGTCTTCAATATATTTTTTAGCATTATCCCAAGCTCCTCCTCCTGCAGTCATTGAAACAGCTACAAACAATCCTGTGATTATTACTCCTAGTAACATTGCTCCTAGAGATGATAAAGCTGCTTCCATTCCTCCAATTTGCAAAATAACAAAATATAATACTATTGGCGATAAAACTGGCAATAAAGATGGTATTATCATTTCTTTAATTGCAGCTTTTGTTAGTAGATCGACTAAACGGCCGTAATCAGGTTTTCTCTTACCTTTCATTATACCTGGTATCTTTTTAAATTGTCTTCTTACTTCTATAACCACTGATCCCCCGGCTCTACCTACAGCTTGCATTCCCATTGATCCAAATAGATAAGGCAACATTCCTCCAATTAACAAACCAGCTACTACAAAGGGGTTAGATAGGTCAAAAGTAACATTTACTCCTTCTAAAGCAGAGTCTTTAACTTTAGAAAAATATTTTATATCTTCTGTATACGCCGCAAAGAGAACTAAAGCTCCGAGGCCGGCTGATCCAATAGCATAGCCTTTAGTAACTGCTTTAGTTGTATTTCCGACTGCATCTAATGCATCAGTTGTTTTTCGAACATTTTTTGGTAATTTTGACATTTCTGCAATACCACCTGCGTTGTCTGTAACTGGTCCGTAAGCGTCTAAAGCAACCACCATTCCTGTCAATGCTAACATTGCTGTTACAGCTATTGCGATTCCATACAAACCAGCGAGACTGTTTGTATATAATATTCCAGCAACTATTATTAAAGCTGGTATCGCTGTTGCCTCCATAGAAATTGCTAAACCTTGGATAACATTTGTACCATGACCCGTAGTAGATGATTTTGCTACAGTTTTAACAGGTCTGTAATCTGTTCCAGTATAATACTCAGTAACCCAAATCAGTAAGCCTGTTATTACAAAACCAACAACTCCACAGATGTAAAGGTCTAAACCAGTAAAAATGGCACCAGCATTATTATTATATGTGCTGTTTAATCCAATTATTGAGTTTGTAACTGGATACATTACAATTAAAGATGTTATAGCAGTGACAATAAACCCTTTATAAAGAGCTCCCATGATATTTTTGTTCTTACCTAATTTAACAAACCAAGTTCCAATTATTGATGTTATTATACAGGCTCCTCCTATTGCTAAAGGATAAATCATTAGATTGTAATCTTGAGGAGAAAATATTGAAGCTAATACCATAGTTGCAACAATTGTTACTGCATAAGTTTCGAATAAATCAGCAGCCATTCCCGCACAATCACCAACATTATCACCCACGTTGTCAGCAATTACTGCTGGGTTTCTAGGATCATCTTCAGGAATTCCGGCTTCAACTTTTCCAACTAAATCTGCACCAACATCTGCTCCTTTTGTAAAAATTCCTCCACCTAACCTAGCGAAAATTGAAATTAAGGAAGCTCCAAAGCCTAATGCAACTAAAGCATTGATTATTTCTCTATTTTCAATATTTAGATTAATTAAAATAATATAGTAAATTGTTATTGATAATAAAGCTAAACCAGCTACCAATAAACCTGTGATAGCTCCTGATTTAAATGCAATAGTTAAACCAGATTGCAAACTTTTTCTTGATGCTTCGGCTGTTCTAACGTTGGCTTTAACGGAAATAAGCATTCCCACGTATCCGGCCACACCTGATAAAAAAGCACCGATAAAATAACCAAGTCCAACTAAATAATTAAAAAAATAAGTCACAATAGCCAAAACAATTATACCGACAACAGCTATTGTTTTATATTGTCTGTTTAAATATGCCTTAGCACCTATCTGTATAGCTTCTGCAATCTCTTGCATTTTAGCGTTACCAGGACTAGCAGAAATTATTTGGCCGGAAAGAAGATAGCTATATGCTACAGCAAGAATGCCTGTAAAAGAAATTAAGTAAAGAAGTTCTAAATAATCTAACATGTTGAATAAAGGATAAATGCCAAATCTGTATTAAAAACGCAAGCTAAAGTTAATGATTTTAACAATTTTATTCATCTTTTCTTAAGACTTTAGCTAATTTATCTAAAATAGCGTTTAAATAACCAATTTGAACTTTCTCTAAAAAATATTCAGAAGCTAATAAGTATTCATTGATGATTACTTTTTTAGGATTATTATGCTTAAATAGTAGCTCAAATACTGCTGCAAAAAGTATTATTTTTAATAGTTTATCTGTTTTTTTTAAATCTATATCATTTTTTAAGTTTTGATTTATGGTGTCTTCAATTAATTCAGATCTTTCAAGGGTTCCAGTAACAACATCTTTAATAAATTTTTTGAACTGGCTTTTGGGGAAATCAATTACAGTTTCTGGGTTCATCAGTGAATTATATATTTTTTGAACCACTTTAATTCTTGGAGAGGGATTTTTATATCTTTTTTGGTCCATTTTTTAGAATAGACAAGACTGCTTTTGCAGCTTCTGTTCCTTTGTTAGGTTTTTTGGTTTTTATCATTCCACACCTTTCCTTAGCTTGTTTAATATTAATTGCTGTAATTATGCCATTACCTATAGGTTTATTGTAAATTATTGATAAATTTGAAATTGAATTGAAAATGGATTTACAAATTAAATCAAAATGAGGAGTTTCACCTTTGATAACACAGCCTAAAGCGATAAAAGCGTCAAATTTATTTATATATTTTCTTATAGCAATGGGTATCTCAAAGGCACCAGGAACTGTAATTAAATTCAAGTTGAATTTATTTTTTTTTAAAATATTTTTTGATGATCTTAATAGATTAAGTGTAATGTCATTATAATAATTAGCGTTTATTATTAAGATTTTTTTCATTTAATAATTATCTGTTTTTTAATTTTTAAGCCAAATCCCTCTAAGCCAATTATTTTTTTTTGGGTACGTGAAAGTAATATCATATTTCTTACTTTAAAGTCCTTAATTATTTGTGCACCTAATCCGTAATATCTCAGAGTAACATCAGTTTCATTTTTTTTAAGACTATTCATCTTATTATTTATAATAACTAACATAAAACTTTTATAATTTGAGAGTAATTTAATATTTTTCTTTATTTCTTTATCTTTAAGTATACTTGCTTTATTTATTTTTTTTGAGAGAACTCTTATAGGTATTGATTTATTTTTTTTGAATTTACCTCTTGATAAAACAAAGCTCTCAAAATGGTTTAGTTTATTTTTATATATACATAATTGAGTAATTGGGGACTTCTTTTCCGTAATATTTTTTGAAAAACTTTTGTATACTAATTTTTCATTTTTCAACCTATGAGCAATCAAATCTGCTATCGAAGCTATTTTTATATCATGTTTTTTCGAAAACTTTATTAAATCGTCTAATCTAGCCATGCGTCCATCTTCATTCATGACCTCACAAATAACTGAGCTAGGATTCAAATTAGATAATTTAGCAATGTCGACAGATGCCTCTGTGTGGCCAGCTCTTTCCAAAACACCGCCATTTCTTGCAACTAAAGGAAAAACATGGCCGGGTGATACAATATCTTTTTGTTTTGCATTTTGATTGATGGCAACTTTTATTGTTTTAGCTCTATCAAATGCTGAGATACCAGTTGAAATACCTTTCTTAGCCTCAATGGATACAGTAAAAGCAGTTTGCAATCTTGATCTATTTATTTGTGACATGAGAGGTAGTTTTAATTTATCTATTTGTCTTTTTGTTAACGCTAAACAAATCAGCCCTCTTCCATGTTTGGCCATAAAATTTATGATTTTTGAGTTACACTTTGAACCAGGAATAACAAGATCACCTTCATTCTCACGACTTTGATCGTCTACCAAAATAAACATTTTGCCTTTCTTGGCATCTTTAATTATTGATGGAATACTTGAAAATATTTTTTTATGCATTTTAATTAGTATATTTATATATATATTTTCCAAATATATCTAATTCTACATTAACTAAATCATTAACTTTAAGATTTTTTAAATTTGTTAATTTCAATGTGTGAGGAATTATATTTAAAACGAAATACTTTTTGTAAACTTTCGATATAGTTAAAGATACACCATTAATGGAAATAGAAGCCTTTTCCTCTAAAAATTTCATATAATTTTTATTTTGTATTTCAAGCTCAATAGACCAAGATTTATCAATAAATAAAATCTTTCTGACAGTAGCAGTTGTATCAACATGTCCTTGGGTAAAATGACCTGAAATCTTTTGACCATACACTAAAGATTTTTCTAAATTAATTTTCTGACCTAATTTTAATCTTTTAAAATTTGATCTTTTGATTGTTTCACTTGAAATATAAAAATATAATAAGTCACTCTTTATCTTGGTTAAAGTCAAACAAACTCCATCACAACAAATGGATGAGCCGATATCTTTTATTTTAGGCTTAAAATTAGTTTTAATAATAATCAATTTACTTTTTTTACTTTTTTGAATTTTTTTTATTATTCCAGTATGAAAAATTATTCCATTAAACATTATTTTACTCTTAATTTAAAAAGTTCATCGTTAAAAAGATTGACCTTTATCTTATTAACTAATTTTAATTTTTTAATTAAACTTATATTATTATGGTTATAACCATTTTTTTTTAAAGAAATATTGGACTTAAATAAATATAAATTATTTATTAATTTGTATTTTAATAATAAATTAAGAAATGTTAGTCCGGTTTCAATTAAAATTCTTCCTTTGCCAATTTGAAAAATTTTTTTAAAAAGATTATTGATATCAGTTTTATTGTCTAATCGATTTATCTTAATAATTTTAATTTTCATTTTCTTAAAAAAAGATATCCTCCTTTTATTGTTACTCATTGTAATAATATATGTTTTTCTTTTTTGAGATATCTTAAATAATTTTAATTTTTTTTTAATTTTAAGATTTCTATCAATTATTATCAGATCAGGTTTATTCTGATCCATGCCTTTAATTCTACAATTTAGTAATGAATCATCTTTGTTTATAGACTCAGATGTTGACACTATACAATCGTAACGAGATCTTATTAGATGAGCAACTTGCCTTGATCTAGAATTTGTAATCCATTTAGAATTTTTATTAATCGTATAAAAATCTTTTGAAATCGCTAATTTAGCATCAATAAGAGGAAAATTTTTTAATTTATTTAAAAAATAACCCTCATAAAAATCAGAAAATTTACTATCAATATTTTTGAATTTTTTAATTTTTTTAAGAATATTTTTAGCTTTATTTGCGGTTCTTACATCAGGATCATTAAAAATATAGATTACATTTTTAATTTTTTTTTTCTTAATAATATTCGTACAAGGCGGAGTTTGTCCTAAATGAGTGCATGGTTCAAGAGTTACATACATCGTAGATTTTTTGAAATTTATGTTTTTATTTAAAGCGTTAAACTCTGCATGAGGTCTTCCATTTATAGAAGTTACACCAGAACTTATTACACTATTATTTTTAACAATAACACAGCCTACTGATGGATTGTCTTTCGTTTTCCCTAAGTTATTTTCAGCTAAATTAAAGGCTAGTCGAGAATAAAGATTATGATTTTGTCTCATCTAAACTGCCTACAAATTGTTCAAAATCTTTAGCCTCCTTAAAATTTTTGTAGACAGAAGCATAACGAACATAAGCAACTGTATCTAGATATTGTAAACCTTCCATAATAAATTTGCCAATAGTCGCTGTAGGAACCTCGCTTTCTCCAAGGCCTTCTATTTTCATAATAATTTTTGATACAAAATTATCAATTGCTTCAATATCTATAGGTCTTTTTCGAGTTGCTATCCTTATTGATTTCGAAACTTTATCTCTATCAAATGGTTCTCTTTTGCTGTTACTTTTAATAACTGTTAATTCTTGGAATTGTACTCTTTCAAAAGTTGTGAACCTCATTCCTCCATGACAAGTGCAAAGTCTTCGCCTACGTACTGCTGTACCTTCTTCAGCTGGCCTAGAATCAACTACGGACGTGTCTCTTTCTCTACAAAATGGACAAAGCATAATTATTTTAACTACTATATATAGGAAAAGTAGAACAAAGTTCAATTATTTCTTTTTGAACTTCTTTTTCTATTTTTGAATTATCGTCCTTATTTTTACTTAAGCCATCAATTACTTTAAAGATCAAATCACCTACTAATTTAAATTCATTAGCTCCAAATCCTCTAGTTGTGCATGCTGGTGTCCCTAATCTAATACCAGATGTTATCATAGGACTTTCAGTATCAAATGGTATTCCATTTTTATTACAAGTAATATTAGCTCTACCCAAAGAGGCTTGAGCATCTTTACCAGTAACTCCAAAAGATCTTAAATCTAACAGCATTAAATGAGTATCCGTTCCGCCAGAAAAAATTTTAAATCCTTTCTCCGTTAATCTTTCTGAAAGCACTTTTGCATTATTTATCACATTTTTAGTATATTCTTTAAAATCATCTGATAAAGCCTCTTTAAAACAAACTGCTTTAGCAGCGATTACATGCATCAAAGGTCCTCCTTGTAAGCCAGGGAAAATAGCGCTGTTGAACTTTTTAAATAAATCTTCGTTGTTTGATAAAATTATTCCTCCTCGTGGACCTCTCAAAACTTTGTGAGTTGTAGAAGTAACAACATCAGCATATTTGGTTGGATTTGGATATGCGCCACCAGCAACTAATCCAGAAAAATGTGCCATATCAACAAGCAAATATGCTCCCACCTTATCGCAAATTTCTCTAAACTTTTTAAAATCAATTATTCTTGAATAAGCACTTCCACCTGCGATTATAAGTTTTGGATTTTTTTCAAGTGCTAGTTTTTCTACACTATCGTAATCTATTAATCCTGTTTTTTCGTCTACTTCATAATGAAGTGCATTGAACCACTTGCCTGACTGTGCAGGTTTGGCTCCGTGAGTCAAATGACCTCCCGAATTTAAACTCATAGCGAGTGTTGTGTCACCTGGTTTTAACAGAGCTAGATAAACCGCGCCATTCGCTTGAGCACCTGAATGTGGTTGTACATTAGCAAATTTACAATCAAATAATTTTTTCGCTCTATCTATGGCAAGATTTTCAGAAACATCTACATGCTCACATCCTCCATAATATCGTTTGCCTGGATATCCTTCCGCATATTTATTTGTTAAAACTGAACCTTGTGCTTCAAGGACTGCTTTAGAAACTATATTTTCAGAAGCTATCAATTCAATATGATTTTGCTGTCTCGAAAATTCTTCTTCAATTGATTTATACAATTCACTATCAGCCTCTTTTAATTTTAATTTAAAAAAGCTATTTAGATATTTATTTAGTTTTATAGCTATGGACATATTTATATCTTTTTAACTCTCCTCAAATGTCTTCCACCTTCAAATTTTGTTTTCAAAAAAATTTCAACTAACTTTAAAGATAATCTTTTATTTGTTAATCTAGACCCTATGGCTATTATATTAGCATTATTATGCTGTCTAGACAATCTAGTAGACTTTAAATTATAGCATACAGCCGCTCTGATTGTTTTGATTTTATTAGCACTTATTGCCATACCAGTGCCAGAACCGCACACGAGTATACCAACATCGCTTTTTTTTGCTTTGATTCTATTTCCCAGCTTTTTAGCATAATCCGGATAATCTACAGATGCATCGGTAAATGGACCTATATCAAATATTGAAACATTTTTATCAATCAAATGATTTTTAATTTCTTCTTTTAAAACAAAACCTGCATGATCTGAGGCAATACATACAGTTTTAAATAAATTATTTAGTTTTATATTGCTCATAACATTTAATTAAATTACACTTATTAAAATTATAATATTATATTTGTCGCATTACATTATAAATTATCAGGACTTTACATGAAAATCATTGGTTCTTACCCAAAAACAAGGCTTAGAAGATTGAGAAAATCAAAATGGATGAGGAATCTTGTATCTGAGAACAATATTTCTCATAATGATTTAATATTACCAATTTTTGTAAGAGAGGGTAAAAATAAAATTGAGTCAATTAAATCAATGCCAGGAATTAAAAGATACACTTTAGACAAATTACCATTAATCTTAAAACAAGTAAAAAAATACAAAATACCAATGGTGGCAATATTTCCTTACACACCTGATAACAAAAAAGATAATAATGGAACAGAGGCTTTAAATCCGGATAATTTAATTTGCAGAAGTATTAGGTTTATTAAAAAAAATTTTTCAGAAATTGGAGTAATGTGTGATGTTGCTTTAGATCCGTATACATCACACGGTCACGATGGAGTGATTATTGATAATAAAATTGATAATGATGAAACTGTAAAAATTTTAGTCGAACAAGCTTTGCTCCAAGCTAAAATGGGTTGTGATATAATAGCTCCTTCAGATATGATGGATGGTAGAGTTGGTGCAATAAGAAAGATATTAGACAATAATAAATTTCATGATGTTAGTATAATATCATATGCTGTAAAATTTGCTTCAAATTTTTATGGCCCCTTCAGAGATGCTGTTGGAAGTAAAAAAAGATTGAAAAAAAATAAAAAAACATACCAAATGGATTTTAGAAATATCACAGAGTCATTTAGGGAAGTGGGATTAGATATCAAAGAAGGCGCTGATATGGTTATGGTGAAACCAGCTATGTTTTATTTAGATATAATAGGAAATATAAAAAAAAATTTCCATATTCCAGTTTTAGCCTATCAGGTTTCTGGTGAATATAGCTTAATTAAAAATGCTATTAAAAAAAAAATTTTAAATGAAGATGCCATTCTTGAAAGTATTGTATCTTTTAAACGTGCTGGAGCTAGTGCTGTAGTAACATATTTTGCAATTGATATTGCTAAGAAAATAAAATTACTTAGCTAAAATAATTTTCTAAAATAATTCTTGTTTTGGGAAAAGGTAGTTTATTAGGAATAAAAAATCTATTCTGAATAATATTTCTTGTAAAGTAAAGAGATTTTTTTACTAAAAAATTTGACAAATTCTTCGGCAACTTTTTTAAAACTAAATATTCTGGTACCTCGTAATTGAATGTATCAATTTTAACTTTTATTATATCGGCTCCACAAATTTTTGACTTAAACTGACTTAAATTAGGATCATAGCCTAAATCTTTAATTAAACTAAGTTCAAAGAAGATATATAAAATAATCCAATTATCCAAATTCATTGAATTAATAAATTCCTCAAAGGATTTATATATATTCTTATTAGGTTGAGATTCTGGCAAAATAACATTTAAAATTGAACATAAGGAAATTAAAGCAGACATGCGTTTTTTATCATCAAAATAAATTGGTGTAATGGGTCTGATAAGTTCTGTTTTAAAATAACCTAATTTATTTTCATTTTTAGAATTATTAACCACAAATAATTTATTTGAAATCTGAAGATAATTTCTTATTTTTCTGGAAGTGCCACCGTAAACTATACCTGAGACTTTTCCTTTGGATTGAGAAAATACATTTATAATATTTGCGTTTTCCTTAAATTTTCTTTTTGATAAAAGGTAACATTCATCTTCCCAGTTCATAAATTTAAAATCTTAATTAATTTTGCTGCAGCATTTTGTTGAGCATTTTTTTTTGATGAACCGATGCCGGTTATTTTTTTTGATTCTGGTATCTCGACTTCAGTTTTAAATTGTGGACTGTGTTGTGGTCCTGTTTTCTTAAAAAAAGTATATTTTGGAAGCTTCTTATATTTTTTTAAACTATATTCCTGCAATTTTGTTTTTGAGTCAATTAAAGTTACAACGGATTGATCTATAAACTTTTCCCAAAAATTTAATATAAATTTTTCAGAAGATTTTAATCCACCATCTAAATAAATAGCACCAACTAACGCTTCGAGACAATCGCTTTGTATTTTATCTGCTGATCTTTCTAAGTTTTTATGAGATGAACCTAAATATAAGTATTTTTTTAAATTTAGTTTTTTTGCGATATTAACACATGTTTTTTTATTTACTAAATTTGCAAACTTTTTATCAATTATCCCCTCCTTTTCAGCTGGATATTTTTCTAAAAGTGTTTTTGAAATAATTAAACCTAGTACCCTATCTCCAAGAAATTCCAATTTTTCATTATTATTAATATTATTATAACTTTTATGAGTTAAAGCTTTATTTAATAAATTTTTATTTTTAAAACTATATTTAATTACAATCTCTAGTTCTCTTATCATTTTAATCATTGTAGCTTTTGGAATGTTCTATTTAATCTAAAAGATTTATGTAGGTTCCAGAATTTTAACAAACTTCCTTTTTTAGTATCATTCGAAAAGAAAATTATTTTAGCTTTCCCCACTAAATTCAACTCTTTTACAAAACCAACTTCTTTGAGAAAACGACTATCTTTTGAACAATCTCTATTATCTCCCATTAAAAAATAATGATTTTTAGGAACCTTAAATATTTGAGTATTTTTTAAAGTGCCTTTTTTCTTATAAGAGACAAAATGTTTGATCCCATTAGGAAGTGTTTCAATAAAAGTATCTGTTTCAAGTAAAAAATTACCACATCTTATTAATTCAACTCTTTCAACTTTTTCTCTGATTATTTCTTTTCCATTTATAAAAATTTCACCATCTATGAATTGTATTTCATCCCCAGGTAATCCTATTAGCCTTTTGATATAATCAGTTCTGTTATCTTGTGGAGTTTTAAATACGATAAGATCTCCTTGTTTAGGGGTTTTAAAAAAAAAACGATTAGTTGAGATGTTAGGGCTAAATGGAAATGAATGTTTGCTATATCCATAAGTTAACTTAGATACAAATATTCTATCGCCAACTAATAGAGTTGGCTCCATAGACGATGAAGGTATATAAAAAGGTTGAATAAACAAAGATCTTATTAATACTGCTACTATTAATGCAAAAATTAAAGTTTTTAAATTATCAATTAATATTTCTTTTATTTTTATATAATTCATATTGAAATGGTTACAAACGCAACAGCATAATTTTTTTCATCAGACAAAGATAACGAAATTTTATATTTTTTTTTCTTCATTCTTTTTTCAACATTTTTTTTTGTTTCTTTTAATAATTTTATATATGGTTTTCCATTTTTTTCATTTAATACAATAATTTCATTGAAATTTATTCCTCTTGATATACCGGTGCCTAAAGCTTTTGAAAAAGCCTCTTTTGCCGCAAATCTTTTAGCAAAACAATTAGATGGGTTTTTGATTTTTTTGCATTTTAAAATTTCATCCGCACTAAACAATCTTGAAGTAAAAGATTTATTTCTTATTATGCTTTTTAGCCTAGAAACTTTAACAATATCAGTTCCAATGCCATAAATTTTCATTATTTAATGATCTTTCGAAATATTTTTATTGTATTTCCCAAACCTAAATAAATTGCCTCACCTATTAAAAAATGACCTATATTAAATTCTTTTATACCTTTAACTTTAGATAAAATTTTAGCAGATTTAAATGTAAGGCCATGACCAGCATGAACTTCTAAGCCAAGGAGATTTCCTAAGAGGACAGCTTTTTTAATTTTGTTTAATTCATTTTTAAAGTTTTTATTTTCATTTACCAATTTACAAAATTTCCCTGTGTGTATTTCAACACAATCTGCTTCTAATTTTTTTGAATTTCTTATATCACTTAAACTAGGTTCAATAAAAAGACTTACTCTAGATTTTTTTTTCTTCAACTTATTTATTAATTTTTTTATAAAATTTTTCCTATAACTTAAATTAAGACCTCCTTCAGTTGTAATTTCCTGTCTTTTCTCCGGAACTATACATATAAAAGGTGGTTGTCTTTTAAGAGCTATTTTTAACATTTCTTCCGTAGCAGCAATTTCAAGATTTAATGGAATTTTTAATTTAGATTTTATTTGTTTTAAATCTAAATCATTTATGTGTCTTCTGTCTTCTCGTAAATGAATAGTAACAGAGTCAGCTCCACTTTTTTGCGCAAGTAAAGCAGCTCTTAAAGGACTTGGGTAAATTTCCCCTCTAGCGTTTCTAACAGTTGCTACGTGATCAATATTTACACCAAGTCTAATTTTGCTCATTAAAGATTTCTACTTCCAGGTTTTATTGCTTTTAAAGATAATAAATCTTTAGGTAAATTTTCTTTCTTATATGTGGGAATGTCTAATTTAATTTGTGAAATAATTTTATCTTTTATTAAGGATTGGTTATTAGACCTATCAATTATACAAACATAACCATTTATTTTTGCACCTGCCTCATCTACTAACTTAGAACATTCCAAGCTTGATTTTCCTGTTGTAATAACATCCTCTACAATTATAACTCTTTTACCTTTTCCTATTGTGAAATCTCTTCGTAATTTAAACTCACCATTAACTCGCTCGGCAAAAATTGTTTCCTTATTTAAAATTCTCCCTAATTCATAACCAATTACTATTCCTCCCATTGCTGGAGATAGTATTATATCAAACTCTCCCATTTCATTCTTAATCTTTTCTGAGAGTGATACACAAATTTTATTAGCTTTATCCGGTTTGCTCATTAATTGTGCGCATTGAACATATTTTGGGCTATGAAGACCTGATGATAATATAAAATGTCCTTCTAAAAGAGCGTTAGTTTCTTTTAAAATTTTCAAAGATTCTTC
>TARA_B100000963_G_scaffold53965_1_pt1 | contig 25629 bp, 16 predicted proteins | sample TARA_B100000963 | Tara Oceans TARA_B100000963 (sample SAMEA2622097) | marine metagenome | biome: marine biome (ENVO:00000447); feature: surface water layer (ENVO:00002042); material: "saline water (ENVO:00002010), including plankton (ENVO:xxxxxxxx)" | depth 5 m | reverse complement strand
TTCATCATGTTGATTTTCTTCATCGTAACGACCTCGTTCGTGAAAGAGAAAGGTTTGGACGTAAACCGTCCTGAAGATAATCAAGCGAAAAACGATAAGCCTTCAAAAGCGCTTTCTATCCGTATTGATGCTGATGGCACAATTATGATGGGCGGCCGCGAAGTTGATATTCGTCGTGTGGTTGCAAACACGCAAACATACCTAGCGGAAAACAACACGGATTCAGCTGCTATCCAGGCTCACGAAGACAGTGAGCACGGTACTGTGGTAGAAGTTATGAACCAAGTTAAAATTGCAGGTATTGATAAAGTATCTGTTTTGGTTAAAAAGAGCAGCTAAAACGCCTTTCTGACCACGCAAAATAAAGAAAGCCACCTTCGGGTGGCTTTTTTCGTATAAGACCTTATACCAAAGTATCTCTTGTGCTATCGCATGAATTTTGTTCAGATCGTACCATTCGGTGTGTCTGGAAAATCCATGTTGAAACTCGGTTCCAGACTCTGATGTCACTGGAGCCATTATGCACAAAAAAATACTCTATACTGCTGTACTTGCAGCGGTTATGTCAGCACCACAAGTGTCTGCCGCCAAAATTGAATTAAGTGAAGCGTTTGAATACAACGCATTCATCTTCGATAGCTTTACCGGCCAATCTTCCGATGTTGAAGGAAGACTAGCTGTCGGTGGCGAAATGAACGTATCCGATTTCAATGTCGGCTTACTGCTATCGCCAGATATGTCTGAGTCTGCTCTTGCCGTAGGCGGTAACCTTCATTTCACGCGCGGTGATGTTCACGGTGGTTCAACTACCGTGTCAGGTATGGTGTTTGGCTCTGAACTCACATTCGATAAAGCGGTTAACGCTCAGCAGACTGTAAATCTCATTAATTCTACGGTGAAGTCTGGCGGTATCTCATCCAAAGGTGATGTCAAACTAGGTAACTCAAATGTTGTATCAGGTGATGTGCACGCCAATACTGTGAAACTTGGTGGGCCTAATAGTGTTTACGACAGTGTGAGTAACCCTACTTTATATGGCTCCCAAGTTGAAAACGGAAACGTATTTGCTGAGTCTAGCGTTGAACTTGATAGCAGCGAAGTTAACGGTACCGTAACGCTTAACGACGTTAACAATTACACCGCTATCAATGGTTCGACAGCAACATCTGTTGAACAGGGCAGCGTGAGTAAGGCTAACGTTAACAATATCGACTTTAATGCTATTGCTGCCGAAGTAACAGCGCAGTCTCAGGAGTTTGCGTCAATGTCGGTGAATGGCACAACAACATTGTCGTGCACTGACGCTAACGATTCGGATCAAGCGGTTGCTTGTACCGACGCTAGCAAGGATGTATTAAATACCATTACCTTCTCTGGCTCTGATGATATCAATATCTACAATATTGACGCTAGTTGGTTCAGCGCTGCTGATAAAGGCATTGTTTACGATTTCTCAACCACCAGCTACAACATCATCAATGTGTACGGTGAATCAGTTGAGTTATTTAACACTGGCTTCTTTAATACGGCCTTTACGCAGGAAAATGAATATTTCAGAGAAAATGGCCAGTACAGAGACAATGACAACAATGTAGGTCAGCGTCATGATGGCCTTTATACCAACAACATCTTGTTTAACTTTGTTGATGCTGATTTTCTTACACTACATAGTGTGGGTGTTAAAGGTAGTGTACTGGCGCCATATGCAGAGCTAAGTTTCTACAATGGTCATGTAGACGGTAATGTCATTGCTAATAGATTGGTCACTCCGTTGGTGCAACTGATTAATGACGACGGCGAAACCTACAATGCGCCAACAGGCCAAGTAAATAACTATCAGTTCGGCGCTATCAACGTAAGTGAACCTGCATCAATTGCTCTTTTATTTGGCGCTGGATGTTTCATGCTAGCTAGACGTAGAAAAGCGAATTAACGCTTTAAAAAGAGAGTGAATCTTCAGGCAAAAGCGGCTTTATAGTGCAAAGCCGCTTAATCTTGGCGAAGACAGCAACAGTTCATCGCTTGTTACACCAGCACCTCGCCCTTCTCGCCACCTTATCTGAATACCCGCTTCAAATGCTTGGTACTCAACCGCAAATGCTTTTCCTATATACCCAGCCACAATCCAGTTGTGATTGATTCGATACTGACCTTCAGCCATAAAATTTCCGCTTAAACCCGTATCTGAGCTTTCACCAAGGGTCGCGTTCTCGTCTGCCGTTGGGAATGCACCTCCAATCGGAAAGCGCAGATCATCGTCTTGTTCAACACGTGAAAGCGCAAGTGAACTTCGAAGTTTAACTTGCCAGTTTAGCGCCTCAAGCGTTAACAGCTCTGAATAGCCCCCGATGCTGACAAACTGACTGGGGCTAAAGTAACCACCATTGCCGACCGTAAAGCCGCTTAGATTTTTATCATAGCTTGTATAGCTCAAGAATGGCCCTACACGCCAATAGTCAAGCTTTGGAGATATCATGGTAGCAATATCGTAACTTACATCCCCCCGTAGAGAGAACGCGCTATTATCGGCAACCTGCTCGCCTTCTAAGCGACTAACCTGAGCAGTACCTGCAACAGACCAGTTGTCGGCCACTGCATGCGCTACTAACCCTCTTATGCCACTTTCTATCACGTATCCCCAAGGTTTCGCGTGATCGGCATTGAATGTTCCGGTTTGGCTTAATAAGCTATCTTCTTTTGCCTTTCTAAACAAGGTTGCAGCTACCGTTGTACTGGTAAGAAATTTGGTTGCAGATATCTGCCCGGTTACTTTAGCGCCAACGGGTTGATCGAACATGGCATATTCAAGGTTGGCGTAAAAATTGAAATCAGGTGCCTGATAATGCGCTTCGGCGCGAAGCCCCTTATCTTCAAAGCCGCTTATTCCCGAAAATGCTCCACTCAATTGGTTGTTACCAAACCAGTCTCCAACTTGAGGGCGACCGCTGTAGAATTGCTTATAGTCGAGTGATACTTGCCACAGCCAGTTTTCATAACCGCTGCCAATACCAATATATTGCGACAGAACATCGAAATTACCGAGTCCCTCGCTCCCGCTTCGACTGCGAGTATTAATACCGTAGACTGCACTTAGGCCATCTTTAGTTTGTGCTGTAACTCCCCGCGCATCGCGATTTTGATAGGCTAGCCAAAACTGTTTTCTGGGCCAGGCGTTACGTGTGGTGCGTTCTTGCAATATGCTTTTTACCGCACTGTATCTCAGCGCCAATCGGTTCAGTGTGGCTTCGTCGTCTCGATTAATTGTAACCAATTCATTGGCAATTACCGCATCGGTTGGCGTCTTCGCGAGCACTCGCTCGAACGCTGCTGTGGCGGTTGTGGTGTCTTGTGTCTCTTTAGCAGCCCACCCAATTAGTGCTTGCTCATCTACACTTAACGGTCTCAAACGGGCGAGTGCTTCGCCTGACTCAATACTTTGCTTGTAGCGCCGTGTATCGTAAAACTGAGCCTGTCGGCTAGCCAGACCATCAGCACAGCGTCGAATGAAAACCTCAGTATTGACACTACATGCTAGGTCGAACGCGCTTTGCTTGGCCGTGTCGCTGCTTTGCGCGCTAAGTGACAAATACCTGCCTTCATTATCGTTCACCAAACTAAATAGCGCGTCGGCGAAGTCGTAATTTTTCAAGTCGTATTGTTGCCATGCCGCGCCCTGCAGCACTTCTTTCACGTAGCCGCTGTTATCAGATTTGAGAAATTGCTCCAGCGTTGTCGTATCGCGCAAAGACAATGCCTGCTGTAGCTTAATACCAGTGACACTGTTAAGGCCTTGTTGAGCGGATTGTTTATCGATATCACGAACTGCCGATTGTTGGGCCTGAGAGAACTGCTGCGTTGCCATTTCTAACATGCCTTTATCAATGGCGGTCCAACCCATAAGCAAGTAAAAATCAGTACGCTTAATTTGATTGCTCAATGCAATAAGCGTTTCTACTTTTTGCTTCGGCGTATTTGCTCTGGCTTTCGGCGTTAACTGAGCAAATTGTTCGAGCGGGAGGGCTTTAGAAGCGGGCTTATTAGGCTGCTTTTTTAAAGCCTGAAGCGATTCTCTTGGCGCTGACACTACAGGCTTGATAGTACCTTTTAAGCGGCCGTTTATTCTGTTTAGTTCGGTTTCGACTTCTTGTGGCACCTGCCACGTAGGGTAACGAGCTTTTAAGCGCGTAAACTCTTCATTGGCTTGCTGAATCTGTCGCTCATTAATATGGTACCAAAGCCCTGTTAAATCCGGCTGATCTTGTTGTGCAGGTAATATACCCAGGTCTTTTTCTTTGTACGTTGTTTTAGCTTGTCCATAAGCCTGCACCGACACAAGTGACGTGGCCAAAGCGCCTAGTGCCAGATACAAAGACGTGCGAGTAAACCGAGTTTTCACGATGCGTTATCCAAAACTGCTAGCATAGAAAGCAGCGTTAAACTTGCCGAGTAATAATCCATGTTTCGATTGATCTCAGGCCACTCTGGCCTTTGCTTTTCTTCTGATTTCATCAAGCTGTTTACGGCCATCTGCACTGAACGCATTCCCTTAGACATTTCGTACTCAGCTGTTTCCTCGTTTAACAGGTTGATGGTAGCTGGCGTAGGCGTTATCGCCCACCATGCATAGTAGGGGGAAAGTAGCTTCTCAGTTAACCTAGCGTTTTGGCGAAAACGTGGGGACCATGCAAGCTGAAGCGGTATACGGATCGCATTAAAACCAAACTCAGGCGATATCACATTATCTAAAGTTAACGCACCAATCTTACTGTTATCGGACTCAGTACTATTAGGGGTGAAACGCACCCAATCACTGGGCAATTGGTAGGTAGAAAACTGCATATTCGACAGCAAGACCAAGCCCGACTCGAACAGGCTTTCCCAACGTGACGGAGTATCCGACAGCGAAGACAGGTCAGTTATGGCGGGAAAAACCCAATAGGACAGATTTAGCTGAAGGCTGCTATTTCCTGTTTGGTCAGATGCAAATCCGTATTCCCCTGGCAAGAGCACTACACTGTTATTATTCACCACCAGAAGTTTCTGCTCTACAGCACGTACAATATTCCTGGCGTCCTCCTCATACTTACCAACGCCCCACTTTTCACTTGCACGCAATAATGCCCACGCAATAAGAATCTCACCATCAGAGGCATTATTAGGGTCATCGATACAAGAAGATGAATTATCCACACAAGGTCGGTAGCGCCAGCTAAATAGCCCGTCTTCGCGCATGAGCGTACGTTGGGTCCAGTGCCATAATGCATCAAAGGTGTCTTTGTCGTTGGCGGCGACGGCAAAGAGCATACCGTATCCTTGCCCTTCGCTGTGAGACACATCATCATTTCCTGTGTCTACCACGCGCCCGCCGTCAACAAACAATGCCTTATACGCTATGTACTGAGACTTGAATTCGCTATCTTCCTTGGTAGAGCACGACGCCAACAGGAACAAAAAACCTATCACTAGCGTCGCTTTTGTAGCGTAATGCAGCTTTACCATGAGTCTTGCACTTGTTTATTTCTGCGTTTAAGCAACAGATAAATAAGTAGGCTCACAACAAATACAACCAATATAAAGCCTATTAACCAATACCACGGGTTGTTAGACAGCCATAGTCGTAAATGCAGCCAGCTGTCGTCGGCTTCACCCACTTCATATTTATCGCTTACCTGCATGATGAGTGATGGCGAAAGACCATCTTTCCATGCGAAGAAATCCCCTGCCATCTGCCCCCACATCGACAAACTAACCAGATCCTCGACTCTAGCTTGAAGAAGTTCCGGCGTCTGCGCTGCAACAATGAACAAGGTATCGGTTTGTGATGAAACAGGGTGTGCCTGTGCAGTAAGTACTGCTTGCTCACCTAAGTCACTTTCTTGAACGGTATGACCGTCTATGCGCATTTCTTTGAAAGACTGATCGTCAGTCAGGTTTCTTACGCGATTGTACAGATTGTTCTGTAACCGATAAGACCAGCGTTTCGTTGCCTCAATGGCCGTACTGAATTCAGACTGCTCAATATTCGTTAAGCTTTCAGGGGTACCTAGAACAATCACAGAACCTTCGGTTGTAATGTCGTTTCCAGTTGCTATTTTCACGTTCAATAAAGGCACTTGGGCTACTTGCGCTAATTTCGCTGAAAGGGTTAACGCTGTATCTAAATAGTCATCTGACGGAATAGCAATGGTTGACGATGGTGCTGACTTAAAGCGCGCAAACGGGTAAGCCGTTTCTGAAAGCAAGACGAGATTAGGTTGAACTGCCACGTTTCCTGCATCAGGTAGCTTTATTGCCGAAGAATCATCAAGCTGGAACACGAGGTGGGAACCAGGAATATCATCACAAGGCACACCTGCTAACGGCGCTCTCATGGTTACCGCAAAGTCTAAATTATTCGTCCCGCCTTTGAAGAACCGTGCAGGTATTCTTAACTGATAGTCTCGGTAGGATTGTCCGTTAATATTATTAAGAGACAAACCGTGTACAAGTTCGTCATTCACGCTTACATTCATAACCGAACCTGGCCCAAAACCTGCGCCATACCCGAAGTCTAAGAGCAAGCTCACGCTCGCGTTTTCAGGTACATAAAAATCTGCAGGCAATCTGAATGACACCCGTTTGGTGAAGTTCCCCTCATCCCTAAACTGAGTGGTCGCCACACCAAAGTCTTGGAATGTGTAGTGATTGTCTGGGTTCAGAATGCGATGACGCTGCAGCGTTTCCGCCTGCATTTGTGACTGTGAAAGTACGGTGACTTGTGAAATAGGGTTAATCGCATCGTCCATTACCGCCAAGGCTTTCGCTGCCTCAAGTACTTCATCTTGCGTAGTTCCGCTGACAATAAGGCGGTAACTAGCCGGTACAATAACGTTGCTGTCCTTAACAAACGCAGGTGTGCGCTGTGCTTTTAGAAACGCGCCATCAATGTCGTTAATCACTTCGTCAGATAATACCGGTGATAACGCGTCGACTGTACCAACTAGAATGTGAACAGGCTGTTTTTGCTTGGCTTTGAGATACCAGGCAGCACGCTCGTAGCGAGCAACATTTTGGTCGTTCCAAAAACTATTTTCTGTGTCTTCTAGCTGGGGCAAAACGTAACCATCATCAAAGCTGTCATGCTCGATAATAAGCGGCTGATATTGATTCCTAAGAGACAGTGCTTGAGCAACAATGGGAAGTGTCTGATATTTAATTTGATCATCAGCTTCTCGCGCCGTGTAAAGCTGAACGTTTCGCTGTCCGCCAATTCCTGGATTAAAGAATCCGCTCAGCTCATCTAACGTGAAGCGCTTTTCATTCACCGACGTCGCAATTTTTAGCGTTGAGTTGTATGCATTAATTTCGCTCCACAATTCAGGCGCACTGCCGTCAACACATTGCTCGGCATAGTGCTGACTTACCGCTAGTGTCAAAGAGTTAAACCCGGCTCGCCACAATGAAGTAGGGATCGCAATTTCAGATACAAGAGAAGGTCTGTCTGGGTCGAACGCAATCTGTCCAATGGTCGCATTATTAAATCTTACATACAGCTGAGAACGCTTTTTGATTAACGCCTGCGAGCTGACCACTTCTAATGTAAGTAGCGCGCTGTCCACATCAGTTACTGAACTAAGGGGAATTGGAATATCAATGGAGGCAGATTTTCCCTGCAAGCGCACGGTACTTTCACCGCCAAAAAAGTCGGTTAATCGATACGTGTCAGTTTGCGCCGCTAGGGTAAAAGGCATGCACAAACATATGATGAACATAAGAAATTTTTTTATCATTGATTTTCCTTTGCCGGTTTAGCAAGCAAACCTAATTTCCCGGCGAATTTCCCCATTAATACAAGCATATGCAATAAAACAGGCTTTAACCCAACTTTCAACACATGTTTTGCACCGAACCAATATGAGATAGCCCTTGTTCTTCTTCGTTGAAACGACATCCAGCGCAGACTATCACACAGTGAATAGGCGACGACTTCGTTTTCTTGTTCTTCGGTTTGAGGCATAAAGCGTACTCGAAGAATTTTTGACCTATTGTCGTAATGCAGAACGCTAATTGGCAAATGAACGTTCTTATTCAGTGCGTGACTCCACGATGTGAGCGTGGCATTTTCAGGTACTAACGCTCCCTCACCTTTCAAGCGTAACCGAGCTCCACCAAGCGAAAGATCGACCAAATCTCCAACCCAAGCTTCATCGCTTGTAGTCTTAATAACGACACTATTGGTAGCTGGGAGACGTGCCTGACTACGCACCTGTTTCCGCTCTAATAACACACTAAGAACAGACAACAATAGAATCAAATTAAATACATTCCACAACATGACCACCACAGTAAGTTCGCGTGTAAGAGGCTCTGTTATGAACTTATAGACACCGCTCCCTAATGCGAATGTGATTACCAATATTAGCCAGTAAAACACGCTCGATAGTGGCGATACAAAGGTTCTGTCAAGACTCTCTCCTTTTGGCGTCACAACAAATGAAGGTGCCCGCGGCTTTAAGAAAACCTTGATTAATGCATTTAGCGTAAATGCGCATTGTAGTATTTCATATAACTCTGACACTAAGGGCCATCGGGTTCGCCCAAAGAGCATGGTGGATATCATGTAAGTGGCAATAACGTGAGGCAGGGTGAAGGCAAAAATTTCCAGCATCGATGCATGGTAAACCTGAAGCCCAAAGACCAAATACGCCAGTGGCATAAGCAAAAAGATGATGCGAGCAAACGGGAACAGCCAAAACATGATTGAACTCATGTAGCCCACTCGCTGATACCATTTTAGTCCTTGCGCTTTAAAAGGCTTTTTGAGTAGTAAAATTTGCGTCATGCCTTGTGCCCAGCGCATACGCTGCTGAATAAACGCATCAAAAGTTTCTGGCGCAAGGCCGCTCACCATAGGTCTGTCCACATATACAGACTCGTAGCCCATTTTGTGAAGATCTAACGCGGTTTCTGCATCTTCAGTGATAGAGTCGCCGGAAATGCCCCCCACCAAATCGAGGTGCTTTCTTCTCATCAATGCGGCTGATCCACAGAAGAAGGAACTCCCCCAGTAGTCTAAGCCTTTCTGTATAGTGCCGTAAAACATGTCGTTTTCTGAAGGCATGCGAGTAAACGCAGAGAAGTAGTTACGCTCAACAGGATCTGGGTTAGCCATAAAATGAGGGGTTTGAACGAGAAAGACCTTCTCGTTTTTAAGCATCCACGGCACGGTTCTATCAAGAAAATCCGAAGTAGGAACATGATCAGCATCCAAGATAACAATCAAATCACCCGTGGTATTTTGTATTGCACTGTTCACATTACCCGCCTTGGCAAACTCATTTTTTGCTCGAGTGTGATAGGTAATGTCTAAACGTTTGCACAGTGCTTGCAAATCTTGTCGCCGCTGTTTTGCAGTGGCCGCTGACACAGGGTTTTCAGCGTTAATTTTCTGGTCGGTTCCGCCGTCGTCAAGCAAATGAATACGAAGCTTTTCTTTAGGGTAATCGAGCATTTTTGCAGCGCGAATAGTGACTTCTAATATCCCTTCATCTTCGTTATAACTCGGGATCATGACGTCTACGCTGGGCAGAGTTGATTTATCTACCCCTTCCAGGGACAAAAGCGGTCGACTGAGCGGAAACGCGTTAACGATCGCCCCTAACACTGAAGTGATCCCCGCATAAATTTCAGCGCCAAATAATAGCCAGACGGCAATCATTGAAAGAAAATCTGAGTAGGTTAGCGTGTAAATACCACGCCACAGCAAATACCTGACGCTAAGCGCAATGGCTAGCACCAGAGCTAAAATGCGGAATAAATGCTGGTATTTTTGCGTGTGCCGCGCTTCTTTGCTGCACAAGGATATTGCAATGAGGATAACGATTGAAGAGAGAAGCTGGCCCAATGCATCCATGGGTGCCAGCAGTAGCACCCCAAGAATAAAGGATGCTACTAACAGAACAATAATGAACTGAGATGTGTAGTGTTGTCTACGAGTTTGCGAATAGTCCAAGTTTGCGATCCAATACGTGTATTTGCGTTACACTTGCATAGTTCGCCCTGTTAATTAACGTAATTTTACCGTCCGACATTTCAATCTCGTGATTACTTTTATAAAACAAACGAGAAATATCATCTCTCTGCTTTTTATTGCTTTTAGACGCTAACAACCACGCCGGATACGTTGCCATTCCAAATGCAGCTACAACAATAAGGCCATAGAACAATACTGGCGACATTGTTGGCGCTATGTACAGGGAAAATAAAAACATAGCCATACTTGCAACGGTAAATATACCAGTAATTTTGCGAAAACGTATAACTTTCATAAGTTTATTTTCTGCATCAAGCAGCATCGAAAGACGCTTCTTCCACAGCTGCTCTGTCTCTAAACTCGTGCGTTCTTCAACCAGTTGAGGTTTTTTAAAAGCAGGGTTGGTATTTTTAAACTGTTGAGCAAGCTCAAACACGTTTACCGCAGCGCCTTCATTAATAGCGCTCTGAAACGATTGTTCAAGCGTAGGTGATTGGTCAAATTGTTGTGAGTTATCTACTAATTTCACTGCGCACACTCCCCTCATTACTACACACTGAGTCTACTTCCGTACATTCAGAGGAAAAATTGCTGAAACCATACTTACTGATTAATAATGATACGCTTACATACGCAAATTGATATTGAACTTTAGCTCATTGAACTTTGGTATAAGTCATGTAGGGCAAGGCCTACAAGGGTGTGCAGACTATATGAAAAGCCATATAGCAGGTAGCGTAAGTCGCAGAAAAGCAGCCCGACTAAACGGGATTAACGTGGGCAAATTAGACTAATTGATAAGGTGAGTTTTATTGCTAAAGCGTTAGGGCTTGCGCAGCTTACTTAAAATACTGATCAAGTTACTTACATTAAATACCGTTCCAAAAATACTGCCCACGGAAATGGCATATAACAGCCCCAAAGTTTCAGCAACAAGAAAAACCTTTCTAATAGTGTGCGTATTGCGGATAACCAAAGATCCCACTGTAAAAATAAGTGAAGACGCATAGGCAATGAAGATTATCCAGCTGTGCTCTAGCACAAACCACTCATAAGCGAGGAAGCCTAGATTCACCGCAACAAAGAAAAATAAAATGGCATTGCTTCTATGTTTAATGGCAATAAAGTTACGAACGCTGGCAAGCAGTGTTCCAATGCCTGCGGCCATGGCATCTAGCATAAAAAAATGCACGCTAAGTGCACTTAAGGCAAACGCAGAAATAAGCAAATACTTGTCTACGTTAGTTTGGCGATACCCAATAAAATTTAAAACAACGGCTATTGCGCCAAAGCCTTCTGCAACTATGTTCATTAATATAAGCTCATTAAAATTTAAGATAGAAAGGCTGACAAAGGGCTTTGTATTCACTGGTATATTCGCCCTTTTGATCCCTAATTATCAGCTCATTTTTGATTGCATTTTTCGCTATTAAGCTCGGCCATTCCCGATGTGCAGTAACGTTTTTAAGATTATCACTTGCGCCCTCCATTACTTTTTTAAAGTGGAACGCGCAAAGATAAGGCGATTTGTTAGATGTATGCTTTACATAAAGAATATCTGCCAGCGATAGGCCATAACCTTCAGCCGTTTCGATAACCGAGGCTTCCATCGACGCTGGGTACACACAGTACATTTGCCCTTGTTCTATTAACAACTTGCTGCTTGCACTAAAAAGTTCATCTGAGCCCAATGCAGACATTTGCCTTGCCACCGAGCGAGATTGGCTTTGCTTGCTGTACGCATTTGAAAGTGTAGCTGGCGTGTCAAAGTAAGGTGGATTAGAAATCACTAGGTCATACAAGTGGGGGGAGGTGTAGCCAGTTACATCACAGCAGTAAATAAACAGCTGTTTGGCCCATTTTGCATTTTTAAAGTTGGTAGCGGCCTGCGCTGCGGCTTGCTCATCTATTTCTATCGCGTCAATTCTGGCTGCGCCATTATCGAACGAGCTGATGTCAATTGAACTGCTTTGAACATTCTGCTCTTCACCGTTCGGATTGCAAAAGTGCGCTGCTTTTTGGGCCATCATCAACGCTAAAATGCCACTGCCGGTGCCGATATCCAAGATGCGTGGGGCATGGCGGAGGTTTGCGCGAAACTGTGCCCAACTTCCTAAAATCAGACTGTCGGTATTCACTTTCATCGCGCATTTGTCCTGTGCTACGGTGAATTGTTTACAGCGGAACATAAGGAAGTCGTATTACCTAGTGCGTTAAAAGGCGCGCATTCTATATCAAGTCGGGTTGTGCTTCACGTTAAGGTTGTGACATTTACTGTGAGCGCTTATTTCCAGCGCTGCAGCGACATCATATTTCTGGCAACGTCAACGGCATGAACGGGTCGGTATTTCTTTAACGGGCCTTTCATTATGCTTTGCCATATGGGCGCCGTTTTCTGCGCTATATCTTCTAGCGTCCGCGACTCGTCGCGATTGCCTAACAATAACGAAGGGCGTACGGCAGAGGCATGGGGTAACTGAGGCATTCGCATAATCGCGTTTTCTAGCTCGCCTTTTACTCGTAAATAAAAGTTACTGCTTTTAGCATCAGCGCCTACCGATGATATCCATACAAAACTATCTGCTCTTTGAGCTCGGGTAAGCTGCGCAGCAACATGAACATACTCAAAATCGACACGGCGAAACGCTTGTTTAGAGCCCGCCTTTTTAAGCGTGGTGCCCAGACAACAGTACACATGATTTACGCTAAAGTAGCCTTGATAGTCCTGTAGATTGTCGAAGTCGATAACCACGGGCTTTAGGCGATTGTGAGGGTCGTTAAACATACTGGAGGAGAGCGGTTTTCTGACTAAGCAGGTTACTTCATTGTACCGTCTATCCTGTAACAGCATATTTACAAGCGTTCGTCCCACTAAACCTGTCGCTCCTAGCACCATTGCGGATTTCATATGTCGCACCTTGTATCATAAATTGATATAACTACAATCAAACCTTCGACAGTCAAATATGCAGATAAAAATGAAAAAAGCCCTTTTAATTGGAGCCGCTATGCTCTCTACTGCTTTAAACGCTGAAACGCTCACAATTGAGCGTATTTTCTCTTCTCCTTCACTCGATGGTAACGCACCCCGTTCGTTAAAAGTATCACCTGACGGTCAACGGGTAACATTTCTTAAAGGTAAGCAAACCGACTACGAGCGCCTAGATCTATGGGAATACCATATTGAAAGTGGCCAAACTCGCATGCTTTTCGACTCAAACGACCTACAAAGCGGCGAAGAAGTGCTTTCTGATGAAGAGAAAGCGCGACGCGAGCGTATGCGTTTATCTGGCAGCGGTATTGTAAGCTACCAGTGGTCGGACGATGGTAAAGCCTTACTTTTCCCATTAGGTGGCGATGTGTTTTATCACAAGCTGGGCGAAAAAGGGGCGAAGCAACTTTTAGATACTGACGCTTTTGAAACTGATATTAAATTATCACCAAAAGGTAACTACATTTCCTTCATTCGCGACCAGAACCTTTATGTAAAACATATCGAGTCAGGTAAAGAAACGGCGATTACTAAAGAAGGTGGCGACAACATCAAATTTGGTATGGCTGAGTTTGTGGCGCAAGAAGAAATGGGCCGCATGACTGGATACTGGTGGTCGCCAGATGAAACTAAAATTGCTTTTACCAAAGTTGATGAAAGCCCAGTAGATGTGATCACGCGTTCTGAAATCTATGCTGACGACATCAAACTTATCGAACAGAAATACCCGAAAGCGGGCACGCCAAACGTCTTGGTGGAACTTGCTATTCAAGACATCAACTCTGGCGATCGCACTTGGGTGGATTTAGGTGAAGATAAAGACATTTATTTTGCCCGCGGTAAGTGGATGCCAAACAACACCACCTTCACCTACCAATGGCAGACACGGGATCAGCAAACGTTAGAGCTGCGCGCGTTCGACCTTAACAGCAAAAAAGAAAACGTGCTGCTTACAGAATCAAGCAACACGTGGGTAAACCTGCACAACGACCTTTACTTCCTAAAAGACAAAGGCCAATTTATTTGGGCGTCTGAGCGCGACGGTTTTAAACACCTTTACCTATTCGACAACAGCGGCAAGCTGGTTAAGCAATTAACCAAAGGTGATTGGGTTGTAGACAGTGTTGAAGCTATTGATACAGCGAACAACCGTTTGTACTTCTCTGGTCGCAAAGACACCCCACTAGAAAGCCATGTTTACAGCGTGCCTTTAGATGGCGGCGAGATTTCGCGTATCACTGAACTAGGCGCGTATCACAGCGCGGCATTTAGCAAAGATGCCTCTATCTTTATTGACCGTTTCTCAACGATTAACTCTCCTGCACAAGTTAGCCTAAATAGTGCTACCGGCGAGCGAATTACCTGGCTTGAAGAAAATAAAGTTGAAGAAGGTCACCCTTTACACGCTTATATGGGTAGCTGGACGGCACCTGAGTTTGGTGACATCACCACAAAGGATGGCGCAACCCTTAAGTATCGAATTTATACGCCTGACAGTGCTAAAAAGAATCCTAAACAGAAGCACCCTGTTATTGTTTACCTTTACGGCGGCCCGCACGCACAAGTGGTAACAAACAGCTGGGCGGGTAACCGTGGTTTGCTATTCCAACACTGGGTTGACCAAGGTTATGTGGTATTTACGTTAGATAACCGCGGCTCTAACTATCGCGGTAAAGGCTTTGAAGATCCTATTTATAAAAAAATGGGCTTTATTGAAGTGGACGATCAGGTTGCAGGCGTAGAGTTCTTGCGTACGCTTGACTACGTTGACGCTGAGCGTATTGGTGTTCATGGCCACAGCTATGGCGGCTACATGACGCTGATGACCATGTTCAAAGCGGGCGATTACTTTGCAGCGGGCGTGTCAGGTGCTCCGGTAACTGACTGGCGCCTATACGATACCCACTACACTGAACGCTACATGGGCAACCCAAATACAGATGATGATGCTTACACTGCGTCTTCAGTATTCCCTTACGCAAAAGATCTGAAGGGTGACCTTTTGATTTACCACGGCATGGCAGATGACAACGTGTTGTTTACCCACTCGACCATGCTATACAAGCATCTTCAAGACTTGGCAATTCCATTTGAAACTATGGATTACCCGGGCAAGAAGCACAGCATCCGTGGTAAGCAAACGGGCATTCATTTATACAAAACTATTACTAACTTCTTTAACCGTAACTTGAAAGACTAATACGGTTAGAGCCTGGGGCCTGTTGATCTCTGTACATCTAAGCTCAACAAGCCCTAGAAAGCAGTAAAAAGCAAAAAGCGATGCTTATGAAGGCATCGCTTTTTTTTGGTCAGTTTAATTAACGCTTATTTTGTGCATGTTTGCGTTGTAGCGCTTTGTGCACTTGTAGGGTGATTAGACTTTCTTTACTTGCTACTTGCTACTTGCTACTTCAAAGCATCTATCAAGTATTACAAATGCAGAAACTAGCTAAACATCTGGGTTGCTAGGTTTTGCTGTACCGCCTGAGCAGACGATGCACTTAGTTCAATCTCAATAGGATCGGCTTTGCCCGACAGCCAAATTTTAAGCTCGGCGTCAGTATCAAAATGCCCTGCCGTCTCAACGATAAACTGCGTAATAGATTTATAAGGTATTGAATGATAGTTCACTTTGCGCCCGGTAAGGCCTTGCTTATCAATAAGGATTAGGCGCTTGTTTGTGAATACACTTAAATCGCGCACTAGCTTAAACGCAGAGGTAACGGTTTCGTTAACAGCAAGTATAGGCGTAAGCTCTTCTTGAACATCTGAAGCGCTAGTCTCGCTTGCATTACCCATGATGGTATCAAATAAACCCATGACATTTCCTTTTAGGCAGAGGCAAGTTTAACTCGCCATTGAACTCTATGCGCCAGTGGCTTGGGTTTATCCAAAGCAAAGCCTTGACCGAAATCTACTTTAAGCTCTCGTAAAACTTCGGCGGTCGCGTTATCGACCACAAACTCTGCCACGGTCTGTTTACCCATACTGTGCGCGATATTATTTATCGCAGTTACTGTAGCATGATCGATAGGATCGTGAACGATATTTCGCACAAATGAGCCGTCGATCTTAACGTAATCAACATCTAGGTTTTTCAGGTAGGTGAACGAGGACATACCAGCACCAAAGTCGTCTAAGGCAAAGCTACACCCCAAATCGCGTAGTGTAGAAATGAAGTGTTTTGCAGCGCTTAAGTTAGTTACCGCTGTTGTTTCTGTAATCTCAAAACAAATTTTCTCAGCAGGTACAGAGGTACTTTGCATGCGCTTGGCAATGTTGTGCAGCGCCATTTCATCACCCAGTGTAATACCCGATAAATTAATCGCGACTTTGCCTACGTTATCGATGTGAGCAGGATTACTTTCAAGGGTTTTAAGGGTGTTATCTACCACCCACATATCCACCTTATTCATTAAGCCATGGCGTTCTGCTAGCGGGATGAAAAGTCCCGGGCTTATAAGGCCACTGTCTTTTGCATTTAGACGAAGCAAAATCTCGTAATGCTGAGGTTGGGCGGCCTTTTCTTGATTGGGTACGTTAAGCGGCATGATTGCTTGGCTATACAACTCAAACCCGTCGTTTTGTAGTGCGTGGTGCAAGGCATGTAACACCTGGTTTTCACTGTCATCAATGGCCATCTGTGAGTCGTTATCATGAAATACAAAGTAACGGTTTCGACCCAGGTGTTTAGCTTTGTAACATGCGTTGTCGGCCGCTTTAATTAACGCTTCTGCGCTTTGTGTACTCTCGTTTATTTCGATAACGCCAATGCTTGCCCCCACAAAAAACAATTTGTCATCATACACAAAACGGTAGTTTGAAATTGCCACTAAAAGTTTATCTAATCGCTTCGTGACTTCATCTAGGCTCTGGTTGCGAAATATAATGCAGAACTCGTCTCCCCCTATTCGGGCAAGCAAGTCCTGCCCATTCACGTATTGCCTAAATATGGTGGAGATCTCTTTTAGTAGCTTATCACCTGCTGGGTGACCACAGCTGTCGTTAACTAATTTGAACCTATCCATATCGATAAAGCACATTACGCTTTGCTTGTGGTAAGCGCGAGGCGAATTGATGTTTGCCACTTTTTTAAAACCAACTTGGCTCAAAGCTGCGCTATTGCCTTGCGGAACAACGTCTTTATGTGTTTCATCAAGGATCTCTCGCAGTTTTTCATCAAATGCGTAACGATTAAACAGCCCGGTTAACTGGTCATGATTAGCTTGAAAATACACTTCTTCCTGCAGCGCCAGTTCCTTGGTCACATCACGCGCTATGCCTTCAATAGCCACCAGTACGCCTTGTTCGTCAACAATGGGGGTGTCTGAAAACTCAATCGCTAACGGAGTACCCACTTTGCCTTGATAATGCACAATATAAGGCTCGGGCTTTTCGCCACGGGCAATGGTTTGGCGTATCTCAAACGTCTCGTCCGGTACTTGGCGAACGTACTTCGATTCGTTTGCACAGAAGTCTTCTGCGCTAAACCCTAAAATCTTTTCAATACCCGCGCTCACATACATAAAGTTGTGCTCGATGGTCTTGGTGTAAACAAAGTGGCGGTGCATGCCGTCAACTAAGCGGCGATACTTTTCTTCGCTACGCTTTAAATCATGCTGGGCGCGAAAACGTTCGGTCACGTCTCTTACGGTCACCGCAATATTGTCACCAGCTTTTACCACCTGAACTTTTATCCATTGAGGCGCAATCTTATCACTATGAATGGCAAGGTGAGCTTCATAAGGCACGCCAAGTTCAGCAACGTTTTTGGCGTTTTTAAATTCATTGCTTAAGCCTAAATATCGCGTTTGCTCGGCTAAGCTCATGGACCGCAATACATCACATGCACCGCGAAATAGATAGCGACTGTATGAGTTTGCTTCTACTAGAGAAAAGTCGTCATCTGTTGGCTGATAAATAAGAAGCGCATCAAGGGAGGCTTCGCTAGCGGTGAGGTAACGCTGCTGACTCAAAGACAAATTAACCGCGCCTTTAAGCTGCTTGTGCAGCACATAGCTAACTAGCGCTGACATCAACAGTCCAATCATAATAATTAACAAGCCTGCGTTATATGGGCTTAGCTGAGACTGCATGGAAAGGTAAAAATCGCGTTCTAAAAAACTGAACGGCAAAAGCGACACAATGGTGCCATCGTTGACTAACTCACCGCTTTGAAAAAGCGTTGCACTGTCGGCGTTAAGCTGAAAGTTAAACTGTGGGCCTACTAACTCGCCTAACATCACGGTTAATATGGTTTGTACGTCGAACCCCGCCACCAGAAATCCGTGCTCAGGCTCTTGAGGGCTTATGGCCCTGCCCACAACGATAAAGTGATGTTGAGCAGCATCTGAATACAAAAGCGTGCTTTCCAAATCCTCGGACAAACGCGATATGTTTAAGCCCAACGCATCCATAGGATGGCCAATGAGGCTGTTGTCTATACGGGTTTTGATACCGGAAGATGGTGTTGCCACCCACGCTATCTCACCGCTCGCATCGACAAATACCAACGATGAAAAGCCTCGCTGCATGCCCATCAATGACAGGGCTTGCGCATTAAACCAGTCTACTTGGTTTGGCTCAAAGGTGGGCCAGTTTCGCATTAGGTTGTGCAGCGCTTGAATACGTTCGCTTGAGAATACTTCAAGACTAATTTTTACCTGCTCGGCAACCGACTGCGCTTTAGAAACACGTGCTGCGCGTTCATCGTTTTGAATAAAAACACCAGCTGAAACAAATAAAAAAGTGAGAAAAAGAAACAAAACCGTAGGTAAGGCGTAAATACGATGGTTGTGTTTGCTTAACATGTGCCTGTCTCCGGTAACTAGCGCCGATATACTAAAGTAGAATTATTAAATAAATATGAATTGTCTTATGTGGTATAGGCTCTGGCGTTATCTAATAGTATCTGGCACTGTAAGGCTTCCGATTTTCTTTTAGTGCGTAAAGGCCCTTGTCGGCGCTACCCCATAAAAAAACCAAAATGAAAAGAGCGTTACTTAATGAGTATTTCCCCAAATTTCGAAGACATTAAACAAGCCTATGAACGTATAAAAGGCGACGTAAAGAAAACGCCGATTGTTGAATCTTCGTTGCTCAACAAATGGATGGGCAACCGCATTCTGTTTAAAGCGGAGTGCTTACAGACCATCGGGGCATTCAAAATTCGCGGCGCTATGAATTTTTTAGCCCGCTTGAAAGAGGAAGGTCGTTTACCGAAGCATGTGGTCGCCAATAGTTCTGGAAATCATGCTCAGGCAGTAGCCTATGCAGCAGCTCACTTTGGTATTAAGGCCACTATTTTTGCGAGCGAGACCATTTCGCCAATAAAAGCTGCCGCTACGCAAAGCTATGGTGCTGAATTAAAACTATTTCCTACCCGTCCAGAAGCAGATGCGGCTGTCGAGCAAGCCTCAAAAGCACCAGACACGGTCTGGATACCGCCGTTTAACCACAAAGATATTATGGCAGGACAAGGCACGGCAACGTTAGAAGCGCTTAACGAAATTGGTGAGGTGGATGCTGTCTTTGCGCCGTGTGGTGGCGGAGGGTTATTGTCGGGCTCATTACTGGCAACTCGCGCACTACAGCCAAATGCATTGGTCATTGGCGCTGAGCCCGCCGAAGCGAATGATGCCTCGATGTCGTTGCAAGCTGGTGAGATCATTGCTTTAGACTATGCTCCAAATACCTTAGCAGACGGTGCAGCCACGCCTTCTGTTGGCGATGTAACGTTTCCTATACTGCAAGAAATAGATGATTTCTACGAAGTGGATGAGCTGCAAATTGCTTATTGGACCCAATGGCTACATCATTTACTAAAGCTTCATATTGAGCCCACGTGCGCGATGACCATGGCTGCAGTAGCGGCTTGGGCTGCCAACACTCCACCTGGGCAAACCGCTCTTGTTATATTGAGTGGTGGCAACATTAGCCAGTCGAGTATGGCTAAGATTTGGGAGAGAGATTTTTTGCTGCAGCCTCCCATTCTTGACCTTGATGACGAAGACGAATTTGAAGACACCGAGCGCGTCGAGGCATAGCGTTTTGTTAGCACACAGCTATCGAAATTTGGACAACTCGGTATAAGAACAAAGAATAAAACAGAAATAAAAAAGGCAGAAACTCACTATGAACTCTACATTGTCGGCACTGACATTTAAAAAGCACTCGCTTTCAAAATTGCTAAGCGCAGCGTTTGCAACAGCGGCAACGTTAGGTGCTATGACCACCACGCTTACGGTAGATGCTGCAACGCTAGTCGAGAACGTAAAAGGCTATACGTTAAATGAAAGTGGCAAACTGATTACGTTTAAAAACCTTGTCATTGATGAAGGCAAAGTAGTTGCATTAGATATCGACAAAGATAACACGCCTGTCGATAGCACTATTGATGGCAAAGGCAAAGTCATGCTACCCGGGCTTATCGACGCTCACGGGCATTTGCTTGGCTTAGGCGCAAACTTGTTGGAAGTCGATTTGCGCGAAAGTAGCAGTGCACAAGACGCGGCCAAGACAGTTGCCGAATACGCCTTTGCAAATGGACAACAAGCTTGGATTACCGGGCGCGGTTGGAACCAGGAATTATGGTCTGACAGAGCGTTTCCAACAGCGGCTGATCTAGATAAAGTCATTTCTGACCGACCTGTGGCACTAGCTCGCGTAGACAGCCACGCTACCTGGGTGAACAGTAAAGCGATGGAAATTGCGGGTATAACTAAAGACACCCCATCGCCTGCAGGGGGCGAAATCATTAAAGACGCTAACGGTAATCCTACCGGTGTTTTTATTGATAATGCATCGCAATTAATTGAAGCGCATTTGCCTAAAGCAAGCAGCGCTATTTACGAGCAACAATTACATGCAGCAGGTGAGCACTTACTAGCAAATGGTGTTACGTCAATGCACGATGCTGGCATAGACAGAGACGTTTACGATTTCTATTTAAAAGAAGCGGTAGAAGGTGACTTGCCTGTGCGTATTTATGCCATGGTGAGTGCGACAGACCCTGACCTCAGCACCATGCTGGGCAATGGTACTATTCGCGACCAAGATGACTTTTTATATATTCGTTCGGTAAAAGCCTATGGCGATGGTGCACTTGGTAGCCGAGGCGCAGCATTGCTTGAACCTTATTCAGATGCACCGCATCAACATGGTTTGCTGTTAACTCAACCAGAAGACATGACCCGACTGTTTACTACGGTAATTGGTGCGGGCTTCCAGCTTAACTACCATGCCATTGGTGATAAGGCTAACCATGTTGCACTGAACGAGTTTGAAACCACGTTTAAGAGTATTGGCGGCAGCGAACTGCGCAACCGCATTGAGCATGCACAGGTGATTGCGCCTGACGACCTAGCCCGCTTTGCTTCGCTAAAGGTCTTGCCTTCCATGCAGCCTACTCACGCCACCAGCGATAAGAACATGGCGGAAGATCGACTTGGCGAAGATCGTATGAAAGGCGCTTACGCGTGGAAAACGCTACTCGATTCGGGCATTGCACTGCCCTTAGGCTCTGATTTCCCTGTTGAGCTTGCTAACCCATTTTACGGGCTTCACGCTGCGGTTACGCGACAAGACAGAAATAATCAACCCGTAAAAGGTTGGTACGCCCACGAAGCATTAACCATTGAACAAGCCTTTAAAGGGTTTACGTTAGATGCAGCCTACGCAGGGCACATGGAAGATACCTTAGGCACACTAACGCCTGGAAAATGGGCAGACTTTATCTTGGTCGACCAAGATATTTTTACCATTGATGCCAAAGACATTTGGAAAACCGAAGTACACGCTACTTATGTGGCTGGAGAAGAAGTTTTTTCTAAATGAGTAGCAAAAACAAAAGCCTGTTAACCAAAGGGATTGGCGGCATTGGCGCTGCCCTTTTGGTGTTAAATGGCCTTATTGGGGCGGGCATTTTTGCTCTGCCCGCTAAAATGGCCGCTGAGCTCGGCGCTTTCAGCCCTTACATCTTTTTGATTTTTGGCGCGCTAATGCTGGCCATTGTGTGGTGTTTTGGGCAGCTAGCGACGCTGTACCAAGAAACCGGTGGACCTGTGGTGTACGCCCAGAAAGGCTTTGGTGACGCAGCGGCGTTTCAAACTGGCTTTATTTACTACTTGGCTCGCGCAACTGCGATTGCCGCCAACATGCACGTGTTATTGCTGTACGCCGGTTATGTGTGGCCCGAACTGAATGCGGGAATAGGCAAGTCATTCGCCATTATCGCGCTTACCGCAGCACTAATCGTAGTGAATATTGTTGGCCTTAAGGCCGCCATGCGCTCGCTTGATACTATCTCGGTGTTAAAACTGCTGCCTTTCGTGGCGCTTATTGGAGTTGGCTACTGGCAGCTCGACTTTTCTGCTGCATTTACAAGTACATCGACATCCGTTGTGCCTGCATTTGACACCATATCTGCCGGCGCCCTACTTACGCTTTACGCTTTTATTGGTTTTGAAACGGTAGTGGTCACGAGCGGCGAGACCAATTCACCGAAAAAAACCATACCTCGTGCACTAATGCTTACGGTTTCAGGTATTGCCATATTTTACTTTTGCGTGCAGTGGCTTTATTGGCACACCGTGGGGCCTGCAAAACCTGATAGCGCACCGCTAATTGCACTCGCCAATATGATATTTGGCGAAACCGGGGCCCTCATAATGACGCTTACCGCCGTAGTGTCGGTTGCCGGTAACTTGTTAGCGAATATGATATCTACGTCTCGACTTACGTTCTCTATGGCGCAGCAGTCACTTATTCCAGGTAAACTGGGACAGAAGTTAGGTGAGATTCACACATCCTTTGCTACCCCAGCAGTTTCCATATCAATACTGGGAATATTTGCCGGTACTATGGCGCTGAGCGGCAGCTTTGTGTGGTTAGCTATTTCAAGCGTGCTTGCACGGCTTGTGGTTTACGCCGTGTGTGTAGGGGTGCTGATGAAAGCCCAGCGGGCATCTTTCAAAAGGGCTTCCTCGCAGAGCGCTTCTTCACAAAGCAGCATGCAGCAAGATAATTCTGAGAATGACGCTTATTTTAACGGCTCTGCAGACGCATTTGCCAGCCCTGTAAACCTGTTTCGACGTCTGATACCCTTTGTCGCACTAGCGGTTTGCGCATGGTCTATTGCACAGTCGTCAACCAATGCGTGGCTATTTTTACTGGGTGAATTAGTAGTTGGCGCACTGCTTTATTTTGCGCTTTTTCATTTCGCTCCAAGCAACAAAGAAACAAAAGGTTAAACCGTGGAAATTCAAGTTATACCCGTTACGCCCTTTGCCCAAAACTGTTCATTAATTTGGGATTCATCCACTAACAAAGGCGCGTTTGTCGACCCAGGTGGCGACGTTGAAACGTTAATTGAAGCTGCTACAAATAAAGGCGTGAGTATAGAGAAAATTATACTCACACATGGGCACTTAGATCATGTAGGTGGTACCGTCGCCATCGCAGAACATTACGGTGTCCCCATTGTAGGGCCGCATATTGGCGATAAATTCTGGTTAGATGCGCTTATGCAGCAAAGCCAGATGTTTGGCTTTCCACCGGCCCAACCTTTTGCTCCCAATGAGTGGTTAAACGACAACGATACAATTTCAGTAGGCAATTTAACGCTAGAAGTGCTGCATTGCCCGGGTCATACGCCTGGTCATGTGGTGTTGGTAGAACGCTTAAGTAATCGGGTTATTGTTGGGGATGTCATTTTCGCAGGCTCTATTGGTAGAACTGATTTTCCGCAAGGTAACCATCAGCAATTAATCGACTCGATCAAGCAGAAGATTATGGTGCTGCCGGATGATATGACGATTTACCCGGGTCATGGACCAACCACTACGGTTGCCACCGAAAAGACCTCGAACCCTTATGTTTCGGGTCAATTCGGATAAAACCTCACGTTTTATAAGCAGTGAAAGAACAAAAAGGCGAGGTGCGTTGAACAAGCTTTTGCTTGTTTCGCCCTCGCCTTTCGCTTATTTAAAGCTTGCTATGCATTCGCTTAGCGCAATGTCTATAAAGCGTTATTAACTAACGCTTATTCGTATGCACCGCTAGCATAATGCAACTCATAGCTGTGGCTATAAATTTCAAGGATGTTGCCAAACGGGTCTTCCATGTAAATCATGCGGTAAGGCTTTTCACCCGGATAGTAATAACGCGGCGCCTTCATTCGCTTTTTACCACCAGCAGCGACAATTTTTTCAGCCAAGCCTTCTACATCTGGGTCTTGAACACAGAAATGAAAGATACCGGTTTTCCAATATTCAAAGTTGTTTTCTGGGTTCTCTTGGTTGCTGAACTCAAAAATTTCAACGCCGACACGATCACCTGTTGAAAGGTGCGCAATGCGGAATTTCCCCCAACCTGGACCAAATACATCGGTACACATTTCGCCAATGGCCGAGTCATCTTCAACAATCTCGGTTGGCTTCATGATGAGGTACCAGCCAAGTACTTCAGTATAAAATTTCACGGCAGCTTCTAAGTCAGGTACCGAAATTCCAATATGAGAAAACGTACGTGGATATGGTGTTTTTACTGCTTCAGTCATCACTTACTCCTATGTAGTGCAAGTTATCGAAATGGCTTAAGCGGCCGCCTCTTCAAGAAGGCCAACTCGAACACCGCTTAAGTGAATGTGCATACATAGTAGCTAGACAAAGATGAAACATGAAATTATGATATTTTCTAAATTTAATAATTTTAAATTATAGAAAATGATAAACCCTACTTGGCTAGACACCTTCATCACGTTAGTAGAAACGGGGAACTTTACGCGCACCGCAGAGCAACGGTTTATGACGCAGCCGGGCGTAAGTCAGCACCTTAAGAAACTGGAAGAGGCATGTCAGTGTGAACTAGTCATCCGTTTAGGCAAGGGGATTCAGCTAACTGAACAGGGCCAGCGTGTGTACCACTATGCCAAGGAGCAGCAGGAAAAAGAGCAAGATTTTATTGCCAGCTTAAAGTTTGACGCCCCTTTTGAAGGTAAGTGCGTAGTAGCCTGCTCAGGCGCGATTGCTCAGCGTATTTACCCTGCTCTGCTGGCACTGCAAAAGCAGCATAGCGCGCTTAATGTTCACGTGGAAGTCGCACCTCGTCGTACTATTTTGTCAGGCATTGCGAACAATACGCTGGAGCTTGGCATTGTGACAAACCAGCCAGAGAGCGAAGATATACATAGTGAGTATTTAGGCGAAGAAGCATTGGGGCTTATTCTACCGCGTAGCCTACCTGACGCGCTTGCTGCGCAGGTTCCTGAGTTATCTGAAAACGCACAGGGTTTTATTTCGGGTTCGGGTTCGGGTTCGGGTTCGGGTTCGGTAGCAAAAGTAGCAAGCGTATCTGGAAAAGCAAAGAGTAAAACTGATGGTGGTAGAACATTAAAAGCCGTCATCAAGCATCTAGGGCTTATTAATCACCCTGATGCTATGCACTACTTGCAGCGCTATTTTAACGATTGCGGAGAAGCTGAGTTAGCTAACGTTAATCCGAATAAGTTGCCTCATGCCGGCTATATCAACCAGCTTTCGCAAATTCTACTGCCCGTAAGCGAAGGGTTGGGTTACACCGTGCTGCCCACCAGCACACTAGACTTTGTGTCTTTTGCCGACAAACT
>TARA_B100000963_G_scaffold116471_1_pt1 | contig 25908 bp, 17 predicted proteins | sample TARA_B100000963 | Tara Oceans TARA_B100000963 (sample SAMEA2622097) | marine metagenome | biome: marine biome (ENVO:00000447); feature: surface water layer (ENVO:00002042); material: "saline water (ENVO:00002010), including plankton (ENVO:xxxxxxxx)" | depth 5 m | reverse complement strand
CTGAAGAAGATGACACACTATCTTATTTTGCTAAGTTAGCTAAAGAAAGTTAATTTAAATTAGTTTTGAAAGGGACTCGAATGGGTCCCTTTTTTTTAATCACCAGTACTTGTTTGGAATCCGCCGCCTCCGCCGGATAATATAAGCATTCTCATTGCTGTAGCAGTATTACTTCCTAACATTGAACCGCCACCTAAATTAAAAGTATCACCGCCAGTAATGTTGTTTTGTGTTGATGCATCTATACCACCTCTTCCAAAGTTATCAGTTGCTGTTTTAATTGCTTGCAATTCTCTTGATTTAAAGTCTATTTCATTACCCTCAGAATCAAGACCGTCCATTTTTGTTTTCTTAGCTTCAAGTGCACCAGTTAATCCATTTGACATGTGTTCTCGGAATGCTTCACTAAATGCTTCCATACGTTCTTTAGGACCAGCTCTAAATCTAGTAGTTAATGCAGCAAATGCGCCTTTAGCAATTGCTATTGGGAAATCTGCTATCTTAGTAAATATTTGTCCTATAGATATTAACATATTTTTTATTATTCCACCAAAACCTATATCATCTAAAGTATCTCTTATTAAATTAAGACCATTTACTAAAAAGTCTGCAACTGCAAAATACATATTATCAAAGAATTCTGCAAATGAAAAACCGTCACTCATAGCTTCTGCAGTTTCTGTAAATCCGAGCTTTTTCAATATAAATGCTGGTATAGTAATTAATAATAAATCTAAAAATTCTCCTACTAATATTCTAACAGCACCTCTTGCAAAACCAACAACGCCTCTTATAATTCTTTCACCTCTATCTGTTATGCCTTGAATATCTTTAAACGCTCCCATAAGACCGCCTATCGCACCAAATAAAGGAAAGAGTAGTTTAGAACCTATCACTGACCCTATCCTAACAAATACAGCTTGTAATTTTTGAAAGAAGCCAAAAAATCTACTTAGTGGACCTGATTTAGCAAAGAAAGCACGAATCTTATCTCCAAGTTGAGAAAACTTTGTTCCATCTACGCCACCAAAAAATTTTAATGCTTTATCAAATACTCCACCGATTGAATTAATCATACCTACAAAGAAAGTTTTGATATTATTACCTATCTTTATAAATGGACCTTTAAATGTAGTAATTAAAGCTCCAAGCCCTGCAAAAAATTTAGAGTTAGAAGTAATTGCAAGCCTCATATCTTTTAAACCAGCAAATGCAACAGGTGCGCCAGTAAATACGCCTATAATTGCTCTTCCTATTTGTTTTAGATTAAAGAATAGATTTTTTACTATTTGTGTTAAATCTTTAAATATCATCCTTACTTCAGTAAAGACTTGACCCATTAAACTACCTTTGCCGGCACCTTGGAAAAATTTTGCTAATTTTGTATTTTTAAAGAAATTAAGAACATTAACTTTTATATTGTTTAAACCTTGTTTCATGGCAGCAAAGAGTTCAGGGAATTTCATTATTCTTACAAAGTCTTTTGTGACAGTTTTTATACCAGTAGCTACTTTTTTAATTGCAGCTATATATGGCGAAAGAAATCCTTGTACTACGCCAATTACTAATCCAACAACTGCAGTTCTAAAAATCATTCCTAAAATAGATGACTTATCATCTTTAAACATTTTTAACAATAACTTGTATTGTTTCTTTAATTGTTTTAAATTATCTTTTAGAAAATCATTTCTTTTTTCATCTCTTTTTTCTTCAGCTCTTTGTCTTACAAGCTCTTCTCTTGAGGCTTCAATATCATCTAATCTTCCTTCTCTTAAAGCAAGAATCATTTCTTGCATTGTTATTATTTGTTGATTAGTTAATTGATGACCTTCATTTTGTACGTAATCTTGTAATTCATTGGCATATATAATAGATTCTTTTTGCAAAGCAGTTTGGTCATCATTCATTTCTTTCAGTTTGTCAACTACACTATCAAGTGTACTCTTAACTGGCCCTGTAGATTCTTTTGTTATTCTTGCCATTTAATGTTCTCTATTTTCCAAAAGCTTTACCAGCTTCTGAAATACCAAATGAACCTAGTGTGACTACTACAAATGATGTATATATTGTTTCAGATACTTTTAAGTCTATATCCCATACTAGTGCTGTCACTAAGTCTGTAATTCCAAAACACATCATTAAAAAGAAAGATATAAATCCTATGATTGCTTTTTCATTTAAATCATTATCATCTAAAAACAAGTCGATAAATTTTCTTTTACGTGGTCCAAGTCGCTCTGCAGCTAACCTGGCTTCCTCTTTCATTTCTTTTATCTGGTCTTCTTGTTCATCAAGCTTCTCAATCATAGCCATATACTTATCTAAGTCTATTTCTACTTCATTTCTGCTGTTATCTTGTACTTCAGCCATTATCTCATTCTCCTTTCTTCGGCTTTTATCCGTTCGTTTTCTTTATCTATATGTTCCTTGAGAAGAGCTATGTATATCTCCCTTTCCCACGGCACCATATTATCTAATTCTGTCAAAGAATATTGATGATGCTGCATCATTGCAAAGTTTGTCTTATAATGGTTTACAAGACTATCGTGCGAAAGGCCTACGTAAAAAAACTAGTAAGTCCTCTTAATTCTTGTTTTTGTTCCTTTCCACAAGTACATTTAAACTCTACATCATGTTTTAAACTAGGCATATCTCTAAAAAAGTCTGATAATCTCATAAATTGTACAGTGCTTAAAGAATCTATAAACTTTTGCAAGTTTTCTTTAGTTTCATCTTCTACAGGATATACTTCATCCTTATCAAAGATTACATCTATACTAGACATTATCATATTCATTGCCTGTTCAGCATCAGTATCTCCGACTTCAGTTAATTTTTCCATATATTTCATAGATGGATATTTCATTACAACACCTACTTCATCAGTAATCATAATTTTGTTAATTTCATCAGTCATTACTGGTCTTTCAATATCATCAAAATTTATAACTATGTCATTGACAACGTCACATTCTTCATCTTCACATTTTATTTTTAAATCAACTGTTTCACCAACTGATTTAGACCTTAATTCTAGAAATATTGTTTCAATGTCAAACATTGCTAACTCATCTATATTAAGTTCATCATTAACACAAGATTTAATAACATCTGCTGTAGCCTTCATAATAACTTTATTATCATTAGACTCCATAGCCATCATTAATATCTTTTCTTCTTTAACTAGATATGGTCTGAAAGAAATAGTATCTCCAGTTGATGGTATTACCATCTCATACCTAGCTGTATTTAGCTCTGGTAAAGCCATAATATTCTCCTATATTATTATCCAAATATGGATAGCACACTTTTAATTAAGCTACCCGTACTGCTTAACGGTCCTTGCGGTACCGCTTTATCATAAGTAAAATTCACATTCAATTTTTGAATTTGCGAAACGCTTTCATTTGATAGCGTGATTTCACTCATCGATGTTGGATATGCATTCTCCAACATAACCCCGTATATTGGCGTATCTTGTTCATCTAACTGCTGTATTACTACATCACAAGTTATATCATCTTTATACGCAACACAATATTTTTCTGGGTCTACTATAGTATTTATCCATTTATCAAAGATAGTTTTCATATAGTAATCGTTTGTTAATAAAAAACCTAATGATACTTCAGCTTCTACATATCCATAAGGTATTTTAACTGTTTCTTTATGTGCCTGGTATTCAAGTGTGGTAATTTGTTTACCTGGTATAATAACTGAATCACATAGTAATGAAATATCTCTTGGGTCATTAACAAAATTTTTGGCACTAAAATTTCCTGATACTGCAGCACTTATGGCAGTTTGAAAATTTAAATTTAAAAGAGATTGAGTTGGTGGTGTAAACATAACATTGAATCTATTAGCTTTTGCTAATCCACCTTTTTGACTTACTAATGATTTTAATCTTTCTATGCTCATTTTTTCTTCATGTTCCTTGTGTAATAAGCTTTAGTATTTTTAGCACTGAAACCAGGACTATTTGCTTGTCTAAGACTATCTTGCCAAATTGCTTGTTTACCACTTTTCTTAAATTGTTCAACTGGTAAAAATATAGCTATTTCCCAATCAGTCATTGGCACTCTTGATAACTGTGATTTTACATTACTTCCTAAATAATGTTTAAAACATGGTCTGAATTCTTTAAATTTTCTTACACCACTTATTAAGTTATATCTTAATCCTGTAAGACGTGAACTTTCAGTAGCGTTTGGTGGACCAAATGCCATTAAATCATCTAAAAATTTTGCCCTAGTGCCGTATGGTAAGTAATGTAAATTTAATCCATAAAATCCACCAGGTGCACCATCAACTAATACTGTCAATGGAAATCTATCATAATATGGTAATGTTGCTTTGAACTTAGGGTCATAAAAATACATATACATACTACCACGAACTGGCACATTAGTTGTTTTTAATGCTGTATCTCTTAAAAGAGCTGACCTTGATACCTGTAAATTTTTAACATTAGTTGAGAACCATTTACGTGATGCTCGTGTACGCGCTTTAATTCCAGCTCTAAATGCATTTGCTTGTAATGTATCAAATAAACTTGCCATATAATCTATTTATACAGATTTATAGTATCTTTATACCTAAATTTTTTAAAGTTTCTTCAGTCCATACCTGAAACTTCCAACCTTTATGTTCAGCAAATTCTGCTGCAGCCTCCCATTTATCTTGATTCTTAATAAATGTAAGTTGTTCATTGATATATCTTTTAGTTTGTCTTTTAGGCTTTTTAGGTGGCTTTGTTTCTTTTTTTGGTTTAATCTCAACTAGATAAGTTGATTTATCGTTCATTTGTATTAATAAGTCTACAAAATATCTATGTAGTTTTTTATCTACAGTAGATTTATATGGTACAACTACTTCTTCTGAATTCCACATTTTAACATTTGGATTATTTTCGCACCATTTAAATGCTTGTCTTTCCCATAAAGAACGATATACTACTTTTTTAGCGTCACCTGCATACTTTTCTGGATGTTTTAATGTGTATCTACCTTTATAACTCATATAAATAACTCTATAGTAAAAAAATATTTATATTTATTTATATAGGAAAAACGTATGGGTAAAAGATTTGATGACTGGTTAGCCGAACAAAAAGCAGCCCAAGCAGAAAGAAAAGCAGCAAGACAAGCAAGACGTGAAAAACGTGCACAAGAGAGAGCTGACAAAGAAAATGCTGAAGGATTTATTGAAAATTTAAAGAATCTTGATTTAACTCAAGAAAGAGTTGATATAAATGATAAACAACATTTTTACTTTCCAGAAGATTTACAAGCTGGAGCTAATCAAGGATATCCTTTTATAAGATTTGGCATAAAAAATAATAACGGCGACGATAAAGTAGCAATATATTTATACCACCCACCTGGCTTATCAGTGACAGACGGTGCGAACTATTCTGGATTTAATGCTGGTGTTTTAAAGGCTGGCTTAATTGGAGCTCAAAAAATGTTTGCTAACCAAGACGGTTCAATTAGTGAAGCAGACCTTTTTGCTACAGCTTTAATAGCAAGAGATAAAAGGGCAACACCTGGTAGTACAATAGAAAAAATAACAAGTTCAGCTGCTTTAAAGGCGGGAGTTGCTACAAATCCTTATACTAGAACAGCATTTGAAACTACAAATATAAGAGGATATCAATTTGCTTTTAAATTAGTAGCAAGCAATGCTGAAGAATCAGCCAAAATTGTGGCTATAGAAAGAACTTTTAGAAAGTTTTTATACCCAAAAAGAATGGGGTCTATTGCTTTAGTATATCCACCTTTATTTCATATTTCATTTTATGCAGAAGGCAGAATAAATAATTATTTACCAAAAATAAAGCCATGTTATTTAACTACTTTAGATTCTGTATTTAATGCAACATCTAATACTTTTCACCAAGATACTGGAGCTCCAGTAGAAGTTGATTTAACTCTTACATTCCAAGAAGAAAGAGTTCTTGTTCGTCAAGATTTATATCCAGCAGATTCAGATATAGATGAAGCAGATGGATATTATCAAGAAGCAAGTACTGGAGGAGATGATTCAGCAGCTAGTAAAACTAAAACAAATGGAGATTAACAATAATGTATTTTAAACAATTTCCAAAAGTTGATTATGATTTTAATCGTACAGGCGTTGTACAAAGAATGGTTGATTTATACAGAAGTGTAAGACCATTACCTAGTTTTTTAGATACATATTCTGCTTATGGATTCTATAATGTAAAAAATGGTGAAAGGCCAGACATAGTATCAGGCAGATTATATGGAACCTCTAGATATTATTGGACATTTTTTGTAATTAATGACCATTTACATGATGGTTATAGAGCATGGCCTTTAAGTCAAGAGTCTTTATTAGATTATATGTTAAAAGAATATCGTGGATTTGCGATAGAAACTAGTCCCAAAGTCACAAGTGGACCTGATGGCGATTTTGAAAATAGTTTATCTGGCAGATTTACTTTAGGCGAAACAGTAATTGGTTCAACATCTAATGCATCTGGTACAGTCACTAAAAAAATTGCTGACTTAAGTCAATTAATTGTACAAGATACTACAGGAACTTTTACAGCTCCTGAATTAATAGTAGGTCAAACTTCAACTAATTCAGTTTCATCAAATAGAGTATACAAATATATTGATGCTCCATATTATTACTATAAAGCTGGCGACGCGTTAAAAAGACCAGTGACAAGTAATGACTTTATTACTGGTGGAGTTAATCATAGTCAATTAGAGTTTGTTAGTAATCGTGCTTATTTAGAAGACCAAAATGATTCTAATGCAACTATAAGATATGTAGACCCAGCTTTTATTAATAAATTTTCAAAAGCATTCAAAGATTTAATCAATAGATAATTATTATGTTTGGTAATTTTACAACTAAAGATGAAGAAAGTATAAGTCCTATAGGATTTTCTGTAAATGCTATTGAAATGATAAGTAATAGTGGTCATACTTTTTCATTTACAGATTTAGTGCATCAAATAAAAATAATTGAAAATTTAAATATGAAAAGTATTATAGTACTTGTATTTATTGAAGATTCAATTAATTTAGGTTCTGAAATAAAATTAGCTGGTAATGAAAATATTAGAATTTCTATAGGCAGAGTAGAACCTGGCGGTGAAGAAAAAGTTTTAAATTTAAATTTACAAGTCTCTGATATTACTAATTATTCAGAACCAACTCCATCAAGCCAAGCATATACATTAGTATGTGTATCAAAGCATGCTTATTTAAATAATAAAAAGCTTTTAAATAAACCTTTTAATGGACCAGCAAAAGATTTAATTGAAGATATTGTAAAATCTCATTTACAATCAGAAATTGATATTCAAGTTTCAAGTAAAGGTTTAATGAAAGGTATATATCCTAATTTAAAACCTTATGATGCAATTCAATGGTTAATGAGAAATGCAACTATTAATAACTCTCCAATGTTTTTTTATGAAACAGCTAAAGATGGACTAATATTTACATCTTATTATCATTTATTAAAAAATAAAGATACTCCTTTTAATGTTTATAATAAAAATCCATTTTTTAGTGGAACTTTAGATGGTAAGAAACCTGATGAAATATTCATGGAAGAAAAACTTAAAATACGAAAGTTTAATTCTTCTATGGAGCTTTCAAAGCTTACTCCAGCTGAAATTGGTATGTTTGGTTCAACATTAAATACTATAGATATATCAACTAAAACTATTAATAAACATGAATTTGATTGGAATGAAGAACCACTTCAAGAATATTTAAATGCGTTTCCAGCTGTAGCTCCAGAAATGAAAATTACAGATACTGATTCAACTCTTTTTGATTTAAAATATAAACAATATTATCAATCACTTAATAAACATGCATTTGATGAAGGAGTAAATTATCATGCTAATACAGATGGTAATGGTTTATTAAAAGCTTTTACTGCTGGAAAATTACTTCATAATTTTGCTATTGAAATAGACCTTGCTGGAGATTTTGAAATGACTCCTGGCAATATTATTGAATTAGAAACATTAAAATACGCAGATATACAAAAAGATGTAGATAATGAAGAAGACTTTATGGATGAATTTACTGGTGGAAATTATTTAGTGCAAGGAGTTGAACATACCTTTAACAAAAATGGATATTTAATGAAAGTTAAAGCTATAAAAGATTCTTTATTGACATATCCAGTAGATTTTATTGGAGATGTATAATGAAAAGAAAAGATGACCAATATAAAAATGGACTATTTACTTGGTTCTTAGGAAGTATAGAAGAAATAGATGACCCTCTAAATTTAAATAGAGTTAAAGTAAGAGCTTATGGTTATTATGATAGTGAAGAAATAAAAACAACTGATTTACCTTGGGCTACTGTTATGATGCCAGTTACGTCAGCATCTATAAAAGGCAATGGCGGTAATCATCATTTAGAAAAAGGTTCATGGGTTGTAGGATTTTTTAGAGATGGTCCATCAGCTCAAGACCCTATGGTTATAGGTTCAATTGCAACTCAATCACCTGACGGAACTTTTGATTTCAGCAAGAATAAAAAAATCGATATTTTTAAACAAGATATACCATCAACTGCGTCAACAACAAATAAAGTACATCATACAAAAGCTGGCCATAAAATAGAATTTGAAAATAAAGAAGGCGATGAAAAAATTACTGTTCAACATGCTAATGGAGCCACAATTACTATTGATAAAGATAATAATGTTTCAATAGCTAATGGAGGAACTACAAGTATTACATCTTCTGGAGCTATTACAATTACATCAGCTGAAAAAACAACAATTATATAATGGCCGAACTTCCAAAAATAACCTTACCTGAGCTAGAATGCGCAGAAGTTATACTACCACAACCAGTTAATTTATCTAACTTTTTTAGTGGTTTAGCTACTCTTCCAGGTAAATTAAAAGCTTTAGCACAAAATTTAATTGAAGAAGAAAAAGCTGAGTTTGAAAAACAAGCAGATGAAATACAAAAAATTATTGATGATATAAGAAAACTATTTGGTCCTTATGACCCTAAGTTTAAAAAATTAGAAATACCAGAAAAAGAATGGGAAATTATAATACAAAGGTTAATTGAAGAATATCCTATGTATATACAAACTCAAATAATGAATTTAATTACAACATTATTTCCAATAGAGTTTACTGTACCAATTCTTGGTATACAAATAGATGTTTTAAAGTTAGTCACTGACCGAGCATATTTAGATTCTATAGCTGCAGATATATCTGGGTTTGGCGCTGACATAGAAGCTAAAATTGCGCAGTTAGGCGATGATTTATCAGCTGAAGAATTACAAAAAGAAATTGATAAATTACGTAATGATAAAATAGATTCATTGTATGCATTATTACCTGATGAATACAAATATTTTGACGGTGAATTTGGTTTAGAAAATCAAGAACTTAAAGCAAAACAAATTATGGACTTTATAAAAAATGAAGCAACTAAGTTTATGAATGGTCAACTATTTAGTGGATTTGGTGGTTTAATAGATAAGTTTGATGAAATATGGAGTGCATTAGGTTTACCAGAATTACCTATACCTTTAACAGGACCCGATGTAGGAGCATTAATTAAAGCAATTATTGAAGAAGAAAAAGCTAACTTTCAAGCAGAGTTAGATAAATTAGGCGATATAAAAGATGATTTAACTAAAGAAAAGTTATTACGAAAAATGCATGAAGGTATATTAGATAAATTAGAAAATTTAGAAATTCTTGGATTTAAAGTAGGTGCTTTATTTGGTGGTGACTTTGAAGATAAGTTTGAAAATCTAGATTTTAAAATTGCTAGAATATCTGCTAAATTAAAAGAGTTTAGAGAAAATTGGCAAACTTATTTATTAAGAAAGTGGATGGAAACTGTAGATAAGTTTTTTAAACAAATTGGTTTAGGTGACTTGACTCAATGGGCTACATTTACATTCTGCGATTTTTTAAAACTTATAGGTATACCAACAACATTAGATTTAAGTGGATTTGGTAATATTACTACAGTAAGTAATACATTACAAGGAATTGAATCACAAGTACCCGAAGGAGCAACATAAAGAGTATAAATAGTATTATGGCATTATATTCAGGAGATAAACAAATATCAGGTAATCTAGAACAAGCTAAGATTGTTTCTAGAAAAAAGCCTCATCGTGATTTAGATTTGTCTTTAAATATACATCCAATACGTAAAGATATAATACCTTTAAAGGATGATGCTGCTGTAAAAAACGCAGTAAAAAATTTACTAATAAGTAATTTTTATGAAAGACCATTCCAAGATGATTTAGGAGCTAATTTAAGAGGATTACTCTTTGAACCGGTTGGTGTTATAACAAATATAGAATTAAGAGATAACATAAGATTTGTATTAGAAAAATATGAACCAAGAATAGAAGTATTAGGTATAGACATTTTTGATGTATTTGATACAAATTCATATCGTATAAAAGTAAATTTTAGAATAAAACAAAACAATCAATCTGATGCAGTTGAAATAGTATTAAGAAGGTTAAGATAAAATGGCAACAAATTTAAACGTAACGGAACTAGATTTTTTAGATATTAAAAATAATCTAAAAAACTTTTTAAAACAACAAACAGAATTTAATGATTATGACTTTGAAGGTTCAGGTCTTAATGTATTATTAGATGTATTAGCGTATAATACACATTATAATGCTATGAATGCGCATTTTAGTTTAAATGAAGCATTTTTAGATTCTGCTCAACTTAGAGGTAATGTAGTCACTAGAGCTAAATTACTTGGTTATACACCAAGGTCAGTTTTATCACCAAGAGCTCAAGTTGATATAGTTGTAAATATTGCAGGAGAAACTGGAACGATACCTACTACACTTACATTACCAAGAGGTACAAAATTAAATACATCTGTAAGTGGAGAAGAGTTTCAATTTGTTGTATTAAATACACAAACAGCTAATTTAGTTGGAACAACTTATACATTTAGTGATGTTTCAATTGTAGAAGGCGACTTAAGAGAAATAAAATATAGAGTTGATAATGATATAGAAAATCAAAAATTTCAACTTTCAGATTTTGATGCTGACACGAGCACGCTACGCGTACGTGTACAGGCAAACCAAGAATCAACAGCATTTGATGTATATACTAAATTTGAAACATTAAGAGGAGTTGATTCTACATCAAAGGTTTATTTTTTACAAGAGAATGCTGCTGGATATTATGAAGTACATTTTGGAGATGGCGTAACTGGATTTAAACCATCAAATAATAACATCGTTACTATAGATTATATGACAACACAAGGTAAAGAAAGTAATGGTGCTAATAGTTTTACCATGGTAGATTCAATTGGAGGATTTTCTAGTATTACACTTACATTAGATAGTGCTGCTGCAGGTGGAGCTGAAGCTGAAACATCTGAATCAATAAGATTTAATGCACCACTTACTTTTATAGCTCAAAACAGAGCTGTGACGGCTGATGATTATGCATCTATTATTAAAAAAGAATTTTCTAATATAGATTCAATATCAACATGGGGTGGTGAAGATAACGACCCACCAGATTTTGGTAGAGTTTATATTGCTATAAAACCTTTATTAGCTGATACACTTACAGAATCAGAAAAAACAGATATTATTGGTTCAATATTGAAAGGTAAAAATGTTGTTTCAATTACACCTGAAATTGTTGACCCCAACTTTACTCATTTAGAATTAGATGTTAATTTTAAATTTAATCCTAATTTAACTGATAGAAGTTCAGTTGAGTTATCATCTGTTGTAAGAGATACAATAACAGATTATAATTTTAATAATTTAAATAAGTTTGACGGTGTATTTAGACACTCACAATTAACAAGAGCAATAGATAATAGTGACCCATCTATTTTAAATACAATAATACGTCCAAGAATGTTTCAAAATATTACACCAGTAAATAATGCAGATAATAATTTTAATTTATCTTTTTCATCACCATTTTTTCAGTCAGGAGATTCAACAAAGTTTTTACTTAATTCAACTGCATTTAAAATAAATAATATTGACCATTTCTTTGGTGATGAACCAATTGTTGGTTCTACAAAAAGAAATGTTATTGTATACAAAGTTGTCAATCAACAAAATATAACAGTTATATCTGATGCTGGAGAGATAGATGTCGAAAATGGTAAAATAACTTTAAATAAATTTAGACCTGATACTACTGATGCTATTAAAATTACTGTAATACCTAATTCATTAGATTTAGCTCCTAAAAGAGACCAGTTAATTTCTATAGATAATAGTTTTGTAGTAATAACACCAGAAGTAGATACTATAGCAACTGCAGGTTCAGCTGGTTCTATTAATTATAAAACAACTTCAAGATTTAAATAATGGGTTATAAAAAGACATTAACACCTGGTGCGATTGAAGTCGAACAAGGTACTTTGTCTGCAACAAGAGAAGATGTACGTCTTAATCAATTAGTACCTTCTGAAATATTAGAAAATAAAGATAAATTAGATAAGTTTTTAAAAGCTTACTATACATTTATGAATATGGATGAGTTCATATTTCAAGAAACTAATACATTTACTGATGTTGTACTTAATGGCCAAGCTCAATTTAGAATACCAGACCCTAATAATGAAAACAATAAATTTTTTACAGATGAGTCAGGAGCTGATTCCACACTAGTACTTACATCACCTACAGGAACTACTAATAATATAACTTTAAATGCAATTAATGTTGCTATAACAAATGGTAATGAATTACCTGGTACACTTGCAACATCTACATCTGAAATAGGTAAAACATTTACTGTCACTGGATTAGAATCTTTTAATAATCATACAGCTAAATTAACTACAATACAAAAAAATTGGGTTGGTCCAGGTCCATCATATGTAATGAATACTATTGAAGAAGCTATGGATATCGATACTAATGATGAGGGTTATCTTGAATTAATGCAAAAAGAAATTGCTGCTACAATTCCAAGAGGAGTCACAGTAAATAAAAGAACTTTATATAAACAAATAATAGATTTTTATAGATTAAGAGGTACAACAGATTCTATTGAAATATTTTTCCAAATATTATTTAATGATTTTGCTGAAATAGAATTTCCTTTTGATAAAGTATTAATACCATCATCTGGTAATTGGGATGTTAATCCATCATTATCAAGAGGTGGACAATATTTAGATAATAAAGGATTTTTATCTGATAGTATTAAAATACAGGATAGTAAAAAGTTTCAAAAGTTTTCTTATTTAATTAAAACTGGTAAAAATTTAAGTGACTGGGATTTATCTTATAATAAATTAGTACACCCAGCTGGCTTTATTTATTTTGCTGAAATATTAATATTTTTACAATTGACAAAAGCAGTACTAGGTGAAGATGAAATTAAACAAGATGTTATAAGAAACGATGGTTTACCATTAGGTGTAAGAAAAGTTTTATCAGCAATTCCGACAAGACAACCTGGTATAGTAGGACCTGAAGATATTCCATTACTCATAGAAATGTTCGTATCAACATTTTTACCAAACCCAATTACTAAAATTCATAAATCAGGAACTGTTTCACTTACACTTAAAAATGGAGTAATAAATGCTATTACCATAACAAATGGTGGAACAGGTTATACAGCTGTTCCAACAATAACTACATCTGATGCTGCAGTTGCTAGTGGATTTACAACTGCTTCATTGACACCAGTTATAACAAACGGTTCAGTTGCTTCAGTTACGATAACAGATGGTGGAAGAGATTATGGTATACCACAAATAGCATTTTCTGCTCCAACAGCTCAGACATTTAATGGTTCAAGTGCATCAATTGTAAGTACATCAAATAATACTATAACATTAAGTGCTACACAAAGAGCTTCATGGCAGGTTGATGACCAATTAGTGTATTCAACTACTGGAACAGCTATTGGTGGATTACAGGCAGGCGGTACTTATTATATAAAAACAATTACCGGTAATGCGATATCTCTATATCAAAATACTACTACAAAAGCTGAAATTAATATATCAGGCCTTGGTGTAGGTTCAACACATACATTAACAGGTATAACAGCTACTGGAACAGCAACTTCCTTAAATGGTCAATTAAAAGCTTTAACAGTAGAAGAACCTGGATTTGGATATACTGGTTCTTCAGTATCAATAAGTTTTAATGGTGTAGCCATTGATGGACTTACAGGTGTTGCACCAGTTGTATCAATAGCTTTAGATTCAGAAGGTAAATTAAATGGTGAAGCAATTACAATTACTAGTAGAGGTAGTAATTGGTCTAACTTATTTGGTTCAGTTCCAGCAAATCCAAATGCAAGTAAAATAGCTTCAATATCTCTTGTTGGATTATCAAATAAATTATATTCAACAGCTCCTACTATAATATTCCCTGAACCAACTGCAGTTGATGCTGAAGGTAATTTACTAAGTACAAACGTAAAAGCAGTAGCTAATTTTACTTTAGATTCAGAAGGAGAAATAACAGGAGTAAATATATCAAATGCAGGTAATGGATATGTATTTGACCCGATTATATCTTTTGGTAGTGGACCTAATAATGAAACAAGAGTAAAAGATGTAGCTGAAGTATTAGAAATTAATTGTAATCATAATGAAGTGACACCAATAGATAGTGTTGTAGTAAATCCAAGACAAGCCTCTGGTTCACAAGATGGCAGAACATTATTTAATGGTGGATTACTAAAAATTGGTGCATTATCAAGTGGAGCAAATTGGACAATAACTCAGTCATCAAGTTCAGCAGATAAATTTTTACCAGAACATAGAGTAAAAGTCAAAAATGATAATTTTAGAACTATAATAAATAATAATTATATACAAAGAAAAGGTACGGACAATTTTTTTACAAGTCCAAGGCTTTATAATACTAACAGAACAATTGAGTCTTTAGGTAATAAAACGTTGCAAACTATCGACTCAAGTGATATAAATAATAATAACACTAGTACATTTGTACACATTGAATAATTAGGACAGGAAAATGCCAGCAATAATAACATCAAATTTTAGAACTTTAAACGCACAACATTTTAAAGAGCAAATATCAGGTTCTAGTGTATACGTAGGTATAGGTAAATCAGACCCATGGTCATTGACTACTTCAGATACTACTGACACTACTCCATTTACACCAAGTGATAGATTGGACGATTTAGGAGAAGCAAGAGCTAATTTAATAGGATTGAAAAAAATCGTAGCAGCAGATATTGCACATGTAGTACCAAGACATACATGGACTTCCGGAAGGTCATATGTAGCATGGGACTCAGACGACCCAGATATTTTTGATAAAGCGTTTTACATAGTCACATCTGAGTTTAAAGTATATAAATGCATCATAGCTGGTGGAGGTGCTTCAAGTATACAACCAACTCAAACATTAACTGACCCAACAGCAGAATCAGATGGATATACATGGAAGTTTATGTATACAATATCAGTCACAGATGCTGAAAAGTTTTTAACTAATAGTTATATGCCAGTAAAAACTGTGTCATTAGGCGCAACTGCTACAGTAGCAGTAGCTTCATCTACAACTACAATAGTATTAACTGAAACTGTACCAGAAATAGTTGTGGGTATGACAGTATCAGGAACTAATGTAGGTTCTGGTAAAACTGTTTCAGCAATTAATGGTTCAGTATTAACATTAAGTGGTACACCAAGTGGTTCAGTATCAGGTATACTTACATTTGCATACGCAAATGATGCAGCTGCCGAAGCTAGTCTTTCAGAGGCTGACTTTGCTCAATACTTAAACCAAAAAGCTTCAAGAGATTCATCAACAGCTGCTGGTATTGAAAGAATTGAAGTCACAGCTGCTGGTTCATCTTTTAGTAGTAAACCTAATGTGGTAATAACTGGTGATGGAACAGGAGCCACAGTAGCTGCAGGCAATATTACAATGGCTGGTTCTGGTTCAAGCCAAACAGTTTCGAGTATCACTATACAAAATAAAGGTAGTGATTATAGATTTGCAGATATTTCTATAACTGGTGGTGGAGGTTCAGATGCCACTGCAAGAGCAGTTATAGCTCCAAAAGCTGGTCACGGTGTTGACCCAGTTGCAGAATTAGGCGGATTTTTTATATCACTTAATTCTAAATTAGATGGTAATGATGGTGGTGATTTAACAGTAGGTAATGATTTTAGACAAATTACTTTATTTAATGAGCCAAGAGTATTTAACTCAACTCCATTAGCTGGTTTACTAGCTACAGCAGATACTTTAAAAGGTACTAAAGCTTTAGATTTTAATTCATCTGCAAATGTATCAAATTATGTAATTGATGAATTACTTGTAGGTGGTACATCAGGAGCTCAAGCATATGTAGTTGAAATTGATACATCAAATGGATTTGTAAGATACCATCAAAATTCTAAAACCGGTTATAAGTCTTTTACAACTGGAGAAGTAGTCACTGGTCAAACTTCTAGTAATGCAGGAACATTAGAAGCTAATGCATCAAATCAAGTAAGTGGTATAACTTATATAGCTGATGCAGTAGTAGCTCCAGAAGTAGATAGACATAGTGGTGATATACTATTTTTAGAAAATAGAAACCCAATTAATAGAACAACATCACAGATTGAAGATATTAAAGTTATTATAGAATTCTAATAGATAATATTAGGAAGAGAGATTTATGGCAACAACAGTAGTAAAAAGTTTTTTAGAAGCACCACATTTTGATGATTTTGACGAAACTAAAAATTATCATAGAGTTCTTTTTAGGCCTGGACATGCGGTTCAAGCAAGAGAATTAACTCAATTACAAACAGCATTACAAGCTCAAATTGATAGATATGGTCAATTTGCATTTAAAGACGGTTCAAGAGTTGTTAATGGTAAAGCTACACTTAATGTAAATTATGATTTTGTAAAAGTTGAATCATCATTTACTCATTCATCACAGGGGCCTTTAAATACTGATAATTATTTAGATGAATTTGTAGGTTCAACTATTACTGGTACGACAACAGGAGTCACAGCTATTGTAAAACAAGCAGTTGCTGCTGTATCTGGTGGAGACCCAGCAACTTTATATTTACAATATACAGCTGCTGGTACTGAAGCAACTGTAGCTAGTGCTGTAAGTAATAGTACTTCAGTCACTTTATCTGCAGCAAATACATTAATTAAAGTTGGACAAAAAGTCACAGGAACTGGTATAAGTGGTACAGTGACAGTTTCTGCAATTAGTGGTACCACACTTACATTATCAAGTAATCAAACAATAGCAAATTCAACTGTATTAACTTTTACTGGTACTAGTCAAACATTTGCAAATGGTGAAGAATTAACATCTGATACAAGTACAACAAGTGGTATAGTTAGGCATGCTAAATCATTAGCTTCATCTTCTACAGGACTGGGTTCATCAATTAATATTGAAGAAGGAGTATACTTTATAGCAGGTACTTTTGTTTTTGTACCAGCAGGTTCTTTATTATTAGACAAATATACAAATACACCAAGTTATATTGTAGGTTTAAAAGTCACAGAATCTAAAATTGATTCAAGTACAGATACTACATTACTTGATAACGCACAAGGTGTTCCAAATGCAGCTGCACCAGGAGCATTAAGATATCAAATTAGTACAACTCTTATTAAAGAGCCTTTATCATTAGCATCAAGAACAGAAGATAATTATATTACTTTATTGGTAATTGAAAATGGTTTAACAGCTGTAGATAAAACAGATAAAAATACAGAAACTGAATTAACTGAAAGATTAGCAAGAAGAACATTTGAAGAATCCGGCGACTATGTTGTAGAGCCATTTCAAATTAATTTAAAAGAATATTTAAAAACTGGTGATAATTTTGGATTTAAAACAGTAAGTGAAATTGAAGCAGAAGAATCTTTAAGTACAGCTGATGCTACAACATTCGGTGATAATAGATTTCAAGTTGGTATTGACCCATCAGTTGCTTATGTAAAAGGATTTAGAGTTGCTAATGGTATTACAAAACAATTAACAGTAGAAAAGCCAAGAGGCGCAAGTTCTACTAATACAGTTAATGTTTCAACAACTTCAGTTTTAGTTGGAAACTTTGTTAAATTAACAGCAGCAACAGTAAAAGGTATGCCAGATGTAAATGAATTTAGTACAATAGATTTACATAGTGTTAATATAGCAGGCACTCAGTCAAATAGTAATAAAATCGGTACTGCAAGAGCAAGAGCTTTAGAATTTGTAAACAATGAACTAAGACTTTATTTATTTGATATTAATATGACTGGTTCTAATGTATTTAGTTCAGTAAAATCTGTAAATCAAACTGGTAATACACAAAACTTTATAGGTGATTTAGCAAGTATAGGTAATTTATTTGATGTAGGTAATAATGGTTTAATATTTAAATTACCACAAACAGCTGTTAAAACATTAAGAACTGGAGCAACTACTACAGATACAGTTTATATTGTTAAACAATTATTTGATGTTAACTCAAATACAATCAGTGTGTCTAATGCAACATTTGTAAATACATCTAGTATTGTAGCTTCATTAGGTAATGGTGTAATTGATACATCACCTACTATATCAAGTGGTTCTGATGGTTCTACATCATTAACATTTAGTGATATAAGTGGAGCAACTCCAAATACTGCTAGAATGAAAGTAATGGCTGATGTACAAAAAAATATAGTTGAAAAAACAAAGACAAGAGTTAATGGTTCAACTGTGACAGGAGCTCTTTCAAGTGGCGCATTAAGTTTAGCTAAATCTGATATTATAAGAGTCACTGAAGTTAAAGATGCTCAAAATGTTGTTATCACAGATAGATTTATTTTAGATAATGGACAAAGAGATAATTTTTATCAAAATGGTAAAGTAAGTCTTAAACCTGGTAATCCAACGCCAAGTGGAAATATAACAGTAACGTTTGACCATTATACACATACATCAGGAGATTATTTTTCAGTTGATTCATATCCAGAAGCTGATAGGTTAAAGAAAGTTTTATTCGATAGTAATCAAGGTGAGGTTAACTTACTTGATTGTTTAGACTTTAGACCAAGAAAAGCTGATGCTGGAGCTGATAACTTTACAGGTACTAATGGAAGTCATCCACAACCACCTAAACCAAATCATGCAGCCATAGCACAAGTCGAACATTTTATGCCAAGAATTGATAAAGTATATATTACAAGAAAAGGCGAGTTTAAAACAGAAGTTGGTGTACCAAGTTTAACACCTAAAGCTCCTAAGACACCAGATGATTCAATGGCAATATATAACTTATTTTTAAATCCTTTTGTATATGATTTAGATGATGTAAGTCCAAAAATTATAGAAAATAGAAGATATTCTATGAAAGATATTGGCGACCTAGATAGTAGAATAAAAAATCTAGAATATTATACATCATTATCTTTATTAGAACAAAGTGCTGCTGATGTAGAATTATTTGATGGAAGTGGATTCTCAAGACTAAAAAATGGATTTATTGTTGATGGATTTAAAGGCCACAATGTTGGAGATACTGCAAATCCAGATTATACAGCATCAATAGATAAAAAGAATGGTATATTAAGACCTAAGTTTGACGAAAGAAATGTTAACTTAGTAAGATTAAGTAGTGAAGCAAATGGTAATGGTTCTAATAACTTTGCTACAAAAAGTGCTTCACTAGTCACATTACCATTTACAGAAACAAATTATGTTAACCAACCATACTCATCATTCTTTTCAAATGTAAACCCATACAATGTATTTACTTGGGGTGGGATGATGGACTTATCTCCTGATTCTGATGAATGGAAAGAAACTGATGTAAGACCAAATGTTATTATTGATGACTCTGCAGCTTATGAACAATTTGCTCAATTAGCAGAAGAATCTGGTATATTAGGTACAGTATGGAATGAATGGGAAACAAACTGGACTGGTGTAGAAGTTGATTCATCACAAACAAGTAGTGGTGCTGGATTCTTTGATGACTTCTTTGACTTAGATTTTGGTGATGGTAGATTTGACCCATTATTAAGAGGTAGAAGGAGAAGAAGAGGTGGACGAGGAAACGTCACAACTATAACAACTACTACAACTACTCAAAATCAATCAAGGTCCGGTTTAAGAACTGACCTTGCATTTGATACAGTACAAAGAAGTGACGGTCAAAGAGTTGTAGAAATTAATTTTGTACCATTTATACGTTCAAGAAAAATACATTTTAAAGCTCAATTAATGAAACCTAATACTACAGTATTTGCATTCTTTGATGGAGTAAATGTAGCTAATTATGTTCAAGAAGAAAGCTTTGTAGAGTTTTCTGATTCTACTGGAGTAAAAACATTTGAAGGATTAGATGAAAATAGTTCAGAAATTACTCCAGGCGCTTTAACCACTGATGCTGCTGGCATAGTTGAAGGTTCATTTATCATACCAAGAAATGCCGCTTTTAGATTTCCGACTGGGGTAAGAGAATTTAGACTCTCAGACGATTCAACTAATAATAAAGATAATGAAACTACCTATGCCGAAGCTCAGTATCATGCACAAGGTTTAATAGAATCAGTAGAAAGCAGAATAGTATCTACAAAAGTTCCAACATTAGTCACAACAGAATTAAATGATGATAGAACAATAGTTGATACAAATGTATCTGAAAGAACAGAATGGGTTGACCCATTAGCAGAAACTATACTAATTGATAGAGAAGGTGGTATATTTGCTAAGTCAGTAGATTTATTCTTTAAAAAGAAAGATACTTCTATACCAGTAAGAGTCACCATAAGAACTACTCAAAATGGTATACCTACACAAAGAATAGTACCAGGTGCAGATAAAATTTTATATCCAACATCAGTTAATATTTCAGATGATGCTTCTGCTGCTACTAATTTTGCTTTTGATTATCCAGTATATTTATCGCAAGATACTGAATATGCAATAGTTATTACTTCACAATGTGATAACTATGAAGTTGCTGTAGCTGAAATGGGTGGATTTGATTTAACAAATCTAGGTGAAAGAATTACAAAACAACCTTATGGTGGTGTATTCTTTAGTTCACAAAACGCATCAACATGGACTCCTGAACAATCTAAAGATTTAAAATTTAAATTAAATAGATGTTCGTTTAGTACAGCATCTAAAACTTTAACTTTAGTAAATGATGCTATACCAGCTAGAAGATTACCAGGTAATCCGTTGACAACAACTCAAAATTCTGGAGTAATTACAGTCACTCATAAAAACCATGGAATGTATGGTGGTGGTACAAATAAAGTAGTTATAGCCGGTGCAACAGATACTAATGGTATTGCAGCTGCAAATATTAATGGTACACATACAATTGCAAATATAACTCATGATACTTATACTATTACTGCTGCTAATTCAGATGTATCAACTAATTCATCTGCAGGAGCTGGAGCTGGTGGTGGAAGTGCTGTGACAGCTACAGAAAATAGACACATGGATGTTATGTACCCAGTTATTCAAAATATACAAATACCTGGAACATCAATTAGATTCCATCTTACTTCAAAAACAAATAAAAGTATAAATGGTTCTGAAACAGCTTACTCTAATATATCTGAATTTGAAATATTACCAAATAAAAACTTTTCGTTTTCATCACCAAGAGTTATTGCATCAGCTGCAAATGAAACACAAAATTTAAGTGGTGCTAAATCATTTCAAATAAGATGTGTACTGAGTACAAGTGATGAAGCTCATTCACCAGTAATAGATTTAAATAGAACATCAGTACATACAATACAAAATATTATAAGTTCAAATGGTGGAGCAGAAAATGTTGCATCAGGTGGAGCAGAGTTAGCTAGATATATTACTAAAAAAGTAGAATTAAATGAAGAAGCTGATTCAGCCACAGTATTTTTAAATGTAAATAGACCGGCTGCATCAAATGTAGATTTATATTTTAGAGTTTTAGAAGGTGGTTCAAATGCTGACATTAGTGATGTAGCATTTACAGCGTTATCACCAGTAGAAGCAATACCAGTAAATGAAAATTCATTTTCTGAAATAAGATATGATTTAACAGAATCTATATTATCTAATAAGAGTTATGGTACAATACAGTTTAAAATAGTATTACGTTCGACATCTACATCTAATGTACCAAAAATTAAAGACTTTAGAGCAATTTGCGCAACATAGGATAAGAAATGCCAAGAAAGAAAAAAGTAGAAGATTTACCAGGATACGAAAAAGATACTGTTACGAACGTAATTATAAATACTAATAGTAGTGCTTTTTCTAATAGAAGAGACCAGCTTCAAAAACTTAAAGAAAAAGACAGTGAAATCGAGCAAATGAAAACTGATATAGAAGAGCTTAAAAAAATTATTAAAAAATTAGGTAGTAAATAATGGCAATAAGAGACGAAGTAAGAATATTTAAATCAAGTACTCTAGAAGAATTTAGACAAAAGAGTAATGAACTTTCTATAAGAAATGTAGGTGATGATAATCTCATACATACAAATATTGCAGATAAAAAAGAATCATTCACAGCTGCAGCAAGTCAAAAGTTTTTTGAACTAAGTGGTAGGTTTGAAATATTACCTGACCAAACTATTGATAAAACAACAGGAGTTGCTGAAGCATATAGAGTTGGAGCTGTAAGAGTAACGAAACAAGGTACTGCTTTAGTTCAAGGTTTAGAATCAGCTAATTTTAAAGTACCTAATTATACTTTAAAAGTCACATTAACAGGTTCACCAACAATACCAGCTGAGTTTGTAGAAAATGCTGTGTTAACTCAATCAGGTGGATTCTCAGGTACTCTTTTATCAGCAGATTCTACAACATTAAGATTTAAATCATTTACTGGTACGTTCAATACAGGTCAAAACTTAGGTATACCTCATACAAATGTAGATAAAAGAGTTGTTGCGGGTAATATATCAGCAAAAACAGATATTGATGCTGGCCATGGTATTTTAATTGAATTAATAACAGGTGCAAGTGCTAATGATGTTATTATTGTCGATTCAACTAGTTTAGTTGATGCAGTTAACGAATTACAAGATGACGTAGGTATAGTAGAAAATTTATCAACTAGCGCCAAAGTATTAACACTTGCAGTTAATGAGCACGAAACAGATTTATTTGGAACAGGCAATGTCACATTTAGTGGATTATCATCTACAGGATTTCAAGATGCTATTGAAGAAGTAAGAACTGAATTAGGTGCTCATACTTCATTGGGTACTACATTTACAACAAATGTTGTTGGAGCTGTAAATGAATTAGAAACTGCAATAAGAGGAAGTGGAAGTAATTATACATTAGGTACAGACTCAAGTAATATTATATCAGCTATTAATGAATTAGAAACTGGTATAAGAGGTAGTACTTCAGATTATGCAACAACTGTTAATGCTGGAAGTATAACACAAGATATTGATACATTAGACGCTGAACTTGGAACAATTACCGCGGGTGCAATGGGTACAACTGCTTCAACAGTAAGTGGTGCTATAGCTGAACATGAAACTCAAATAGGTAATGCAAATATTAATAGTATTGCATCAGGCAATAATACTATTACAGGAGCTTTAGTACAATTACATACAGAATTAGGAAGTGCTTCATTAGATACAGGTGCTACTACTCATGCTGGTGCGATTAATGAATTACATGGAGAAATAAATTCTAACGATACAGATATAGCTACAATTAATACCAAACTTGGTACAATTTCGGCTGCAGCATTTGGTACATCAGCATCTACAGTAAGTACTGCAATTGCAGAATTACATACTGATGTTGATGCAAGAGTAAAATTAGTTTCTGGTTCAGAACAAACACTTGCTTCTGACCTTAAATTAGGAAGTGGAAAAACTCTTGATTTATCAGATGGTACATTATTACTTGCGGCAGGTGGTGCGGGTTCAGTATCTAGTTTTGGTACAGCTTTTTTACAAGTAGATGGCAATTTAACTTCTTCCCCTATGGGAGTAAGAGTTGATAGAGACCATATCACTCCATCAGGTTCAATGACTAATCATGATGTTGAATTACAATGGGATGAAACACAAGTAGCCTCTAATGCAAAAAGAGCATGGAGATTAAAAGGAATGGCCGATAACGGTTCTGCAAATACTGCAGATATCGTAACTTTCTATAATGCTGAAGATTTAATTACAAATAATGCAGAATCTGGTATATCAGTCACATGGGATTCAACAAATCAAAACTTTGATTTTGATGTTAATGACCCAACAATTTCTTTAACAGGAGATGTGACTGGTTCAGCAACAATGACTAATTTAGGTAATGTAAGTATTGCCACAACAATAGCTGCAAATTCAATAGCTTTAGGAACAGACACAGTTGGTAATTATGTTTCGACAATTGCTGGTACTTCAAATGAAATCGAAGTATCAGGTTCTGGTTCTGAAACTGCAACAGTCACTATAGGCTTACCAAACGATGTGACTATAGGACAAGATTTATCTGTCACTCGTGATGTAGCAATAACTAGAAATTTAACAGTAGGTGGAAATACTACTTTAGGTAATCAATCATCTGATACAGTTTCTATTCCTGGTAATTTAACAATTACTGGCGACTTGACTGTTAATGGTACTAATACAATCTTAAATACAGCAACATTAGAAGTAGAAGATACTTTAATACTTACAGGTACTGCTGGTACCGAACCATCAACAGGTGGTTTTGGTATTGAAACAAGATTGTTCACCGGTACAAGTGTACCAAGTGGAGCAGCATCAAATGTCACAGGTACTCATTCATTAGTATATAACTTTGCTACAGACCAATGGGAAGCAGATGGTTCATTAGTATTATCAGAAGCTACATTAGGAACAGCTAAAGTTGAAAACACAGATTTTGGAAGTGGCAAAGATTTAGTATTTGCAGCTGGTTCAGGTTTATCAGAAGCAGTCACAGGTTTAAGTGGTAATACTTTTACTGTCACATATACAAATACAGATAAAGGTTCATCTCAATTATTCTATAAAACATTTACTACTGATGCTGGTTCAAATGTAGTTGCTAGTGCAAATAATGATACTATAGATTTTGAAGGTGGAACTGGTTTGACAACTACTGGTTCAGCAGATAAAGTATCAATTAAATTAGATGACACATCAGTCACAGCAGGAAGTTATGGTAGTGGTACTGCAATTCCAACATTTACTGTAGATGCTCAGGGGCGTTTAACAGCTGCAGGTACAGTTTCAGTTGATACATATTCAGGCTGGAATCTAACAGTTGCTGGAACAGATAGAGGTAATATATCAGAAAATGAAAATGTATCATTTGTAGGTGGAACAGCTATTGATGCAACTTATAGTGCTACAAATAATGTTATTACATTTAATCACGCAGATACATCAAGTGTCAGTGATGTAGACAATAGTGGTACTAATTTCATACAAGATATGACTTTTGATACTTTTGGTCATGTTCAATCAGTCACATCAGCTGGATTTAGTTTAGGTAATGGACAACTTACAATGAATACTTCTGGTAGTGGTATAAGTGGTTCACAAACATTTACAGCTAATGCTACAGGTAATTCAATATTTACTGTCACATTAAATTCAGACACTGGTTCAAATGCAGATACAGTTGCATTAAGAGATACTAATGGAAATATTGCTGCTAATTTCTTTAAAACAGATGATGCAAACAATATTTCATCTGGAAGCGTTACTAAGTTATTTGCTGAATCAGGTAATGATGGATTTATTAGATATGCTCAACCTGCAGCAGTAAGACAATTTATAAACGTTGCTGATGGAGCTACAAATACTACAAATCCAAATAATGCTACTATAACAGTATCAGCTGGAACATCACTAAGTGGTGGAGGTTCATTTACAACTGACCAATCAAGTAATGGTACAATTACAAT
>TARA_B100000963_G_scaffold355370_1_pt1 | contig 25929 bp, 21 predicted proteins | sample TARA_B100000963 | Tara Oceans TARA_B100000963 (sample SAMEA2622097) | marine metagenome | biome: marine biome (ENVO:00000447); feature: surface water layer (ENVO:00002042); material: "saline water (ENVO:00002010), including plankton (ENVO:xxxxxxxx)" | depth 5 m | reverse complement strand
AATGAACCATATGAAAGGTTTAATTGGGATGCACCCATATTGGTTAGTCCACATGACCCAGAAACAATTTTTTTTGGCTCTCAAAGAGTATGGGTTTCGAACAACAGGGGTGACGAGTGGAAAGCTATATCAGACGACCTAACATTAAACCAAGAAAGATTCGAATTGCCAATTATGGGTAAGGTTCAAAGTTGGGACAATCCATGGGATGTTTATGCAATGTCAACCTACAACACTATAACATCATTGTCCCAATCCCCAGTTGACAAAAATATCATTTATGCAGGTACTGATGACGGAATAATTCAATATACCAGAGACTATGGGGAAAATTGGACAAAAGTTAGCGTAGAAAAATTACCAGGTGTCCCAAAGGGATCGTTCGTAAATGATATAAAAGCAGATTTGTTTGACTCTAATACAGTTTATGTGTTATTAGATAATCACAAATTTGGCGATTATAAACCCTATGTTTACAAGTCTAATGATGGAGGCAGGTCGTGGAAAAACATAACTACAGGTATTCCAGACGGTTTTCTTTGTTGGAGATTGGTACAGGACCATGTAGATAAAAACTTAATGTTTTTAGGAACTGAATATGGGATTTATGTTTCCGTAAATGGTGGAAATAAATGGGTTAAGTTTTCATCTGGCTTACCAACAATATCTGTTCGCGATTTAGCAATCCAAAAAAGAGAAAACGATCTCGTAGCAGCAACTTTCGGTAGAGGTTTTTATGTTCTAGATGATTATTCATCTTTAAGATTTTTATCTTCTGCTTCTTTAAAAAATAATTTAGTTTTTACACCTAGAAATGCACTACAATACAGTCCTATAAGATCTGGTTCTTCATCACAAGGAAGCAATACATATTATGCCAAAAACCCTGACTACGGAGCAATTCTTACTTTCTACATGAGTGATGAAATTTTAACTAAAAAACAAATAAGATTGAAGACTGAAAAGGGTTTGGAAAAATCTAACTCGAATATTCCCTTTCCAGGATGGGAAGAGTTAGATGAAGAAGTAACTGAAAAAAAACCAATAACAATTATTGAAATCTATAATAGCGAGAATTCTTTTATAGATAGATTTACACTTCCCTACAAAAAAGGGTTTAACAGAGTATCATGGGATTTAACAAAAAAAATTAGAACTCATATCTCATCTGGTTCGTCAAGATTTTATTCACCGAGTATTAGAGTTAATCCAGGTAAATATTCATTTAATGTTTATACGGCTTATGGGGGTGAGGTTAATAAAATTGGTAGTAAATTTTTTGAGGTTGAAAGAATTAGACCAGGTGTTTTAGAAAATCCTCATAATGATAAAATTGATGAATATGTAGTTGAAATAGAGAATACATTTAATGATTATTCAGTCGTTAACAGTAAATTCAATAAAATTAAAGAAACTAATAAATCAATTTTATCACTAATATCAAGATCCAGCAATTATAAAAGTTATGTTGATTCATATAATAATATTCAAAATAAAATCAACAAAATTGATGTTTTTGTTTCAGGAAACAAATCAAAAAAAGATGTTCGAGAGAAAGATATTGAGACAATTTCTGATAGATTAAGTATAGCTGTCAGAGGACTTAATTCATCCTATGGTCCAACAAAAATGCATATTCAGAGTTTAGGAAAAGCAATTTATTTAATAAATGAATATGCTGATATGGTGGAGATGTTAAGTAAAGATTTTAACAAACTTAAAAATCAACTTGAATCAGTAACTGATCTGTTAATTTTGGATTGATAATCTTGTATTAATAAGTTAACAACCAAATTATAGCTTTTTATTCCGCTATTTTGGTTGTTACCTTTTAGAAAAAGATCATACATTTTCTTAAAATAAGGTTCAAAAGGGTTTTTGAATTTTTCACTGTAAGATTTTTTTTCTTGCAGGTTTTTCATAACTCCACCATTTAACTTATCGATTAGTTGTAATCCTTTGTTATTGTCTTTAAGTCTTAAATCATATAGAAGATATTGTACAGCCATCAATTCGCCAGAATAATTAATAATTTTATCACTCGAATTAAGAGTATTTTTCAATCCAAAAAAATTTGCTTCATTCTCAAAAGAGATTCCGTATTGATGAGCAATTTCATGTGAAATTGTGAATGGATAAGATATTTTTGGAATATTTTTATTTATGTGTGCTTCCAAGGTAAATGGGTTAATATATCCAGAAAAACCCATGTAAGAAAGTAATGTTGAAAATTGAGATATTTTTATTGGATGTTTAGTAAAGTTTTTTATTTGAAATTGTTTTGTGGTCTCACCTAAGGAATTTATAATTTTTTCTCTTAATTCACTGAAGTTGTCCTCAACTTTAACAGCTTTATTTTTATTATTTGTGATATTAAACTGAGAATTATTAACTCTTGTGATATAATGATCAGTAACCTCAATTAAATCATTAGTGGTATATTCAATTGAATTCGGTTTTATTCTTTCGTAATTGAATCCCCATGACCAATAAAACATTATGTAAGGAAATGAAATAAAATAAAAACTTATTAATAGTTTTCTTCTCCTTAGTTTTTTTTTTCTAAAAAAATAAATAAATGCTATTGGATAAATTATGTATAGTGTATCACCTATGGAAAATGGAAAAAAAATTGTAATACTAGATGTTATGTTGTACCACATTGGATACAAAATATCATAATATATAGTATTTAAATTTCCGATTCTATTGATTAAAAATGTAATAAATAGAAAAAAAAATGTAAAGAAAAAGCAGTAATTATCTTTTGAAATCATTTTAAAGTTGATCAACAATTTCAACCTCAAATATTAAGTTAGATTTTGCAGGTATGCCTCTATTTTCCATCTCTCCATAGGCTAGATAATATGGGATGTATAAAATTGCTTTATCACCAATACTAAGAAGTTTCAGCCCTTCTTTAAAACCAGATATCATCATGTCCTTTGGTCCAACCCTAGATTCAATCGGTGTGTAACCATTTGCATTTTTCCTTTGAATGTTAACCATATCAAACTTTTCAGCAATTTCCAAAATAGAAGTATCTAACAATTGTCCATCTTCAAAATAAACAGCATAGTGTGTTAATATAACTTTGTTTTCGTCTACTTTAACACCATTTCCTTTTTCAGTAATAACATATTTCAATCCTGTCTCAGTTTCCTTAGCTTTATTTTTAAGTTTGTTATGCCTTTTTGATGTATCTCTGAGCGTATTTTCCTTTTCTTTTTCTTTTAACAATTTTAATTTTTCTTCCTCTTTAAAGTGATTTGCAAATATTTTTGAAGCATTGAATTTTTTTGCACTAGCCCCAGTTCTTATTATTTCAATATTTAAGATTGAGTCTCCCTGAGATATTTTATCAATCACATCTAATCCTTCAACAGCCTTACCAAAAACAGTATGCATTCCATTTAGCCAAGGTGTTTCTTTGTGTGTGATAAAAAATTGACTCCCATTTGTTCTTGGTCCTGCATTAGCCATAGATAATATACCCTTTGAATCGTGCTTTAAATCATCAACAATTTCATCCTTAAATTTATATCCAGGTGATCCTGATCCAGTTCCAGTGGGATCACCACCTTGAATCATAAAATCAGATATAACTCGATGAAAAGTCAAACCATTATAATATTTTTTATTTTTATATTCATCACTAACATTTTTATTTGTCCCATCAGAAAGTGATATAAAATTAGCAACGGTTATGGGGGTTTTTTCAAAAAATAACTCTGTTTTTATTATTCCTTTATTTGTTTCAATTGAAGCGTAGATTGTATTTTTTTCTTGTGACATATTACATGAGAGGTTTATGCTAAATATTAAAGTTAAAATTATAATTTTTTTCATATTAAAATTCATTTAAAGATTTTTTAAAGTATTCTATTGCAGAATTTAAATTTCCTTTATAAATACCCCCTGCTGCATTTAAGTGACCACCACCATTAAAAAAATTTGAAGCAAACTCATTACATGGGAAATTTTCTTTCGATCTAAAGGATATTTTAAATTTATTTTTTTCATTTTCATTCTCAATAAAAATCACAGAAAAATGTATTCCGCTGAGTGTTAATCCATAATTTACAATACCTTCTGAATCACCTTTTTTATAATCATTTTTCATTAAATCATCTTGTTTTATATGCATTATTGCAGTCTTCTTTTCTGGTATTAACTCTAAATTTTTTAAAGCAACAGATAATAGTTTGAGTTTACTTATGTCATTGCTGTTATATACATTGTTATAAATTTTGTTATTGTCAATACCACACGCTAAAAGAGATGAAATTATTTTATGTGTATTGCTATTCACACCTTTATATTGGAACGAGCCCGTATCAGTCATCATTCCTAAATAAATACATGTAGCTATATCCTTATCAATTTTATCAAGTTTTCCAGACATTTTTATGAACATATATATCATTTCTGATGTTGAAGTTATATTCGGTTCAGAAATCTCAATATTGCTATATCCAACAGGATTTTGGTGATGATCAATCATGATGGTTGTTCCTTTAAATTGATTTATGGTTAAACCTAATTTACTTGCTCTTTTTAAGTCATTAAAATCAAGAGTAAAAACCAAATCACTATCATTAATAATTTTAATACATTTTTCTGGGTTATCGTCAAAAATTTCTACATCTTTTATTCCAGGAACCCAATCTAAAAATTCTGGATGTTTATTTGGCGTAACAACTTTAACATCATGATTGTGTTTTATTAAATAATGGTAAAGAGCAAAACTGCTTCCAATAGCATCACCATCTGGATTTGTGTGTGTAGTTATTGTTATTCTTTTTTTTGAGTTTAATAACTCATTTATCTTATCTACTGAGGTTCTCATTTTCGAGGTTAAATATAGTCATTACTTTAAATAATATTAGGTTTGAAATGATATCATTTTTTGTAAATTTAAATTTAAAATTTATAAGTGAGTTTAATAAATATTTTTAGAAAACCAAGAAATAAAAAGTTTCGGTATTCCCCAAGATATTCGAAATCAAATAAAATAAACCCATATGGTTTTGATTCTGTTTATGCTAAGCACAAAGAATCTAACAGTATATTTGACAAATCTAATTCATGGAGCGAAGCCAGGTTAAGGTCTAGAAATAGATCTAATACAATTTTCTCAAAGACTTTATTTTACATAATAGTTGTTCTAATTTTAATTTTCTTATATATAATTGACTTTGATTTATCAATTTTTTTAAATGGGTAATATTATAAAAAAACTCCCCTTCGATGTTATCAATAAGATTGCTGCTGGAGAAGTAATTCAAAGACCTTCATCAATATTGAAAGAGTTAATTGAAAATTCGATTGATTCTAATGCAAAAAAAATTGATGTTTTTATCACAGATTTCGGTAAAACAGAAATACAAGTCAGTGATGATGGTATGGGGATGGACTTAAACAACTTAAAAGTTTGTTTTTTAAATCATTCAACGTCCAAACTGAATTCATTTGACGATTTATTTAAACTTAACTCTAAGGGTTTCAGAGGTGAGGCTCTGTCGAGTATTTGTTCGATTTCAAAAACAAAAATATCATCTTGTGATGATAATTGTGGGATAAGAAATTTCATAGAAGTTGATAATAATGATATTTCAAAAATCGGAGAGGAGGTTGGATCAAAAGGAACAACCGTTATATCTAGGAATATTTTTTACAATGTTCCTGCCAGAAGAAAGTTTTTGAAATCTGATAAAATTGAGTTCAAGCATATAATTAATGAGTATGTTAGGTTAGCACTTTCTCACCCTGAAATAGAATTTACACTTAAACACAATAATCACCCCATCTATAATTTAAAAACTGCCAATCAAAAAAAAAGAATAGTTGAGGTTTTAGGAAAATCAATTGAGAAGAAAATTATTCCAATTGAAGAAAAGACAAACCTTGTTAAAATAAAAGGTTTTGTTTTTAAGGCTGAGTTTCTAAATAAATCAAGAAATAATCAGTTTTTATACATTAATAGCAGATATGTAAAGAGTAATTATCTAAATCATGCAATTTCGAAATCATATGATGGTCTTGTTGATAAAGAAGTTAAACCATCTTATATTCTTTTTTTAGAATGTGACCCAAACAAAATTGATGTTAATGTACATCCATCAAAAACAGAGGTCAAATTTGATGATGAAAACATAATATATGCAATAATTCTATCAACTGTAAAGCATAGTTTAGGGAAATATAATGTTGTTCCAAATATTGACTTTAGCAATAATATTAATATGTCAATCCCCTCTGAAACAAAGGTTTCTGCCCCAACTATCGAGGTTGATTATAGTTTCACTCCTTTTAATGCATCTGATAAAAACAGCACCTCCAACATAAACGAGTTTTTTGTTGAAAACAAAAGAGAATCAATATTTTCTGAAAATAACATAGAATTAATAAGCGAATATCCAGTTTTTGATTTTTCCAATAAATTTTTAATCACCAAAAGCAAAACAGATTTATTAATTATTAATATAAAGAGAGCTTTTTATAGAATATATTATGAACAACTTCTGAATGAAATTAACAATAAAAGAAATTTGTCTCAGAAATTATTATACCCTGTCGAAATAGGTTTTTCTTCGAAAGATATAATAGTGATTAACTCTGTAAAAAATATTCTTAACCACTTAGGTTTTACCTTTTCTATTAAGCAAAATAATGTTAATATTACATCAATACATCCTGCATTTGAATTTGCGGAGGTTGAATCAATTTTTTTGGATATTGCAGAGAGAAATTATGAGGGTCTTGAGCATTTATCTCCAAGTCTAAATGATCGGATTGCAAGGTTGCTTGCAAAATCAAAGTCGAAAAAAATATTAAAATTGAAAAACAAAAAGGAGCAAGATCTTCTATTAAACAAAATTTTTAGATGCAAAGAACCAAATTATTCGCCAGATAATAAGAGGATTATTTATAAGATGAGCATAGAAAACATTAATTCAAAATTTAATTAGTGAATAGAACACCTCTCATTATCACTCAGTTGTTGGTTATTAACTTGATATTTTATATTGGTTCTCAATTTTCATATGACTTAAGTAGGGATGTTTTTTCCTTGTATTATTTTGAAAATGACAAGTTCCTCTACAGTCAATTAATTACACACATGTTTATGCACGGAAATCTCATGCATTTGGCATTTAATATGCTTGCATTGTGGATGTTTGGTTCAACACTAGTCAATATATGGGGAAAAAATAAGTTTTTATTTTTTTATTTTTCATGTGGAATTGGTGCAGCAATACTTCAAAGTTATGCAAACTACATTAATATTAATTCATTTGTTAACGTTCTTTCTGATACTGGTGTTAGTCAAGATCAAATAATTAGTATTTTGAAATCATCTACCTACCCAACTTACATACTTGAGTTTGTTTCTGAGGCAAAAATGTCATCAGCCTATAATGATTTTAATATCCCAATGATTGGTGCATCAGGGGCTATATATGGAATAGTTGTTGCATTTTCGTTTATGTTTCCTAATACAAAACTTATGTTGTTATTTCCCCCAGTACCTATAAAAGCAAAATTTTTTGTTCCAGGTTTAATTCTCATAGATTTATTTTTTGGTCTAACCTCAGCCTCAATTGGTTCTATAGCTCATTTTGCACATATTGGTGGAGCAATCACTGGTTTTTTGATGATGTGGTATTGGAAAAAATCACAGTTTAACAATAGAAGATGGAACTAAGAGAAAGAATAGAGGCGTTTATAGATAGTCTAAATATTGTTCAAAAAATAATATTTTACGTAGTTTGCATTCATTTTCTTCCATATTTACTTGATGTAATATTTTATTTATTCAAATTAGAATTCAAATCTGAATCAATATTTAGGTGGTTCTATATTACTGCTGATTTTTCAGAGTTGATTTTTAAACCATGGTCAATATTTACGTATGGTTTTTTTCACAACCAAAGTTCATTTTCTCACATTTTCTGGAATATGCTACTTTTCTATTACTTTGGAAATATTGTTTATGACCTATTTGGAAAAAAGACATTAAAAAAACTATTCTTTAGTGGAATTATTGCGGGTGGAATAACTTATATAATAAGTTATAACCTTTTCCCTGTTTTCAGTGGTGTTAAGTCATCAATGATTGGTGCGTCTGCTGGTGTCTCTGCAATCATATTCTTTCTGACCTTTTACAATCCTAATTACAAGATTAGAATTTTCTTTTTTGATTTAAAATTATTGTATTTGGCGATTTTTCTATTTCTTTTTGATATCATTCAAATACCTTATGGTAATGCTGGAGGGCACATCGCACATATTGGAGGTTCAATTTGGGGTTATTATTTTTATAGAAATTTATATAAAAAAAATTTTATTGATTTCATCTTTTCTTTTTTTGAAACATCAAAAACAAAAAGAGTTTCACGGAAAATAACAAAAATGGACAATAAATTCAATCAAAATAAAATTGATTCCATTCTCGATAAAATTTCAGAATCTGGTTATGACAGTCTTTCAAAACAAGAAAAAGAATACCTTTTTAAGGCAGGAAATAAAAAGTGAAATATATAAATAAAAAATTTATATATTTATAAAGAAATTACTGATTATCATATATTTACAAAATAATAAAAGAGAATACACATCCTCCGTATTTTCTTTCTTCAATTATATTTTCATCTTTTTTTAAATCAATATTTTCTGGATGTTCAAGTATCAATAATGTATCTTTTGTGTAGTAAATTTTTTTTCTAATTATTAACAATAAATTTGTGTAGTAATTCTTTTTATTTGAATAGGGTGGATCTGCAAATATTAAATCAAATTTTACATCAGTTTTTAAGTTTGATTTAAATATATCTTTTTTTAATACTTTAATATTTAAATCGTTTTCTACTGAGAAATTTTTTATAAAATTTACTGAATTGTAATTTTTATCAATTGAGTATATAGTTTTCACTCCTCTAGAGGAAAATTCAAAACTTATAGATCCTGTTCCTGAAAATAAATCTAATACTTTAATTTCTTTAAAGTTAAATCTATTGACCAGTATATTGAATAGAGCCTCTTTTGACTGATCAGTAGTGGGTCTAACTTTAATATTTTTTGGAATATTTAATTTTTTACCTTTTAGTTTCCCAGAAATAATTCTCATTGATTAAAGAATTTGTTCAACACCAACATATTTAATGAAGGAAATATTATCAAAGAATTCTTTAAACTTAATTTCAATCTTCTGATTTTCATTGTTACAATAAACTCTCAACGGAGTTTTAATATATTCAAGATTCTTGTCTTTTAATGCAAGTATCAGAAAATATAAAATATCATCTAGTGAGTTGTATGGATATGAATTAAAAAATAAAATTTCTCCATTTTTTAATATTAATATTTTTGAATACCCATTTTCGATCAAACAATAACATGAATCATACATATTTTTAACTAACAAATAATTTAAAAGTACTGTATTAAAATGATAAAATTCTAATTTTTGAAATTTGTCTATTAGGTAGTTATTTATGTTGACATATGGAAGATATATGTTATGAATACTAAGTTTTTTAATAATGTCAGAAGTTGCAAAATCGTAATCATCCAGTTCTGTATTAAACTTTAAATATGTTTTTTCTTTGCCTTTAAGGAATAATTCATCTGGAACAAAAGTGTAGAAATCATTATCAAAAATTAACTTTGGTTCTACAACATCATAAAAATCGATATTTATAATTTTTAAAATCTCTTTAATTTTTAATAAAAACAAATTAGAATCAGATGTTTTTTCATAATCTAATTTTTCAGTTAGAAAAACATTTCCACCTTCAAAATCCCTGAGTTGTGAAAAAACATATGTAGGGGTGAGGACTATATCTAAATAAACTTTGATTGGATTATTTTGTTTCGACATCAAAAGTTGTTGGCCAGTTTCCGCTAGTACTAACATCAGTAAGTGATCCCAAAACTAAGTCAGGACCATTAACACCATCTACAGACATAGTTTCCTTCTCTTGACTTAATAAATCTTTGTTTTGATCAAAAAGGATAACATCTTTGGAAACTCTTACTTCAAATACAGGCACATTGTAACCGTTTTTATCTATCACATCTGCCTTGAGTGTAAATAAACTTTCAACTCCATCAATTGGAATCATAGCCATATTTTTATAATCCATGTTATTTGCAAATAAAGAATCTTTAACAGAGACAAAACCTAGTGTATCTGTTACGATAATCTCTCTCAACATGTCGATCCTGTAGATTCTGTCATATTCCATATAACTGGAATCTCTTTTTTGAGTTATGGTGAACTCAGCCGAATCAATAAACCTTATAAGTTCTTCAAAATCATTTGAATAAATACCATTTACACTTTTAAAGGCAACCTGTGCATTTCTTATATCCTTTAATCTATCAATAACTTTTGAGTATCTTTCATTTTTAACTTCATTAAACTTTATTGGAGAATTTATTGATTTAAAAATGAGAAAAACCAAAATCAATGAAAGAAAATATAGTACGTAAGTGGTAATTTTTCTGTTTTTTTCCGTTAATTCAAACTTTTTCATCGAAAACAAAACTACAATTTTTTTTAAATTAACAAAGATTAATATTTAATTTTGGATGGTGTCAATCGTTGCATTAATTCCAGCCAGACTAGATTCCACTAGATTGCCAAAAAAAATGTTAAAAGATATTGGTGGTACCCCTCTTATTGTTAAAACATTTACAAATCTCTTAAATTTTAACCTTTTTGATGAGGTTGCCGTGATTACCGACTCTTTGGAAATTTCTAAAGCACTTGATAAATATTCAATAAAACACTTCATAAGTAAAAAAACACATGAAACAGGAACTGATAGAATAGCTGAATTTGTAAATAGTTTTGATTGTGAAATTATTATCAATGTTCAGGGTGATGAGCCATTTATAAAAAAAAATCAAATTGAAAAAATAATTGAAGTTTTCAATAATGATAATAACGTTGATGTTGTTTCATTAATGATTAAAATTGATGAAGACACTGCAAAAAAAAACAGTGTAGTTAAAGTGAGTACTGATAAAAATCAATATGCTGTTAAATTTACCAGGGAATTTAACACAGAAAACAAAAACTACTTTAAGCATGTAGGTGTTTATGCTTTTAGAAAATTAGCTTTGAAAAGATTTGCTTTGATTGGTCAAACATTTAATGAAAAGGAAGAAAAAATTGAAGCCATAAGGCTTGTTGAAAATAATTTTAAATTTAAAATGATTCAGGTTTATGATGAAAGTATTTCAATTGATACTCCTTCTGACTTAGTAAATGCAAATAAATATTTTTTAAATGACTAAATTTTTATTTTACAGGATTTTTAAATGGAATGTTTCTGGTAATTTTAAATTTTTGCCAAAGAAATGTGTAATAATTGTTGCTCCTCATACACATTGGTTTGATTTTTTTATTGGAATTATGGTTAGAAGAATTTTTAATTTAAAAATTTATTTTATTGGAAAAAGAGAATTATTTTTTTTCCCCCTCAACTTATTTATGAGATATATGGGAGGATATCCTGTAAATAGAAATAGCAACTCTAATACTGTAGACCAAATAGTTAAAATTTATTCAACTAATACTGAATTTAGATTGGCTTTATCCCCAGAGGGTACTCGAAAAAAAGTAAATAAATGGAAGTCAGGTTTTTACTTTATCGCAAAAAAAGCAAAGGTCCCAATAATTTGTGTATCACTAAATTATATAGACAGGATTATAAATTTTTCTGAACCATTTGAAATATCAGGGGATTATAATTACGATTTAAATAAATTTAAATCCTTTTTTAAAGGAATAAAAGGGAAGGTTATCGAATATTCATAGTTGTAGGTTATGAGATATTTTTTGGATATCATCATCTTCGTTACAAATTTGAATGAACTTATTGAATATTTTAAGTTCCTGCTTATTTAATGTTTTGTAATTCATGGGTATTCTATCAAAATCTGATTCTATAATTTCAATATTCCTATCATCAAGTTTTTGAAAAATTTTTCCATAAGAATCAAACTCAGCGTATATAACCACATGATTAAGCTCATTATCATTTTCTAACTCTATGAGTCCATAATCAATAAATTCTAATTCGAGATTGTCTTTATTTCCATCAAATTTAATTTTAAAAAAACACACTTTTTTGAAAAGAAATTCAACAGATCCATTTGTTGCTAAGTTTCCATTTGTTTTGCTGAAATAACTTCTTACGTTACCTACTGTTCTATTGTTATTATCACTAATACAATCTAAAATTACACCGATACCTCCAACTGAATACCCCTCAAGTACAACTTCTTCATAATTTTCAAAATTTTTATTACTTGCATTTTTTATAGCTCGTTCAATATTGTCCTTTGGCATATTAGCGGCCTTAGCATTTTGAATAATGGATCTTAATCTGAAATTTGAATCAATATTAGGTCCACCGTCTTTGACAGCGAGCGCAATATCTTTTGAAATTCTTGTGAATGTTTTTGCCATGGTAGCCCATCTTTTGAACTTTCTGGTTTTTCTAAACTCAAATGCTCTACCCATGAATAGGAAGTTTTATAATGTCAACACTCAAAAATTTATCTCTAATTTTTATAAATAAATTATCATAATTATTATCATTAATATATCCGATACCAATCCCAACTTTTGCTGAGGGAGAGTATGTGCCTGATGTTACATTTCCAATTTTAATTTTATTAGAATTAAATAACTCATTTCCTTTTCTTGGGATTCCTCTGTCAACCATTTTAAAATTTATAATTCTTTTTTTTGAGTTCTTGATTGAGTTTAGTAGTCTTTTTTTTCCAATGAAATCTTTATTTAGATTCGTAGCCCACATTAAATTAGCTTCATGAGGTGTTGTATTATCATCTATGTCGTTTCCATACAAACAATAACCCATTTCTAACCTTAGTGTATCTCTTGCACCCAGTCCTGTAGCCATAACTTTATATTTATCATTTAGATTTATAAGTTCATTCCATAGCACAGTTATGTCCTCATTTGAGATATATATTTCATATCCTTCTGATCCAGTATACCCAGTTTTTGAAATAATAATTTCATTTTTATATTTTATTTTATTTTCAAATTTTTTGAAGCAAAACCTTGAGAGTTCTCTAATATCTAGATCCTTAAAAACGTCATTTAATAGTTTTGTTGAGTTGGGACCTTGCACCGAGATTAAACCTAAGTCGTCAGATTTATCATTTATCTCACATTTAAATCCATTTATATTATTTTTTATCCAATCATAATCTTTTTTAATATTAGCAGCATTTACTACCAACATATATTCATAATTAGATGTTTTGTATACAATAAGGTCGTCTATTATTCCTCCATTGTGATTAATAAGTAAATTGTATTGAGCTCTTCCTATTTTTATATTTTTAATGTTGTTAGAACATATGTAATTTAAGAAAGATGTTGACTCAGGACCAGAAATTATAAACTCTCCCATGTGCGAAACATCAAAAATACCAACGTTATTTCTTACATTAAGATGCTCAGTTGTTATGCCTGCGTATTGAATGGGCATTTTAAATCCAGCAAAATCTACCATTTTCGCACCCAACTTGACATGAATGTTAAAGAGTGGGGTAGTTTTAATCAATTTTTTTGTTTTAGATATGTTAGACCTTTTTTATTTCTAATTGATCTTTATTGGTAGTGATATTAATTTTATCACCTTTTTTGAAGTTATTTTGTACTATCTCTTTTGCTATAGCATCCTCAAGATGTTTTTGAATTGCACGCTTTATTGGTCTCGCACCATATTCTTTATCATATCCCTCTTTTGCAATAAACTTTATTGCTTTATTGTCAATTTTGATTGTGTAGTCAATTTCTTTTAATCTTTCAACAAAATTTGCTATTTCGATTTTGGCAATGCTTTCAATGTTTTCAACTGTAAGCTGATTGAAAACTACAATTTCATCAATTCTATTTAAAAATTCTGGAGAGAATTTTTTACTTAAACTTTTCTTCAATATATCTTGAGTGTTTTTGTTCTCCGAATCTTTCATGTAGTTAGTATCAAAACCAACTCCGTTTCCAAAGTCTTTTAACTTCCTTGTTCCAATATTTGAAGTCATGATAATAACAGTATTTTTAAAATCGACCTTTCTACCTACACTGTCAGTCAAATAACCATCATCTAAAACTTGCAAAAGCATGTTAAAAACGTCGGGGTGAGCCTTTTCAATTTCATCAAGTAGGACAATGGAATAGGGTTTTCTTCTAACTCTCTCACTTAACTGACCACCTTCCTCATATCCAACATATCCAGGAGGTGCTCCAATTAATCTACTTATTGAAAACTTTTCCATGAATTCACTCATGTCAACTCTAATTAATGAATCTTTTTTCTTAAATAACTCTAATCCAAGACACTTGGCAAGTTGAGTTTTTCCAACACCAGTTTGCCCTAAAAATATAAATGAACCGATTGGTTTATTTGGATCTTTGAGACCAGTCTGATTTCGTTGAATAGCATTAACAACAGATGTTACTGCTTTGTCTTGTCCGATTATATTATTTTTGAGGTATTTCTCCAAACTAATTTCAATGTCATGACTATCATCTCTTGAACTGGTAATTGGGACACCAGAAATCAGTGATATAACTTCAATAATATTTTCCTCATCTACTATCTCTCTTTTTTTCTTGAGTTCATTATCCCATTTTTCTTGTTCTGAAAGTAATTCTTTTTCAATTTTCTTTTCATCATCTCTTAACCTTGCAGCCTCTTCATATTTTTGATTTTTAACAACTGAATTCTTTTTTTCTCTTACATCTTCTAACTTTTTCTCTAGATTAACAATTTTTTCCGGAACATCCATATTAGTTATATGAACACGTGACCCAGCTTCATCCATTGCATCAATTGCTTTATCAGGCAAATTACGGTCATTAATGTATCTATCAGTCAATTTTACACACGCTTCTATTGCTTCATCAGTATATTTTACATTGTGATGATCTTCATATCTATCTTTTATGTTAGTTAAAATTTCAATCGTTTCGTCTATACTAGTAGGTTCAACAATAATTTTTTGAAATCTTCTTTCAAGAGCACCATCTTTTTCAATATATTTTCTATACTCATCAAGCGTAGTAGCACCTATACACTGAATCTCACCTCTAGCTAGTGCTGGTTTAAACATGTTAGACGCATCTAAACTACCCATCGCACCACCTGCGCCAACTATGGTGTGGATTTCGTCTATAAATAAAATTACATCTTTATTTTTTTCAAGTTCATTCATCACAGCCTTCATTCTTTCTTCAAATTGACCTCTGTATTTTGTTCCTGCCACAACACTTGCTAAATCAAGAGAAATAACTCTTTTGTTGTATAATAGTCTTGAAACTTTTCTTTCAATAATTCTCAGAGCCAGACCTTCAGCAATTGCTGATTTTCCCACTCCAGGTTCACCAATTAATAATGGGTTGTTTTTCTTTCTTCGGCTAAGAATTTGAGAGACACGCTCTATTTCTTTCTCCCTTCCGATGATTGGGTCTAACTTTCCTTCAGTTGCAAAAGCGGTTAAATCACGACCAAAATTATCAAGCACTGGGGTTTTAGATTTTTTGTTCTTTGTGGGAGTGGATTTGACTGAAAAAGGATTTTCTTCAATTGAATCATCGTTGTTTTCTGAGTCGTCATCAAATGTTTGCGATGATTCGGGTACTTCATATGATTCTGTAGATTCAGACATTAATTCTTTAAAAAAATCTTTGACAGACTCATAATTAATATTCAGTTTTTCAAGTAGTTTTGTTGTAGGATCATTTTCATTTCTTAGTATGCAAAGCAGTAAGTGGGCAGTATTTATCGAATTACCCTGAAATAATTTTGCCTCCAAAAAGGTTGTTTTGAGTGCTCTTTCAGCTTGCCTTGTAAGATGAAGATTCTTTCTGAGATTTTCTTCATAATTCATTATTGGATTTGGCGGGCTTAAAATTTCAATTTTTCTTTTTAGAAAATCAAGATCAATATCGAGGGATTTCAAGATTTTTATAGCTTTTCCACCACCATCTCTCAAAATGCCAAGTAGTAGGTGCTCTGTTCCTATAAAGTCATGCCCTAATCTAATAGCTTCTTCTTTACTATATGTAATAACATCTTTTACTCTTGAAGAAAAATTATCGTCCATATTAATTAATATTCAAAACTTATACCAAAATAAACGCATGTCACATTGACATATCAATTAAATTTAATAATTAAATATTATCCAGATAAATTTTTATTAAAATTTAAGTTAAAAATGTTAATAAGTTTGTGAATTTAGAAGATCTTTTTGGACGGGTTTTCCTCTATAGATATTTATCTTTGTTAAAATTTAACAACGAATGGCAGAAAGAGAAAAATTAATCCCAATAAATATCGAAGAAGCCATGAAATCAGCTTACATTGATTATTCAATGTCAGTTATAGTTTCGAGAGCCCTTCCGGATGTTAGGGACGGATTGAAACCTGTTCATAGAAGAGTCCTGTTTGGTATGAGTGAATTAGGACTTAAATCTAACAGTAAGTATAAAAAATCAGCTTTCATTGTAGGTGAGGTTTTAGGTAAATATCACCCACATGGTGATAGTTCAGTATATGATACCATGGTTAGAATGGCTCAAGAATGGAGTTTAAGATATATGCTTGTTGATGGACAAGGAAACTTTGGATCAATTGATGGTGACAGTCCCGCTGCCATGAGATATACTGAAGCTAGGCTTAAAAAGATATCAGAAGAAATGGTGCAAGATCTTGACAAAGATACTGTTGATTTTCAACTCAACTATGATGATTCATTAAAGGAACCAACTGTGTTACCAACAAAAATTCCAAATCTCTTGGTTAATGGTGCATCTGGAATTGCAGTTGGTATGGCAACTAATATGCCTCCACATAATTTAAGTGAGGTTATTAATGGAACGATTGCTTACATTGACAACAATAATATCGAAATTTCTGAATTAATTAATCACATCAAAGCCCCAGACTTTCCTACAGGTGGTATTATATATGGATATGATGGTGTCAAAGAAGCCTTTGAAACAGGTAGAGGTAGGGTTGTTATAAGAGGAAAAGCTGTCTTCGAAGAAGTAAATGGAAGAGATTGTATTATTGTCACAGAGATTCCGTACCTAGTCAATAAATCTGATATGATTCAAAAAACAGCTCAGTTGATAAACGACAACAAAATAGATGGTATTTCAAATATCAGAGATGAATCAGATAGAAAAGGTATGAGAATTGTATATGTCCTTAAGAGAGATGCAATACCAAACATCGTATTAAACAAACTTTTTAAGCACACCTCATTACAATCATCATTTAGTGTCAATAACATTGCACTTGTTAAAGGAAGACCCAAACTCTTAAACCTTAAAGAAATGATTGTTTATTTTGTCGACCATAGGCACGAGGTTGTAGTTAGGAGAACAAAATTTGAGTTAAAAAAAGCGGAGGACAGAGCACACATTCTTGAGGGATTAATTATAGCATCCGATAACATTGATGATATGATAACTATAATTAAGGCCTCTAAAAATGCTGATGAGGCAAGGGTAAATTTGATGAAGAAATATGATTTGTCTGAAAATCAGTCAAAAGCCATAGTTGAAATGAGATTAAGGCAATTGACTGGTCTTGAACAAGATAAGTTAAGGAATGAATATGATGACTTAGTCAATCTCATCAAGGATTTAAATGATATTTTAGCCAATAAAGATAGAAGGATGTCTATCATCAAAGATGAGTTATTAGGTATCAAAAAATTACATGGAGATGAAAGAAAATCTGTTATTGAATTTTCAGGTGGAGAATTAAGTATTGAGGATATGATTCCAGATGAAAAAGTTGTACTTACAATTTCTCATGCTGGATATATTAAAAGAACATCACTTTCCGAATATAAAACTCAAAATAGGGGAGGTGTTGGTCAAAGAGGTTCAACTACAAGAAGTGAAGATTTTCTAGAGTATCTTTTTGTTGGAACCAACCATCAATATATGCTATTCTTTACTCAAAAAGGAAAATGTTTTTGGATGAGAGTTTATGAAATACCTGAGGGAAGTAAAATCTCCAAGGGAAGAGCAATTCAAAATTTAATCAACATTGAACCTGATGACAAAGTAAAAGCTTTCATATGTACTCAAGATTTGAAAAATGATGATTACATAAATGACCATTATGTAATTATGTGTACAAAAAAAGGTCAAGTTAAAAAGACATCACTTGAGCAATATTCTAGACCTCGATCCAATGGAATAAATGCGATAACTATCAAAGACGACGATGAATTATTAGAAGCAAAATTAACCAACGGAAACTCTCAAATTCTCATTGCTGTTAAGTCTGGTAAATGTATTAGGTTTGAGGAAAATAAAACCAGACCAATGGGTAGAAATGCCTCTGGTGTCCGTGGTATTAGATTGAAAGATGAGAAAGATGAGGTAGTTGGAATGATTTCAGTTAATGATATGGACAGTGATATTCTAGTTGTCTCTGAAAATGGTTATGGAAAAAGATCAAAATTAGAAGCTTACAGAATAACAAACAGAGGTGGTAAGGGTGTAAAAACAATCTCTATCACAGAAAAAACTGGCAACCTTGTATCTTTAAAAAACGTTTCTGATGGGGATGATTTGATGATTATAAACAAATCTGGCATTGCTATAAGAATGGAAGTTAACTCCCTTAGAGTAATGGGTAGGGCGACTCAAGGTGTCAGACTAATTAATATAAAAAACAATGATTCAATTGCTGCAGTTGCAAAAGTTGTATTTGATGATCAGGAAGTTACCGATATAGAGGAAATCGATGTTGTTGAAGATTAATACATTTTAATAATTTAAGTTATGAAATCAATATATATATACATAGCAGTTTTATTTTTTAGTTTTTCATTAGCCCAAAAGAAAGAATTAAGGCAAATAAAGAGATTAATTGATGAGAAATTTTTTCAGGAAGCTGAATCAATATTAGAATCAAACAAAGACTTTCTGCTTTCAGGCGATAGTAAAACAGATGCACAATATTATTATTATGCAACAAAAATTTACACTGAAATTAAGTCTTTTAAATTAGCTACAAACTCTTTAGATAAACTCTTATCTATTAACACTTCCTTTTATAATTCTGAGATGAAACTTGATTACAATAATCTAGAGGAAATATTGGTAGTTGCCCTTGTTAACTCTGCTGTTGCAGACAATTCATCAAAAAAATGGATGGAAGGTGTTGAAAAGTTATTACTAGCGTATGAGATGGATAAACAAAAAAATATTGATTATTTATATTTTGCAGCAAGTGGTGCAGTAAATGCTGAGAATTTTGATCTTGCTCTTGAATACTATTTGTCCCTCAAGGAGAAAAACTACACAGGCATAAAGGATGAATATTTTATCACGAATGTTCAATCTGGCATTGAAGAAAAAGTAACTGAGACAGAATATAAAATATATCAGTCATCAAAAGAATATGTTAATCCAAGAATTGGTAAAACCGAATCTAGATATCCTGAAATTGTAAAAAATATAGCGTTAATATACGTGAAAAAAGGTGAGGATGATTTGGCGATTGATGCCATAAATGAAGCAAGATCTATTCAACCAGACGATCTATATTTAATTTTAAATGAGGCAGATTTATATATAAGGTTAAGTAACAATGCCACAGATGATAATTTAAGATCTCAATACCGCCAAAAATTTAAAGATATTATGACGCTTGCCGTCGAGAAAGATCCAAAAAATGGTATTTTGTATTATAATCTTGGAATAATTTCATCGGAACAGGGAGAATCAACTGATGCAAAGTCATATTTTGAAAAAGCTATTGAATTTAAACCCGATTATGTAGATTCTTATGTTGCTATCGTAAACATTCTATTGGAACAACAAAGTATTATTATTGGCGAAATGGATAAAATAGCTATGTCAAATAAAAAGAGTGATATTGAAAAGTACGATAAACTAAAAGAAGAACTTAATGATGTTTGGAGAAAGTGCATACCCTATTGTGAAAAGGCTCTAGAATATGACCCAAATGATGTAGAAGTTTTAAAACTACTATCACAGTTTTATTATAAACTTGACAATATTGACGGATACAAAGAAATTAATGCAAAAATTGAGAAACTCTCAAATTAAATCACTCTTCTGATGAATTGAAGTTTATGAGAAATTTTTTTTGAATCTACATTAAGAATTCCTTTATTAATCATACCGTCTATCCTAACTTTTCCTGATGAATGAATAATTTTCCTGCCAGATATCAAAATCCCCACGTGAGTTATTTCATCAATTTTTTTTCCGAAAAAAGCTAAATCACCTATCTTTGAATTTTCCAGATTTACTTCAACCCCAACCACTGCTTGTTGGTAAGAATCACGAGGAAGTATTTTTCCATAAATTTTAAAAACAGATTGAACAAAACCTGAACAATCTACACCAAACTTAGTCTTTCCTCCCCACAGATATGGTGAATTTAAAAATGAAAGTGCTATTTGCTCTAAACCATGAAATTTTGTATTGTTGGAATTACAATCAAAACCTAGATATTTACAGTTGCTTATCAAACTACCTGCAGGTATCGTATATTCTTTTAACTTATTTTTATATATTGATATCTCAGTACTACTAAATTTTTTCTTCTTACTATTAATTTTAATGTAATGAGATTTAGGAATAGATAGGAAATGAGAAGTCCTTACCCATCCTTGGTAATTGTCTAGGTTTGAAATAACTAAACTCCAGTTATTACTTCTAGAAATAACCTGTACAGTTTCACCAAAAAAAAGTTGGGAAATCATTTCAGATTTCGCATTGTCTTTTTTTCTTATTGGAACTAAATTTAAATTTACTATTCCGTATTCCATTTCTACTAATTTAATTTAAAAAAACAATTATTAAACTTTCTTATTAATTTTGTAAAAATGTTTGTAGATCAAATATATACTGGATGCTTATCTCAGGCATCTTATTTTATCGAAAGTAATGGAGAGTCAGCAGTTATCGATCCATTACGTGAGGTTGATTTATATATAAGAAAAGCTGAAAGTAGAAATTCAAAAATAAAATATATTTTCCAAACACATTTTCATGCAGATTTTGTTAGCGGACATTTGACCCTTTCTGAAAAAACAAATGCCCCAATTATTTATGGTCCAAATGCAGATCCTAAATACGATTGCATTATCTCACCAGATAATAAAATTTTTGATTTAGGAGATTTAAAAATAAAGGTTATTCACACACCTGGGCACACTCTTGAGAGTTCATCATATCTATTATTTGATGATAAAAATAATCAACATGCTTTATTTACTGGAGACACTCTTTTTTTGGGAGATGTTGGTATACCTGATGTTGCCCAGAGATATCAAGGTATAAGTAAAGAAAAACTTGCGGAGATGTTATTCGAGTCTATTAATAATAAAATAAAGCCCTTGGATGATAATATTATTGTTTATCCAGGACATGGAGCAGGCTCAGCCTGTGGAAAAAATATGATGAAAGAAACTGTTGATACTTTGGCAAATCAAAAAAAAGTAAATTATAGCTTAAATGGTAAGTTTTCAAAAAGTGATTTTGTGATGGAATTGGTTAAGGATTTGCCTCAACCTCCTGCTTATTTTCCTCAAAATGTAATACTTAACAAAGAGGGTTATATGGGTATTGATAAGATTCTAAAAAATAATTTAAAAAAATTAACAGCAGAATATGTCTTTGATAGAACAAAATCAGATGATATTATTGTTGTAGATTCTCGTAATCCTTCAGATTTTTGTCATGAGCATATTCCAGGTTCAATTTTTATTGGATTAAATGGAAGATTTGCACCCTGGGTTGGAGAAATTTTGAAGGACATAAACCAAAAAATCATATTAATTGTTGAGGATGGAAAAGAGCGAGAGGCTATAACGAGACTCTCCAGAGTGGGTTTTGATAATTGTCTAGGTTATTTAGATTCCGGTGTAAAAAGTTGGAAATCATCAGGATATTTAACTGAAAATATTAGGTCAATTAAACCTTATAAATTTATTAACGAAACATCTAAAAACTCTCAAGTCATTGATGTGAGAGAAAAATCAGAACTTATTAATGGTAAATTTAAATTATCAAAGAATATTCCTCTTTCAAAAATAAATTCAAATGAAAAATTAGATAAAAACTCAACTTCATACGTGTACTGTGGTGGCGGATATAGAAGCGTAATTGCATGTTCAATACTTAAAAGAGATAAGTTTAAAGACCTTGTGAATGTTGAATCTGGTTTTAGTGGAATAAGAAAACTAATTTAAAATGAAAAAACTTATTATTTTATTTTTTATCAATTCTATGTTTTCACAACAGCAAATTTTAGATATTAATTATAAAAACATGTCTGAAATTTTAGAAAGAGAATCAACCGTTTTGATTGATGTGAGGACTACTGATGAATTTAATTCCTTTAGAATTAAAAATTCAATTAATATTGACTACTACAGCAAAGGTTTTTTAGATTCAATTTCATCATATAAGGACAAAAAAAATATTATACTTTATTGTAGATCAGGAAGAAGGAGTTATTACGCTGCCAAACTAATACAAGAAAAAGGTTTTAATAATATTTACAATTTAGAGGGTGGAATCTTGGAGGTTAAAAAGAAAAACTTAGAATTTAAAACCCTCAACAACTAATGTTCCTTTCCATTCTTTTGACTGATTAAAAAAATAATTATTTACATTTTTAAAACCACTTTTTTCAAAAAATTTAACCCATATTTCAGAACTAAAAAGTTCCATCGTATCAACTCCAGTTTTTTCTTTCCAACCATGACATTGTTCATTTTCTAAGTAAAAATCAATACCCATTATAAAAACACCGTTTTTTTTAATCCAATTACTAAATATGTGTTTAATGATTTTTTCAGGTTCTTTAAAGTAATACATTACCTCCATTGATATAACAACGTCTACTTTAGTATCAGGTTTCCACAAATCAAGTCTTGTGCATATATAATTATTTTTATGATCTAAAGTTTTTGCTTTTACAATCATCTCCCTCGAACCATCAACACCAATAAGATTAGTGTATTTTTTGTTTTCATAAAAATGACGAATTAACCATCCATTTCCACATCCTGCATCAATAATTGAAGGATTTTCATATTTGTTTTCAAATAATTCGATCATTTTCATTACGGGCTTAAAATGATTGTCCCTCATTCCTTCATCTTTTCCAGATATTGCCCAATCTGAAAAAACTTTAATTGGTGGTTTCATTTAAAAAAACTTTTTTGTTGATATTACATACAGAGCATATGTGAATAGAATCACGATTATTTCCCAGAAAAATATATAGTATGGCCAATCACCAATTAATAACGGGTTGTCAACATTGGGAGGTGATGCCAGATACATATAGTTTGAGTCAATTTGAAAATTTAATGGAATTATAAAAGCAATAATTATATTGAGATAGACCCAAACTCTAAACCAAGAGAGTTTTGTTAAAGAATACTTCAAATTAGTCAGAAGATAAATTGGAATCAAAATTATTCCTGCATGTGAAGTGTAGTAAGAGATATATTCAAAATTTGAACCATCAAAATTATTGATTTGTGGAGTTAAAAAAGCCTGTATTCCACCAATGATTCCTGCAAAATAAAAAAACTCAAAAACTCTTTTATTCAATTTTGTAAATAAAACAGAACATGCAATTAAATTGGTTAACCCACACATGTGTAAGGGAAGATTATCTGAAATATTCCATAAACCATTCATCAAGACTCTTGAATGATCTGTAATTGTCATGATGATCATAAATAAAGAGAGAATTTTTACAATTTTTAATTTTTGATTTTTATTAAAAAAATTATTTGATAAAAAAAGGATTATTAGGATAAGGCAAATGGAAATGATTGTATTCCTAATCCATTCATCCGACATAAATTCAATTATATAGTTTTGAGTATCCATTAATCTAAGTAATTTATCATATTCATTAAAACAATTTCAGCTACAGGGTCGTATCCTATATTTTGAATTAATTTCAGTGTAGATAGAATAATTTTTCCATCTCCATGCTTTACAATTGAGAGATCTGACCCTGACCACACATCTCCTGAACCAATATAGTTTCTTTTCATGATATTTCCGTCAGGAATTCTGTCAAATGCAACAGTATTAACTAAATTTTCTGCATCAATCCCCCTAAGTGTTATTGTTGGCGCTATGTTTTCATATGTACCAGTCATGTTGACATTAGTTGGTAGATTTTTAAAAATTCTATGGTTAGAATTAATATGTAGAATTCCATCCCATAATCCTTGTGAAATATTTTTAACAAACTTAACAGGTAAATAATTTTCACCTTCGTCAATAAAAGTTAAGTTTGGTCCTTTCCTTACTCGTGTTTTTCCAGGGACTGAAAGATAAATTACGTTTCCTCCTTTTTGCACAAAATTGTTCAACTCAGTTATTCTTGACTCAAGTTGACTGTTTTGTTGATTTGATGAAGGTTCAGTAGGTGAAAGAAGATTGTCTTGATTGTCTTCATTTTTAACAACGTTTCCATCACTAGAATTAACAAATTCTGCTTTTTCATTACTAAATATTACAGGAATATCAATGTTTTGTTTTTTATTAAAATTTATTACTTCAAATCCTTTATCAATTAGAAATTTTTCAAGTCTTTTATCTTTATTTGCTAGAGCAATTTTTTTTCCATTTTGTTTTGATTTCGAGTCATAGACACTGAATTCAATCGTTGAAAATAATTTAGTTTCTTGAGAATTAAAATGAACTTCAATGATGTAATTTCCAACATCTAAATCAAATGTTTCATCCGGTGTCAAAAAAACTATACGATGAATTAGAGATACTCCTTTTTCAAGCTCTAATTTTCTTTTATTCTCGTATACAACCTTTTTGTTTTTTTTAGATTTTATTCTAACTGAAAAGTAGCCGTTTAATACACTCTTATCATTAATACCTTTTATTTCTGTTTTAATATACTCCCCCTTATAATAATTTCTTTTATTAGTTCTAATAACGATAATTCTGTCCTGATTAGCTTCTTTTGTCAAATCATACGCTTTTCCTTTTGGATTGCGCCAAAGATCAAGTAGTCCAGCACCAATAATCCAATCTCCAGCTGTAAGAGCATGTACACAATAACCAATAACAGTAGGGTTTGACCTTATAGCCTCCAACATTCTTTTATTAGCAATTCCATGAATTTCTTGTTGTTTTAAGTAGAAATCAGTAGCAGATTTAAATATTTTATCCAAGCCTGTTTCTTTTAAAGCCTTTTTAATATCTCTGTTGTAATTAATATGGTATATGTAAGGATAGGTTATTGGGTTTCCTTTTTCTTTAAATAAAGCTTCATTATTCTCTAAATCGGGTAAACTTCCATATCCTATTTCTGAAACATAAGATGATATATTGGGCACTACATTTCTTCCAGGTGTTCTTGCATTTAGCCCTAATTCAATATTTTTCTCTTTAGTATTGCCTATTGTTAAAAAACCATCAAATTTATTATTAGTAATGTTTGGACCAGGGTAATTATGGATATCATTAAATTTAAATGCTTTGTTTGAAAAAGGTAAGTATAAGTTGGCACCATATGCCCAACCCCCTGACTCATCAAGTATCATTCTAGTTGGGTCTAATTCTCTAGCTTTTAAAGACATTGGTACTAACATATTGGCCAGCACAGGTCTTCTTATCTCGTTAAACAATTCCCATTGCACAATTGAGGGGTGATTCCTATCTCTCAAGATTGCTTCAGTTATTTCATTTTCTACTCTTTGTGGAAGGTAAGGAGATTCTATTGGCATATCCATACACTCTATTGCCATACTACCAACCGTTAACACCCCAATGGAATCAGCCAAATGAAGCCATTCTTTTGGTGGAGGTTTTCTCCATGG
>TARA_B100000963_G_scaffold96486_1_pt1 | contig 25971 bp, 24 predicted proteins | sample TARA_B100000963 | Tara Oceans TARA_B100000963 (sample SAMEA2622097) | marine metagenome | biome: marine biome (ENVO:00000447); feature: surface water layer (ENVO:00002042); material: "saline water (ENVO:00002010), including plankton (ENVO:xxxxxxxx)" | depth 5 m | reverse complement strand
ATATTAGTATCATTATCTTTAGATTCGGCTTTAAATATCTCCTCGCGCTTATTTTCTTCCTTTTTAATTTTATTTTCAGACATACAATTTTCTAGATCTAATGTATTATTTATATCTGAATCAATATTATCTATTGTATCGCTTAAATCAAGTACAATTTTATTATTAATCACAAGTGATTCTTCTTCTTTATGTAACTGATTTTTTGTTAAATTGTCATTCTCAAGTCTATTATTTATTTGATCATTTAAGATTTCATTAGTTTCATTATTTTTAACACTATCAAAATTAAAATCATTTTCATTTTCTAATAAAGATGTTTGGTATCCTAATTCTTTTTCGGAAGAGAGATCATTAATTTCTTTGTATTCTAAACCCGAGTTATTAATTTTTTCAATATTCTGATTTAAATCAATAACTGTTTTCTTTTTAGGTTTTCTTTTCTCTTCAAAACCAGTCGCTATTACTGTAACACTAATTGATAGTCCTAAGTCAGGATCAATACCTATCCCCTCAATTATATTGACATTTGTTCCGGCTGCTTGTTGTATTTTATTTTTAATTTTGGCTAATTCTGACATTTTTATCTCTCCTTCACCATCTCCGGTAACAATTTTTAGTAAAACTTGTTTAGCTCCAGTAATATCATTATCATTTAATAAAGGAGAATCTAATGCTTGAACAACAGCCTCAATTGCTCTATTTTCACCTTCAACTTTTGCTTGACCCATTACTGCTGTTCCACTATTTTCTAATACTTTTCTGGCGTCATTTAAATCAATATTAACCAAAAGATGCTGTGAAATAACTTCAGCAATTCCTTTTGTTGCAGTGTTTAGAACTTCGTTTGCTTTTGCAAAAGCAGATGTAAAAGTAAGATCTCCGTAAACTTCAATTAATTTTTCATTATCAATAACTAATAGAGTATCTACATATTTTTTTAGTTCAAGAATTCCTTCATCAGCATATTTTCTTCTAAAGCCTCCTTCAGTTGCAAAAGGAACTGTAACAACTCCTACTGTCAATATACTCTTTTCTTTTGCAATTTCAGCAATTATAGGGGCTGCACCTGTACCAGTACCTCCTCCCATACCTGCAGTAATAAACAACATTTTTGTATTAGAATCTAGTAATTCAGTAATTCGATCAGAACTTTCTTCAGCGGCGCGTTTTCCCACATCAGGGTTGGCTCCTGCGCCTAATCCTTCAGTTAAATTAATCCCAAGCTGTATCTTTGTTGGAACTAAACTTGCTTCTAGAGCTTGTGCGTCTGTGTTACAGACAACAAAATCCACCCCATTTATTCCATTTTCAAACATATAATTTACTGCATTACTACCACCACCACCAATTCCCATAACTTTAATTTGAGATGATTGATTTTTCGGCATTTGAAACTCCATATCTAAATTTATTTCAGTCATATTTATTTATTTATTTTTATTAATTAACCTGGTCTTCAATAAACCAGCTACTAATTCTATCAATTAAGGATTCTTTGTCTCCTTCTTTAATTTTTGTGTTAATGTTATTAATTTTTGAATTTTCTTCTAATTCTTCAAATCCTTTCAAAACTAAACCTACACCAGTTGAATACATTGGACTAACAACTAAATCCTTTGATTCAGGACCAAGATGTTCATTAGGATAACCAATTCTTACATCTTTACCAGTAATATAAGACACTAACTGTTTTAAATTTCTTATCATAGAACCACCACCAGTCATAACAATCCCAGTCATTAATTTATTTTCATATCCAGAGGATTTGATTTCATGGTATACAAGATCTATAATTTCATTATATCTTGCCCCAATAATTTCTGATAAGTTCTTCACAGCAATTTCTTTTGGTGGACTATTTCTTAAACCAGGTATTGCAACTACAACATTTTCTTGTTCATCTGTATACATAACAGACCCAAATTTTATTTTTAGTAGTTCAGCCTGCTTGTCTAAAATTTCTAATCCTGATTTAATATCTTTAGTAATAATATTACCTCCAAAAGGTATAACAGCAGTATGCCTAATTATATTACCTAAAAAAATAGCAACATCTGTTGTCCCTCCTCCAATATCAACAAGCGCAACTCCCTCCCTTAATTCATCATCGTCTAATGTTGCAACTGCTGATGCAAAAGGCTCTAAAATTAAGTCCACCGGATTTAGACCTGCTTTTTTAACACATTTTATGATATTTCTGACTGCTCCAATTTGGGCAGTAATTACATGAAAATTAGCTTCTAGTTTTACTCCAGACATACCCACAGGATCTTCAATACCGTCCTCTCCATCTACAGTATATTCCTGAGGAATTACATGTATAACTTTTTCTCCAGGAATAGTTACAATCTTAAACATATTAGACTTTAATTTATCAATATCGTTCTTGTTGATTTCAAGCTCAATATTATCTCGAACAATTTCCCCCCTATGCTGTAAGCTTTTGATATGCTGTCCTGCAATTCCAACAAATACATCTTTTATATCTACATCTAATTGCTTTTTAACATGATCTATCGCATCTAATATTGATGTGACAGTCTTGTCAATATTAGATACAATACCTCTGCTGACGCCACTAGAAACAGAGCATCCGTTAGATAGAATCTCTAACTTTCCATTTTGATTTTTCTTTCCTATCATTACAGAAATTTTTGTTGTTCCAATATCTAGACCTACAACAATTGCATCAGCTGGAATATTTTTGATTGATTTTATCATTTTTTTATCTTTTTGTACATACAATCTGATTATTAAACTTTAGATTAATTTCACTGTAAGTTTGCCAACCTTTGTTAGAAATTGCTTTAGTGTAAAATTTATATAAATTATCTAATTTAAACGAAATATTGTTAAAATCCCCAATATTAATTTTATGATCTCCAATATTTGGTATTAAGAAAATATCTTCTTCAGCAAAGTATATTTGGCATATTTGTGCATACCAGAACTTAGATTTACTCAAAAAGCTAATAAAATCAAAAATTTCTTTGTGATGGGTAGTATTAATATTTCCAGAAGCAACTATCAGTTTAGGAAAATAATTTTCACATAGCTTCATTTTATCTCCGCACTCATCTAAATAATAATCATCATGCAAAGTTTTAATTCTAACAACTGCTTTTTTTTGTTCAACAACTATTCCAATATTACCATTTTGTTCAAAATAAACTTCTGCATTTTTAATTGCTGGATGAAGCATCAGATACTCTTCCAATTTTGCTGATTGAAATCTATTTATTTTTGTGTTACCTAAATTTGGAAATAATTTTTTGATATATTTAAATATGTTTTGATCAGTTAAAAATTTTTCTTCTGTTGCTTCAACAGATATATGATTTATTTTTATTTTTTGATGTAGTATGCTTCTGTTAGTAAACTTTATTACGAAAATAAAAATAGAAATTAATAAAAACCACTTTAATATTTTAAGAAAACTAATCATTAATTCAGTATTTTTTTGATTGGTTTTGCAAAAACTCCTATGTCACCTGCGCCAAGAGTCAATAATATATCTAAATTACTTTGCTTTAAAAATGATAATAAATTTTTCTTATTACAAAGAGATTTATTACTGTTGTTACATAGTTTTAACAACATCTCTGACGTAACACCTTCAATTGGCTTTTCTCTTGCAGCATAAATATCCAATAAAATAAGTTCATCAACATGAGCAAATGAATCAGCAAAATCTTGTGCTAAATCTCTTGTTCTAGTATATAAATGTGGCTGAAAAATAACTGTTAATTTTCTTAAAGGATAAATATCTTTAACAGCAGCAATCGTTGCCTTAACCTCATTAGGATGATGTGCATAATCATCAATGTATACAAGCTTTTCACTATCAATATGTTTTTGAAATCTTCTGTTTATGCCTTTAAATGTTGAAAAAGCATCATTTATTTCAAGTTCAGACAAACCTAAGTAAGATGCTACAACTGATGCAGACAAAGCATTACTTATATTATGTATTCCAGGCATATTCATACCTATCAAACTATTGTTTTTAATTATATTCTTATTTATCTTTGATTTAATATCAAAATAATATTTATTATTCTTCTTTTGGATATGTTCCGCAAAAATTGTAGCATGTTTACTTTTAGCAGAATATGTAAGTTTTAATCCATTAACTGGAGTTGGAAAAACATAATCTATTGAACTTTCAACTAATAATAGCCCATCATTTTTTACTTGACTAGCAAATTGATGAAACGCTAACAATAAATCATTTATATCATCATAAATATCTAAATGATCAGGGCTAATTGATGTTATTATAGCAATATCAGGATTTAAGTGTAAAAAAGATTTATCGAACTCGTCAGCTTCAACAATCATTAAGTCAACCTCATCAGAAATCAAAAAATTACTTTCATAATTCGAACTAATACCACCTAAAAACGCTAAAATATTTCTTTTGTTATAATTTAAAATATGTGCTAACATTGTTGATGTAGTAGTTTTTCCATGAGTTCCTGCAATTGCTATTGTATATAGTTTCTTAGATATTAAGCCTAAAATCTCTGCTCTCTTTAGGACATTAATTTGTTTCTTTATAAATAAATTGAGTAAAGTATTTTCTGAACTAATTGCGGGAGTATAGATAACTAAAATCTCGTTTATGTTAGAATTTACCAATTCTTCTGGCAAGCTTTGTTCATTAGCAGTATATGTTATATTAATACCTTCATTTTCTAGTTGAAAACATAAGTCTGATCTTTGTCTGTCATATCCAAAAACTTTCTTTCCTTTAACATTAAAATAACGTGCTAATGCGCTCATTCCAATGCCTCCAACTCCTAAAAAATAAATATATTTTAAAGAATTTAAATTCATTTAATTAATTTTAGTGCGATAGACGCAATTTTATCAGCCGCATTTTCAACATACAACTTATTTATATTTTTAGCTAGTGAATACCTAAGATCTTTATTTTTTAATAAATCAATAATCTCTCTTACAAGTTTACGATTAGATTCTAAATCTTCTACAATTAAAGCTGCTTTCTTATTAACTAATGATTGTGCATTTTTATATTGATGATTTTCAGCAACATTTGGCGAAGGAACTAAAATAACAGGCTTACTTACGTAACATAGTTCAGCAATTGCCATTGCTCCAGCTCTGGAAACAATAATATCTGATAATGAATAAGCTTTATCCATTTCTTTTATAAAGGAAAAAACATGAACATTTTTAATATTATTATCCTTAACTAACATAATTGCTTTTTCATAATAAGAAGATCCTGTTTGCCATATAATATTAACCTTTCTGTTTTTTAATTCTTTTAAATTACTAGCTATTGCATTATTAATTGAAAAGGCTCCTAAGCTACCTCCTAAAATTAAAACTGTCTCATTTGAATTATCTATTTTAAACAAATTCTTACTTTCTTTTCTCACTTTATCAAAGCTTAAAATATTAGATCGAATTGGATTACCAGAAAAAATCATTTTTTTTGATGGAAAAAATCTCTCCATTCTATCATATGCTACACAAATACAGTTAACATATTTACTTAAAATTCTGTTGGTAATACCAGGATAAGAATTTTGTTCTTGAATTAAAGTTGGTATTGATTGCTTTGCTGCCATATAGATTAATGGAGCACTAGCATATCCTCCAGTACCTATTGCTAAATCTGGTTTAAATTGGTTAACTATTTTTTTTGCTTTATATAAACTTGCTAAAACTTTTATTGGAAACAGAAAATTTCGTAAATCAAATTTTCTTTGCAAACCACTGATCCATAATCCTTTAATTTTATAGCCTTCTGCTGGTATTTTTTGCATTTCCATTCTGTCTTTAGCTCCTACAAATAAAAACTCTACATTATTATGATGTTTTTCGATTGCATTAGCAATAGCCAGAGCAGGGAAAATATGACCTCCGGTCCCACCTCCACTTATAATTATTTTAATTTTACTCATAGTTACCAATTAATGAATCTCTACTTACACTTAATACAATACCTATTGAAATAAAAGTAAAAACCAATGATGTTCCTCCCATACTTATAAATGGTAGTGTCTGCCCAGTAACAGGCATTATCGATACTGAAACAAGCATATTGACTAAAGCTTGAAATACAATTGAAAACACTAATCCAACAACAATTAAGCTCCCAAAAATGCTGTCTGTCTTCAAATATATTTTTATGGCTCTAAAGAGTAATATTAAATAAAACAAAATTAATAATGACGCACCTATTAAACCATATTCCTCCAACAATATTGCAAAAATAAAATCCGACTCTGAATAAGGCAAAACTCCTCTCTGTTGACTTTTACCGGGCCCTAAACCTTGAATCTTTCCGTTTTGAATAGCAACTAATGCTTGCACCTGTTGGTAATCTTTTCCCATCATTTCATTGTTATCTCCCAAAAAAGAATCAATACGATTTACCCAAGTTACTGAACGAGGTATTATTTTTTCACCCAATGAAGTATATTTAGTTAATGAGTAAATTGAAAATGCAATTACAAAAGACACCAAAAATAATTTGCCAATATAACTCAACCTAACTCCTCCTAAATACATCAAAATAACACCATTAAAAAAAACTAGAGAAGCTGTTGAAAAGTTATTTGGAAGAACTAAAATGCATACAACAAGAAGAGGAAGTAATAAATACTTTATAAAACCCTTGAAATTATTAATTTTTTTTCTATAAATACTTATTTGACGTGCTACAAAAAGTATAACTGTTAACTTAGCGATATCAGATGGTTGAAATTGTAACCCCGCAATTGCAATCCATCTAGAGGCCCCATTTACAGAAATACCAATTAAAAAAACCAAAAATAGAAGAACTAACGAAACATAATATCCTATTTGGCCTATTTTTGAAAAATATTTAAAAGGTATTAGATGCACAATATACATAGCTACTACACCAATAAATAACTTAACTGAATGATCAATCATATCCATAAATCCAGCGGTTGAGTAAACAACCATTATAGAAAATAACGAAAAAAAAGCAACTACAAGCCAAATAATTAAATCGCCTTTAAAACTTATATTTTTATAAAATAATTTCATTTAAAGTGATCGAACAGCATTTTTAAACTGTAATCCTCTATCTTCAAAATTTTTAAACAAATCAAAACTTGCACAAGCGGGTGATAATAAAACAGTTTCTCCTTTCTCTGCCAAATTAAAAGAATGATTAACCGCTTCTTTCATGCTTGAAGCTTGAACAATTGTTTCAACTTTACCTTGAAATGATTGTATTATATTAGTGTTACTATCTCCTAAACAAATAATTGCCTTTACTTTCTCTTTAACAATTGAAAAAAGATCAGAATATTCATTTCCTTTATCTACACCTCCTACAATCCATACAACTTGTTTTTTCATACTCTCTAATGCAAACCAACTTGAATTTACATTCGTAGCTTTGGAGTCATTGATAAAATCTATACCATTTATAGTAAGTACGAATTCCAATCTGTGTTCAACATTTTTAAAATCTAACATGGACTGTCTTATAACAGAATCCTGTACTTCAAAAACTCTGGCAGCAATTGCGGCTGCCATAGTATTAAACATGTTGTGTTTACCTTGTAAAGCTAATTCTTGAATAGTCATAGTTGTATTATTTAGATTAATAATTATTTTTTCTTCTTTTAAATAACCACCATTTTTTTGTGGATATAGAAATGATAGCGGTATTTTATGTGCTTCTGTTTTAATATTTTTTAACAGAATATCATCAGAATTATAAATCAGTACATCTGATTTTTTTTGATTTTTAGTGATTTTAAGCTTAGATGCGATATATTTTTTGAAACTATTTTGATATCTATCGAGATGATCCTTAGTAATGTTTAAAAGAATTGCAATATCACATTTAAACTTATTAATATTATCAAGTTGGAAGCTACTTAATTCTAATACAATATAGTCATAGTCCTTCTCTATAATAGAAGATGCAAATCCAATCCCAACGTTTCCTGCAACAAGAACATTAAAACCAGCATTTTTAAGTATGTGACCAAGTATTAAAGTAGTTGTTGTTTTTCCATTTGAACCTGTTATAGCTGCAATTTTAGCATTTGTATAGCGATAGGCAAATTCGATTTCAGATATTACAGGAATTTTTGCTGAACTTAATTTTAAAATAATATCAGATGAATTTGGAATCCCAGGGCTTTTAATAACTTCTTTAGCATTTAAAATTTTTGCCTCAGAGTGTCCATTCTGCTCCCAACTAATATTATTATCCTCTAATATTTTCTTGTTTGTAGAACTTAATTTTCCCTTTTCAGATAAAAAAATATTAAAACCTTTTTTCTTTGCTAACAAAGCTGCTCCAATACCGCTAATACCACCTCCTAAAACAACAATTCTATTATTCATCATCTTAGCTTAAGTGTTACAAATGTTAAAACTGCTAGTATAATTCCTACAATCCAAAATCTTGTTACAATTTTACTTTCATGAATACCTTTTTTTTGAAAATGATGATGCAACGGAGCCATTTTGAATACTCTTTTACCGATACCATATTTTTTTTTGGTATATTTAAAATAACCTACTTGAATCAAAACTGATAAGTTTTCAATTAAAAAAATTCCACATAAAAGTGGAATCAACAATTCTTTTCTGATTAATATAGCTACTACAGCAATTATCCCTCCCAATGCTAAAGAACCAGTATCTCCCATAAAAACCTGAGCTGGATATGAATTGTACCACATAAAACCAACACAGGCACCAACAAATGCAGACATATATACAACTAGCTCTCCAGTATTTGGAATATACATGATATTTAAATAGTCTGCAGCAATAATATTACCAGAAACATAAGCAAAAACAACTAAAGTTAGACCAATAATAGCAGATGAACCTGTTGCAAGACCATCAAGACCATCTGTTAAATTCGCTCCGTTACTAACTGCAGTAATAATTATAATAACTATAAAAACAAAAAAAATCCAAGCATATTTACTCGCAGATTCGCCCATCCAACTTGTTATCATATGGTAGTCAAATTCATTATTTTTAAAAAATGGAATAGTTGTCTTAGAGGTTTTTTCAGCTTTTTTTTGAAATGAAGAAGTAATTGAAGACTCACTAATTATTTTATTTTCTATAGTAGTTTGTTGATTATTTACTTTTTGTTTGATAACAATTTCAGGGTGAAAAACCATCACTAATCCAACAATAGTTCCTATAATAATTTGACCTAGAATTTTAAATCTTCCAGCTAAGCCCGATTTATTTTTTTTAAAAACTTTAATATAATCATCTGCAAAACCAATTAAACCTAACCATATAGTGGTTAATATCATAATTTGAATGTAAACACTACTTAAATCTGTAAATAAAACTGTTGGTATTAATATTGCAGATAATATTATAAGTCCACCCATAGTTGGAGTTCCTTTTTTATTATCTTCTCCTGATAATCCTAATTTTCTTACTTCTTCTCCAATTTGTTTTCTCTGTATTAATTTAATAATCTTGCCTCCAAAAACCATTGAAACTAAAAGCGATGTTATTACAGCTAATGCAGCTCTAAATGAAATATATTTAAATAATCCAGAGCCTGGCAATTCATAAGTATTATTCAAATATTCAAATAAATGGTATAACATTATATTTTATTTATATTAAGTGATTTTTTTAATTCTTTCATATCATTAAATGGTATCTTTTCTCCATTAATTTCTTGAAATTTTTCATGCCCTTTTCCCGCAATCAAAATAATATCCTCTGATTTAGCTAGCTTCACAGCGGTTCTTATAGCTTGCTTTCTGTCAGAGATAACCAGTAATTTTTTTTTCTGATTTATATCTAGTTGTTCCTGCATATCTTCAAAGATATCTTCTATACTTTCTGATCTTGGATTATCAGATGTAATAACAACTAGCTTGCTATTGTTACATGCAACTTTTGTCATAATAGATCGCTTTGATTTATCTCGATTTCCCCCACATCCGAATACAGTGATTATTTCTGAGTTATTTTTTTTAATATTATTTATCGTATTGAGAATTTTAGATAAAGCATCATCTGTATGAGCATAATCAACAATACCTGTAATTTTATTTTCACTTCTAATAATGTCAAATCTTCCTTGTGCTGGTTTAAGTAAACTTAAAGAACTAAGAACTTTCAAGGAAGAAAATCCTAATTCTTGTGCAGCTGCATATACAGATAAAACATTATATGCATTAAACTTACCAACTAATCTAACCCAGCATTCTGTTTTTGCGATTTTTAACAACATACCTTCAAATTCATTTTCTAAGATCTTACAACTATAATCAGCTATTCTATTTAAAGCATAAGTCTTAACATTTGACTTTGTGCTTTCATACATTTTAATCCCATTTTTATCATCAATATTAATTAATGAAAAAGCATCTCGTCTAAGAGAATCAAAAAATGATTTTTTAACATCTCTATATTCAGCAAATGTTTTGTGATAATCTAAATGATCTCTAGTAAGATTAGTAAAAATACCTCCGGTAAAATTTAAACCATATACTCTGCCCTGTGCTAACGCATGCGAGCTTACTTCCATAAAACAATATTTACAACCTTGATCAATCATTTTATTTAACATAAAATTAATTGTTAAAATATCCGCAGTAGTATGTGTTGCATTGATTGTTTTATTAATAATTTTATTTTCAATTGTAGATAACATACCAACATTTTCTCCAAGCAACGTAAATAACTGATGTAATAAGCTTACAATAGTAGTTTTGCCATTAGTACCTGTAACTCCAATTAATTTTATTTTTTCAGAAGGATTTTTAAAGAAGTTAGAAGCCATAATACCCATAGCTTTTTTTGTATCTGAAACTTTTATGTATGTTACACTAGGTAATATACTTTTTGGTAATTCTTCAACAATAACTGCGATAGCCTGCTTTTTTATTACATCATTTATATAATTATGACCATCATGATCAAGTCCTTTAATAGCAAAAAAAATAGAGCCCTTTTTTACTAATCTAGAATCAAATTGTAAATCAACTATCTTAATATCAGTAGATCCAACAAGATGTAAAATATTAACTTTATATAGTAAATCTTTTAAAAACATTATCCTAACTGAATTTTAATTAAAGAACCTTTTGTTATTTTTTGCCCAACATTTATCTTCTTATTAGTTGCATCGAGGCAATAAATAATTTTACCATAGCCATTAATTTCAGTAGAAAATCCAAATTGATTCAAAATATGTAATGCATCAGATAAATTCATGCCAATTAAGTTTGGCATCTTATTTTCTTTTAAACTTTCTACAAGATTATTTTCTGTTAATAAAATACTTGTTGAATTAGTTTTAGCAATAAAATAATTTGATTTTAGTGAATTAAATGATATTCCTAATTTATTAAGAACTAAATTTACATCTATAGAGTTGCCAGATTTAACTCTAGGCAGATCTAAACAAACACTATTAGTGTTTATAGGTTTATGTAAATCAAGATCTGAAGAATAAATCTTATCGGCCAGTTCTTTGAAAATAGGAGCTGCTACCTTTCCACCATAAACTTGACCATTTTTTGGTTCATTTACTATAACTATGCAAGAATATTTGGGCTTATCAGCCGGAAAAAAACCAACAAAAGATGCTTGATATGTCTTATCTTCATCTTGTTTTCTACTAGCGTAATTAAGTACCGTTGTTCCTGTTTTACCTGCAATTTTATAATCTACATTTTTAATATTTTTTGCAGTTCCATCTTCCACGACTCCAGTTAACATTGGAATTATTTTCTTAATTGTTGCTTCAGAACAAATTTTTGATTTAACTACTTTAGGATGTTTGTAAATCACATCTTTACCATGTAATCTAATAGATGTTGTAAAAATAGGCAACATCATCTTGCCCTTATTTGCGATAGCATTATAAAACGTCAACATATGTAGTGGAGAAATTGCCATTTCATATCCTATTGACATCCATGGTAAAGTTACGCCTGACCAGTTAGATTTATTAGGATTAGGAATGTACAGTGCTGAAGGATATAATAGTTCAAGATCTAAAGGCGTATTAAATCCTAAAGCATTAATTTGATTAATAAAATCCTGTGGGGTTTTTTTATAAGCATCATTGATAATTTTAGATATTCCAACATTTGAAGAAATAATAAATGATTGCGCAACTGATACTTTATCAAATTTATGAGGAGAGTCTTTCATAGTTCTATCATAATATTTTATTTCTCCTCCATTTAAATCTATTAAGTCAGTTAACTCAAACTTATTGTTTTCTAAGCCTGCAATAATTGAAACTAACTTAAAAGTTGAACCAGGGGCCATATGCCTACCAATTGCGTAATTATAATCCTCTTTTATATTGCCTAAAGAATCCTTACTCAGATTAGAAATAACTTTAACTTCTCCTGTTTCAACTTCCATTAACACAACACAACCCCAATTAGCATTTTCATTAATAAGAGTTTTTCTCAAGGACTCTTGAGCTACATCCTGCATATCTATGTTAATTGTTGTAATTATATCATGCCCAGATTTTGGAGATCGATTTAATTCAGATTTTTCTGGAATCCATAAGCCTTTTTTCTTAAGCTTTTTCAATTGTAAACCATCATCTCCTTTTAGAAAAAAGTCATATGATCTTTCGATACCAACTGTATTGTATTTTCTTAATCTTCCAATAGTTCTATAAGCTAATTGGCCATAAGGATGTTTACGATTAAGTCTAGGCTCAATAATTACCCCTCCCTTGTTTCGGTCAAGTTCAAAAATTGGCATCATTTTAACAGCATCTAATTTATTTTGATTAACTTGAATCTTAAATTTCACATATTTATTGTCATTGCTGTTTTTTTGGATTCTTAGCCAATTTTCATACTCAGCTTCAGATTTATCCAAAAATAGAGAAGAGAGTTGTTCGGAGAGACTCTTTAAGCTATCTTCAAAAATCTTATTATTGATAACTGAAAAATCAATATAAATATCATAAAGAGGGACTGATGTTGCTAATAAGGACCCATCATCAGATAGAATATTACCTCTTTGAGCATTAATAATTTCGTATCTTGGCTGACTATTCGTATTAATAGAATCTTGAAAAAACTGAACTTGTATAATCTGGTAGATTACAATACCAAAAAAAGATATTATAAATAAATATAATAGTATAACACGTAAAATAATACCTTTTGTTTTTTTCATTTTCATTCAATTATTACAGGTGGTATTTTTGATGTTTTGATTCCTTGGCTTTTTACAAACTCCTCTACTATTGACCTTTTATAGATTTTCATTAAATCTAATTTATGAGCAGTATGAATACGAGATAAATGCTCAACTTCTTTTTCCAATTTAATTGACTTTTCTAGAAGTTTTTCAGAGTGAAAAGATGAACTAATACTGATGAGTGCCAATACAAACAACATCAATAAAAAAGGGGTGTAAGTGGCAATTGTTTCACCAATAATAAAATCTCCTTTTAAAATACTTATTACACTCTTATTTTTTTTTCTATTATCTATCATTTTTTTTCTGCAACTCTTAATTTCGCGCTTCTAGCTCTGGAATTTTTATTTATCTCTTGCCTAGATGGTGTAATGACCTTCGTATTAATTTCATTAAATTTTTTTTGAATATTACCAAAAAAATCTTTCTCTAAATTACCATCTAGATCTCCTTTTTTAATCAAATTTTTTACTAATCTATCTTCCAAAGAGTGATACGAAATAATTGCTATTCTACCTTGTGGATTAAGCAAGTTTTGAGCACTTAATAACATTTCCTTTAATGAGTTAATTTCATCATTAACTTCAATTCTAATTGCCTGAAAAACTCTTGCCAAAAACTTAATAGCAATTTTATCTGTGTATAATTTAGATACTATATCAGCAAGTTCTTCTGTAGTACTTATTTGCTTATTTTTTCTAAATTCAATGATGGCACATGCAATTTTTTTAGGGTTACGCAATTCACCATAATTATATAACAAACTAGATAAATCTTGCAAATTATAATGATTTACAACATACTTAGCTGTTAAATCATTATTTAAATTCATTCTCATATCAAGATCTGAACTAAATCTAAAGGAAAATCCTCTTTTAGGGGTATCAAATTGATGAGATGAAACTCCTAGATCTGCCAGTAAACCATCTATTTTTTTTATACCTTCCATCTTTAAAAAGTTTTCGATATATCTAAAATTTGAATGAATTAATTTAAAATCCTTATGATCAATCGAGTTATTTATTGAATCAAGATCTTGATCAAAAGCAAAGAGTTTACCTCGCTTCATTTTTTTTATAATCATTTTTGAGTGTCCTCCCCCTCCAAAAGTTGCATCTACGTATACGCCGTTTTCTCTAATGTTCAGTCCCTCTATACTCTCTTTTAATAAAACAGGCTTATGATATTCCATCTGAATTTTGACTTGAAGTGATCCCCATAACATCTTCTGTTAATTTATCAAAGTCCTCTAAGGTTTCGGCAACTGATGTTTCATAATCTTCCTTATCCCATATTTCAATCATATTTACAGAGGAGGATAATACAATTTCTTTATTTAAATTTGCAAAAAGAAGTAAGTCTTTTGGAATTAATAATCTTCCGTTACTATCTATATCAACAACTTTTAAACCAGCTAAAAAAGCTCTAATAAATTCATTATTTTTTTTAACAAAGCGATTTAATCTATTAACTTGTGAAACAACCAAGTTCCATTCTTGCATTGGATAAATCTCCAAACAATTTTGGAAAACAGAACGCTTGATAACAAACCCTTGCTTAAGTACATTTTGTAGCTGCTTTTTTAAAGCAGAAGGCAAAAGTATTCGCGCCTTAGAATCTACTTTACACTCATATGTTCCAACAATATTTATCATTTTATTATAATCTGGGTGCTAATATAAGCATAAAAACCACTTTTTCCCACTATATACCACTTTGTTGATAACTTTTAACACTAAAACAATTTATAGAGTTAAACAGGATGTTTTCCATATTAAAGAATATTTTCGTTTCTTTGTAAATAATATTTGTACTCTCAATGGTAAACCAAAAAGGTAAGTTTAGATGGCTTGAAGAAGGAAATGGACAACAACCAATAATTCTTTTACATGGTTTAATGGGAGGAGTTGAAAATTTTGGAGAGATGGTAGATTTTATATCTGCTAAGTACAAGGTTTACGGGCTAGATTTAAAATTATTTGAAGGACGAAATCTTTTAAAAGTATCAGTAAAAGCATTAAGTGAATATCTAAATGATTTTATGAAAACACTTAATATAAAAAGTGCAACATTAATTGGCAATTCTATGGGAGGACATGTTGGTTTAATTTTTGCTAAAAATTACCCATCCAAAGTTGACAATTTAATTCTTACAGGAAGCTCTGGTTTGTTTGAAGAATCAATGGGGAACTCATGGCCTAGAAGAGGAGATAAAAATTATATCAGAAAAAAAACAGAAGAAGTCTTTTATGACCCAAAAGTTGCAACTGACGAATTAGTTGATAAGGTGTTTGAAATAGCAAATAATAGAATGAATCTATTGAAACTACTTGGCTATGCCAAGTCTGCAATCAGACATAACATGGCTAATGAAATTCCAAATATTAAAACTCCCACATGCCTAATTTGGGGAGCAAACGATAAGGTTACACCCCCACATGTTGCTGAAGAATTTCACAAATTACTACCAAATTCAAATCTTTATTGGATTGAAAAATGCGGACATGCACCAATGTGGGAACATCCGAAAAAATTCAGTGAAATTATACTCGATTTTCTAAAGTAAAATTCATTTATGAAAATTAATTCTGCAGAGTTTGTAGTTAGTAACCAAAATTACAATAAGTGCCCTTCAAATAATTTTCCTGAATATGCATTTATTGGTAGATCTAACGTTGGTAAATCATCACTTATTAATGCTCTTGCGAATAATAAAAAATTAGCAAAAACATCTAATAAGCCTGGCAAAACTCAATTAATAAATCATTTTCTTATTAATAAAAATTGGTTTCTTGTAGATCTACCAGGATATGGTTATGCAAAAACATCTAAACAAAATCGAGCTGTTTTTCAAAAAATGACACATAATTATTTAAAAAACAGAGATAACCTAATATGTACTTTTGTATTAGTTGATATTCGACTAGCAGCTCAAAAAATTGATCAAAAATTTATGCAATGGTTATGTCAAAATAGTTTACCCTTTGTAATAATATTTACAAAAGCAGATAAATTAAGTAAACGAAAAATAGAAGAAAAAATTAATCAATATAGAACACATATGAAAAATGAATGGGAGGAATTACCAAAAATCCTTATCACATCTGCAGAAAAAAAATTAGGTATTGATGAAATAACAAAATACATTCAATATTTAAATCATCTTAATAATTAAATTACTTTTCTTTTATTTGAGTTTGTTCAGCAAAAAATTCACAATAATCACGCAACGCACCAGCTAATTTCTCGTGACCAGTAGATTTTTCTAAATTTTGAGCCATACTTAATAAACTTTGATGATAAAAGATATACATTTCATTTACAGGCATATCTTTTGTCCACAGGTCAATTCGTAGTGTCTCCTTTTTTTTTGACTGCCAAGCAGAAACAAACAAAGCTTTTAAAGCTTTTTCTTTTTCAAAACTGTCACTAGTTTCCATGAAAATTTCTTTTGGTAGATGATTTTCATCAATTTGCACCTCAAATTCTATTTTTTTTCTCATTTTTTAAAAAATTTTTAATTCGATAATATAATAATAAAGAAAAAATCAAAATAAACACGACAACGACTATCTTAAAGAGATAGTTTGAAAACAAGCTAGTTTTTTTAACAATATTATTATTCTCAGGTTTATAGTTTTGTAAATATTCCTCAGGCTCTAAATTATTTTCTAATAGTTCATTAATACTAATTTTTTTTTGTTTTGAATAATTCTCTATTATTTTGTAGCCAATATAATACATTAACCTTGTTGGAGCTTCTTTAGGTAACCCCTTAATAAAAGGGCCGTCATATATAAACTGTCTAAATTTTGTTTCATCTTTAGAAAAAAGTAACTCATTTTCGATAATATAAGACCATATATTTGTCTCATTATTGATGACCCATTCTAATTGCTTTTCAGAATAACCTAACTTATCATGCATTGGGATATTTGGTAATATTTTATCAATAAAGTACATTTTTTTGCCAATATAAATCGTTTGAGTTAGCAAATCAGTACCAATCATTGACTGATTAAAATTATCTTCATAACACATATCAAACCAAACCTGCATAACATATACTGGAATAAATTTCCTCTGAAATCTATACCTTTCATAGTGTGGATAACCTAATATAGAGTAGAATTTACTGTCTGAACCCATAAAGTAATCTAAACCTATACCTATATGATAAGTGTAGATATCTTTTCCAGGGTATGTAAATGCTCCATAATTAAAACCACTAAAAAAAGTTGTAATGTTTGGAGGCTCTAATTTGGAGTTTGGGAAAAAATGAAAAAAATTACCAAATGCTTTTTCTAAATAACGCTCTGTTTCTGAAAAATCTGAAAATTGAAATTTAAGTGAATCATATACTTCTTTAAAATCATCATGATTAGCAAAAGTTATTAATTCATTTATTAAAACTGAATCTTTGATACTTAGAGGTCTAGTATTATTAACAAATGATTGCAAAAATGGAATAAACGCTCCTTTTAAAAATGAATGATAAGTTGTGTCCCAGTGTTCAGTTTTTTGAAACACATTACTGTCATTTATAGAAAAGAATTCATTTTCAAATCTATAAACTTTTAGATCGATATTATGATTTTCTTTTTTATGGTTATCGCATCCAAACACAACAAAAAATATAAAAAGAAATAGAGTCTTTTTCATTCTACAAATTAAGAAGTTTTACACTAAATTTGCAAATATTATGAAATCATCACTTGTTACTGAACATATAATCAAATGGATATTGAGTTATTCAAAACAATCAAATACTGATGGTTTTGTTATAGGAATCTCTGGGGGAATTGATTCTGCAGTAACATCCACTCTAGCAGCAAAAACTGGCCTTAAAACAATATGTTTAGAAATGCCTATACATCAAGAAAAAAAACAAGTAAAAAGAGCAAAAAACCATATTAAATGGCTGAAAAAAAACTTTAATAATGTTATTTCAATGGAATTTGAATTAACTGAAGTTTTTAAAAAATTCAAATCAAAATTAAATGACGACTATCACGAACTTGCTTTAGCAAACACCAGATCAAGACTAAGGATGACTACATTGTATTATTTTGCACAACATTATAATCTTTTAGTCTTAGGTACTGGAAATAAAGTAGAGGATTTTGGGATTGGTTTTTTCACTAAATACGGAGATGGAGGCGTAGATTTAAGCCCTATTGCAGATTTGTTAAAATCTGAAGTAAAAGAATTAGCAAAGCATATGCAAATACACAAAAATATAATTGATGCTCCTCCAACTGATGGATTATGGGATAACAATAGAACAGACGAAGATCAAATAGGAGCTAGTTATAATGAGCTAGAATGGGCTATGAATTTTAAAGGTAATTCTAAGTCCTTAACAAAAAGGCAAAAGAAAGTTTTGGAAATTTTCAAAACTTTTAACACAAAAAATCAACACAAAATGAATCCAATTCCTGTTTGTGCCATACCAAAAAAATTTAAAAATTAAATACTTATCTACTTTTTAACTCTAGATTTAACAAATGTAGATATTATTAAAATAAAAGATAAAAAAATAAAAATTCTTCCTAAATAATCTCCATATTTTTTATAGAAAGTAATATTTTTGTTGATATTGATTTTGTGTTTTACTGTAGTACATTCATCCCAATTAGTTTTGAGAATCGCTTCTCCCTTTGCATTAATTATTGCTGAAATGCCTGTATTTGCTGATCGAATCACCCACTTTCTTTGTTCTATAGCTCTAAGTTTAGAATAATCGAAATGCTGTTTATATCCCGCAGTATTTTTCCACCAACCATCGTTTGTTGCAATCGCAAGCAAATCTGAGTTTTCAGTCTGCATATCTCCATAAACACTTTCATAACAAATTAGTGGAGTAACAATATGACCATTTATAATAAAAGGCTTGGTATAATTTGGATTACCTAAAGTCCCGCTAATACCTCCTAAATTAACGACCATTTTAGCTATTGGATCTAGTAAAACAGGAAAAGGCATTTTTTCTGCTCCTGGCACTAACTTTGACTTATGGTACAATTTAATGTTACCCTTTGTTGGAATTAAAATTAGTGAATTGTACAAATCATAGTATTCATTATTTTTAAATCTTGCTGTTGAAGTTATTTTCGTATCTGTTTTGTAGTTTTTTTTTGTTATTGCTCCTACTATTATATTTAAATTTGGATACTTTTCTTGTAAATTTCTAAAAACTTTAATTTGATAAATTGATTCTAAATTATCTTCATCCATAGGTGGTCCTGAAAGTACGGTTTCAGGACCTAAGATTAAATCCGTTTTTTGGTCAATATTTTGCTCCACTAGCTTAATAAATTCAAACAATTGAACATTTGAAGGTATAGTAAATTTTTCAGTGTATGGCTCAATATTTGGCTGAACAACTAATACATTCATTTCATCTCTAATGTTCTCAGAATATGAGTAATTAATATATAGAGAAATAGAAATTGGAAGTAATATGGAAATAAACAATAATATAAAATTTGTTTTAACTTGTTGTTTTTGAAAGATTTTATAAACAAGCAAATTAACTAGAAGTATCCAAAAAGAACCGCCAAGAAAACCTGTATACTCATACCAGTTAACAAGTATTGGATATGTTGCAAAAACATTTCCCAAGGTTAACCAGGGCCAAGATAAATCCCAATTTAAATGCATATATTCCATTGAAATCCACAAAAAAATTAATGAATAATAACCTAATTTATTTATAATTTTTCTTTTTACATAAAAATACAAATAGAATACAAAAGACATTAAAACGGAATTTAAAAAAAATGCAAACAGAGCGCCAAGATTACTGGCATACCAAACCCAGTAAGTTGTAATAATATTGAAAATAAAAAAAGAACAAAAAGACAAGAAAAATATCTCTCGGCCATTTTTAGCTTGATTTTCTAAAATTAACAAAGGAATAAAAGCAAAAAAAATAAATGGGAAAAAACCAATATGTGGCCATGAAAAAGCCAAAGTTAAACCACTTAAAACTACTAAAAATAATCTTCTCATAATATTTTACAAATATTATGATATTTTTGCTGATATGAACATTATAATTAAAAATATACCTAACACTATAACTATACTAAACTTAGTTTGTGGTTTAATTTCTATTTATTGTTCTTTTGAAAAAGATTTACAAACTGCATCTTATTTTATTTTTTGTGGTGCAATATTTGATTTTTTTGATGGACTAGTTGCTCGTTTTTTGAAAATCAATAGTGATCTTGGAAAACAATTAGATTCTTTTTCAGATCTAGTAACATTTGGAGTTGCCCCAGGATTTATTATGTTTCATTTAATAAATCAAAAGTTAAACTTAACATCTGGTGAATACACTATGATATCATTTATTACAATTATCATACCTATTTTATCTGCTTGCAGATTAGCTCGTTTTAATCTTGATGAGAATCAAATTAATCAATTTATCGGTCTGCCAACTCCTGCATCAGCAATTTTTTTTGCTTCAATTCCTCTTGTAAACACAATATCATTTACAATCTTTGATAATATCTTTTTTTTAATTTTTATCTCATTAATAATACCGTTTTTTTTAATAATTAAAATCCCTTTATTTTCACTAAAATTTAAAAGAAAAGAAAAAATAAATACTAAATTAAATACACTAAGGATTTTACTTTTTTTAATATCAATAACATTAATTTATATATTTAAGTTTGCAGCTTTACCTATTATTGTATTTTTATATGTAATTTTATCAATGATTAATAACGTAAAATAAAATATGGAATTTACAGCAGAAATAAATATAATGCCTCTGAAATCTTTACTTGATCCTCAAGGAAAAGCAGTTAGCTCTAACATGAAAAATATAGGTCTTTCCAAAATAAATAAAGTTAGAATCGGCAAACATATAACTTTGAATATTGAAGCAAAAAACGAAAAAGAAGCATCAGAAATAGTTGAACAAGCTTGCAAAAAAATACTATGTAATCAAATTATGGAATCTTATGAATTTTCATTACATAAGAAATAAATTTCATTTTCTTAATTCAAAATTCTTTCCCAAATAAACATTACGAACCTGCTCGTCATGTGATAATTCCTCTGCAGTACCTTGTTTTAAAATCTTTCCTTCAAATAAAAGGTAAGCTCTGTCAGTAATAGTTAATGTTTCATGCACATTATGATCTGTAATTAATACTCCTATATTTTTTTCTTTTAGCTGAACCACTACGCTTTGTATGTCTTCAACAGCTATTGGATCAACACCTGCAAATGGCTCATCTAGTAAAATAAAACTTGGGTCAGTTGCTAAAGCTCGTGCAATTTCTGCCCTTCTTCTCTCTCCACCTGAAAGCAAACTACCAAGGTTTTTCCGTACATTAATTAAACCAAATTCATTTAATAAATTTTCACATTTTTGAACTCTTTCTTTTTTTGACAATGTTGTCATTTCTAAAACACATAAAATATTATCCTCAACTGTCATTGATCTAAAAATTGAAGCCTCCTGTGCTAAATATCCAATACCTAATTGGGCTCTTTTATACATTGGTAGCTTTGTTATATCCAAATTATTCAAAAGTATATTTCCTTTAAAAGGCTTAACTAAACCAACCATCATGTAAAAGCAAGTTGTTTTGCCAGCTCCATTTGGGCCTAAAAGGCCAACTATTTCTCCTTTTCTTACATCAAGTGATATATTATTAACTACGGGTCTTTTACCGTAATACTTGATAATATTACTAGCTTTTAATATCATACTGCTTTGTTTTATTAATGATTCGCGACGAAATGCTGATACTGATTTCATATAGAACCATCAGTGGTATAGAAACTATAATTTGAGATGCTATGTCAGGAGGAGTTATGATTGCAGATAATATCAAAATTAATATAATTGCATGTCTACGGAAATTCCGCATCAAGGTTGGAGTAACTAATCCAACTTTTGTTAAAAAATATACAAAAATTGGCAATTCAAATATTATACCATTTGCCAAAGTGACAGTAGTTACTGTAGAAATAAATGAAGTAATACTAATTTGATTAGCTACAGCACTGCTAATTTGATATGATCCAAGAAAATTAATCGAAATTGGAGCAATAACAAAATAACCAAAAAGTATTCCCAATAAAAAAAGAAGCGAGCTATAAAAAACAACTCCTTTTACAATTTTAGTTTCATTATTGTGTAGGGCGGGCTTAATAAAACACCAAAATTCCCAAAATATGTAAGGAAATGCCAAAATAAAACCAGCCAAAATAGAAGTATAAATATGAACAGAAAATTGACCGCTCATACTGATATTCATTAATGAAAATGTTGGTTTTGATAAACAAAGTGCATCATTAAAACCAAAAAAATTAGATAAAAAACATAAAATCTCATAGGTTATAAAACTTGGTTCTCTTGGTGCCAATAAAATTTTATCAAATATTATATTTTTAAAAATAAAAGAAATAATTGCAAAAAATAAAATCGCTGTAGCTGATCTAATTAAATGCCATCTAAACACTTCTAAATGATCAAGAAAAGACATTTCTTTGTCAATTGATTTATTCATATAATACCCTCTCTTAAAATTTCATGTATATGTACAATACCAATGTAATTATTATCTTCGGTAATAACAATTTGATTAATATTTTTGTCTTCCATTATTTGTAAAGCATCATAAGCTAATTTTTTAGATGAAATTGTAATTGGATTTGAAGTCATTATATCTCTTGCTTTTAGTGATGAAAAATCATCATATTTTTCAAGCATCCTTCTTAAATCGCCATCAGTAATAATACCACATAAATTATTATTTTTCATTACTGCTGTTGCGCCAAGTCTTTTATAAGATATTTCTATTATTACTTTATTAATTTTTGAAAACTCATCAACTTTTGGTATATTTTCGGTTTGTACAATATCATCTAGACGGAGGTATAATCTTTTGCCTAAAGTACCTCCGGGGTGAAAGCGAGCAAAATCATTTTTAGAGAAATTTTTACATTCCAAAAGACTTATAGCAATAGCGTCTCCCATTACAAGTTGAGCTGTTGTAGATGTTGTTGGAGCCAGATTATTTGGACAAGCTTCTTTTAAAACACTTACGTCAATTAAAATATCTGATTCTTTTGAAAGAAATGATTTACTATTACCAGTTAAAGCAATAATTTTATTACCCATTTTCTTAATAAATGGAACCAATGTTTTAACCTCAGATGTATTACCACTTTTTGATATACAAATTACTATATCCCCTTTTTGAATATTACCTAAATCTCCGTGGATTGCATCTGCAGCATGTAAAAATACTGATGGCTGTCCTGTAGAGTTAAATGTAGCAACCATTTTATTTGCAATATTGGCGCTTTTACCAATTCCAGCAACTATCAATCTCCCGTTTGAATTTAGTATCATGCTAATCGCTTTAACAAAATTACTATCGATACTATTTTCAAGTCTTTTTATAGCAGCAAGCTGTTCCTCTATTGTTTTAAGTGCGATTTTTTTTATTTGACTTGATGTTTTCATTAAAATAAATAGTATATTCGTAAGTAACTAATAAGCAAAAATATCACATTTTTATAATAAATGAATATTTCAACTGAAACTCTACATAAAAAACTCAAAGAAATTTTTGGGTATAATTCATTTAGAGGCAAACAAGAAGAAATAATTCAACATTTATTATCTGGAAATGACTCAATGGTTATTATGCCCACAGGTGGAGGAAAATCAATGTGTTACCAACTTCCTGCATTAATATCAAATGGGTGTGCAATTGTAGTATCTCCACTTATTGCACTTATGAAAAATCAAGTTGATATTTTACGGACATATTATAAAAATGAAAGTATTGCTCACGTTCTAAACTCATCACTATCTAAAACACAAACAAAACAAGTAAAAGATGATATTACAAATGGGAAAACAAAGTTATTATATGTTGCTCCTGAGTCTTTAGTTAAAAAAGAAAATACTGACTTTTTTAGTTCGACAAATATTTCATTTTATGCAATTGACGAAGCCCACTGTATTTCAGAATGGGGACACGATTTTAGGCCCGAATATAGAAAACTCAGAGATATTATTGAATCTATTGGAAAAGCACCTATTATTTCTTTAACAGCTACTGCTACACCAAAGGTTAGACAAGATATCATGAAAAACTTAAGAATAAATAATGGAAAGTTATTTCTTGACTCTTTTAACAGAAGTAATTTATATTATGAAATACAACCAAAAAAAGATGTTGCTAAACAAATCATTAAATACATCTCTAAAAGAAAAGGTGAATCAGGTGTTATATATTGCTTAAGTAGAAAAAAGGTGGAAGAGATTGCTGAGATTTTACAAATTAATGGAATAAACGCCTTACCCTATCATGCAGGCTTGGAATCAAAAAAAAGAGTTGAACATCAAGAGGCATTTCTTATGGATGATTGTTCTGTTATGGTAGCGACAATCGCATTTGGAATGGGGATCGATAAGTCTGACATTAGATATGTTATTCATCATGACATGCCCAAGAGCTTAGAGGGGTATTATCAAGAGACCGGAAGAGCAGGAAGAGATGGAGGTAAAGGAGAGTTAATTACTTTTTATGACTATAAAGATATTGAAAAATTAGAAAAATTCTTACAGGGAAAGCCAGTAGCAGAACAAGAAGTTGGGAGACTTCTTATAATGGAAACTATTGCTTTTTCAGAAACTTCAATGTGTAGAAGGAAATACTTACTTCACTATTTTGGTGAAGATTTTGATGCATCTAAGTGTAATAAAATGTGTGACAACTGCAGTAATCCTAAAAGTAAGATAGAAGGAAAAAATTATATAACAAAACTACTAAACGCAATTAATGACTCAAGAGAAAGATTTAAATCTAAAGAAATGGCTAAAATTATGTGTGGAGAATCTGACTCTATAATTAAACAAAATATGTCCCAATTGCAAAATGTTTTTGGAATTGGAAAAGACAAATCTCTTAATTTTTGGCATTCTGTTATTAGACAAGCTTACGTAAAAAAATTACTTACAAAAGAAATTGAAAGTTACGGCGTGCTTAAAATAGCTAGCGAAGGCAGAAAGTTTATGAATCAACCTTATAGTTTTAAAATAACTGAAGATCACGTTTATGAATATGATACTAATATTACTACAGTAACACAAAAAGGACATGCTGCTGATGAAAATTTATTTAAAATACTTAAGGAGACAAGGAAAAAACTTGCTAAACAAATTAATCTACCACCAGCGATTATTTTTAGTGAAATATCTTTAGTAGATATGGCTAATCAATACCCAATAGATTTTGAAGAAATGTCTAAAATACAAGGAGTAGGTCTTGGAAAAGCAAAAAAATACGGACAACCTTTTCTAGATGAGATTAGTCTTTATGTCAAAGAGAATGATGTGATTCGTCCAGAAGATTTTATAGTTAGGACAGTAGCAAATAAATCTTCTAATAAAATCTATATTATACAGTCACTTGACAAAAAATTATCAATTAACGATATTGCAAATGGTAAAGGTTTATTAAAAAACGAATTACTTGAAGAAATGGAAAGCATTGTTGAAGGAGGCACTCGCCTTAATCTATCCCACATAATTTATGATATGATTGATGAAGAAGAAAGAGAAGATGTTCACTCTTTCTTTAGATCTACTGAAAATTTCTCATTTGACGAGGCAAGGATTGAATATGACGAAGATATTTTTTCTGACGATGAAATAAGACTTTTAAGAATAGATTTCATTTCTCAAGTAGCTAATTAGCAAAAAAACATTTACGATAAAAC
>TARA_B100000963_G_scaffold361175_1_pt1 | contig 26016 bp, 25 predicted proteins | sample TARA_B100000963 | Tara Oceans TARA_B100000963 (sample SAMEA2622097) | marine metagenome | biome: marine biome (ENVO:00000447); feature: surface water layer (ENVO:00002042); material: "saline water (ENVO:00002010), including plankton (ENVO:xxxxxxxx)" | depth 5 m | reverse complement strand
GTACTAATAGCTCAATTGGCTTGATTTATGCACTGAAAAAAATTTGTTGGAGCAAGTTATTTTAATTAACCACATATTAATTTAAAACGAAATTAATTAATTAAATTTATTATGAAAAAAATAGAAATTTGTGCGGTAATTCCTGCTAGGTCTGGATCAAAACAAATAAAAGATAAAAATATTTTAAAGTTCAACGGCAAACCAAGTTTATATTATTCTCTAAAAGCTGCTAGAATTTGCAAAAAAATAGACAAAGTTTTGTTTACTAGTGATTCAAAAAAATACATTAATGTAGCAAAAAAATATAATCCAGACTTTTTACACTTAAGATCTAAAAAAAATTCAACTTCTAAGTCTACCGACCTCGATTTTTTAAAAGAAGTTTATTTTTATCTTTTAGAAAAATATAATTACAAACCAGATGTTTTTGCACTATTAAGAGCTAACAATCCGACAAAATCAATGGAGGATATTAATAATGCTATAAGCTTTTTTTTGAGAAATTATAAATCATTCTCAGCACTAAGATCTGTCAATCTTATGAGTGAAACTAGCTACAAAACTTTTTTTATAAAAAATAAAATACTTTGCGGCATTATGACTAATAATTCAAAAATAGATAAACTCAATCTTCCAAAAGAGAAATTTAAAAACACTTTTACAGGCAATGGATGCATTGATCTTATTAAAACCAAAAACATTGTTAAGAATATTCTTCATGGCAACAAATGCTATGCTTATGTAACAAAACATATATGTGTAGATATTGATTATAAAAATGATATAGAGTATGCAAATTTTATTTTGAAAAAAAATATTTACTTAAAATAAGACATGAAATCTAAAACATCAAAATTTTTTTTAAAGTACGAACCGCCTTCAATGGTTCCACCAATTGATATTTTTTGGAAAAAAGCTAAGGGCGCCTATATATGGGATGAAAGAGGAAAAAAATATATTGATTTCACCTCTACAATATTCGTTACAAGCATAGGACATAGTAACCCAAAATTTAAGTCAAAAATTAAAGAGGTTTTAAATTCACCAATAAGTCATTCATATACTTATTATAATAAATTTAGAAAAGAATATGTTAATAAATTAATTAAGTTTGTTGGTAAGAAGAAACTAAATAAGTGTTTCTTTATGTCTTCAGGAACAGAGAGCACTGAGGTGGCTATTAAACTTATGAGGCTAAATGCTCTTAAAAAAAATCCCGGTAAAAAAGGAATCATTGCAATTTCTGGTAACTGGCATGGGAGAACCATGGGAGCACAAATGTTATCTGACAATAAACAACAGTCATCCTGGATAACCTCTAAGGATAAAAGTATTTATCATATTGAGTTCCCATATCCATGGATAAAAGGATTTGACGAAAAATCTTTCTTTAAAAAAACAATCTCAAAAAAATTTTCAAAAAAATTTAATTTTAAAAGAAATGTTGCTGGCATTATGTTGGAAGCATTTCAGGGTTGGGGAGCATTTTTTTATCCTAAAAACTATATTAGAAACTTAGTAAAATTTGCAAAAAAAAATAATATATTTATTGCAATTGACGAAATGCAATCTGGTTTTGGAAGAACAGGAAAAAAATTTGGTTACGAGCATTATTCTTTTGTTCCTGATATTGTTTGTTGTGGTAAAGCAATGGGGTCAGGACTACCAATATCCGGTGTCATTTCATCAAAAAAAATTATGGATGTAGAAGATGGTAATTTACAATCAACTCACTCCGGAAATCCGCTCTCGTGCGCAGCTGGAATTGCAACTTTAGATGAAATAAATAGACTTAACTTAGTCAAAGCATCAGAAAAAAAAGGAAATCTGATGATTAAGCAGCTAAATATTATTATGAATGAAAACAGGGATTTAATTTCTCATGTTACTGGAAAAGGCTTGATAGCAGCTTTAATTTTTAAAAAATTAAATGGGTTATCTGCCTCAAAACTAGCGACAGAAGTTTGTCTAATTTGTAAACAAAAAGGCTTACTATTAGTTAATACTAATAGAGATTCAATTAAATTTGGACCACCTTTAATTATTTCAGAAAAAGATATTATGAACTCAATGAAAATATTAGGTGAAACCATAAAACAAATTAGAAAAAAAAATGGAAATTAGAAATATAAGACATACCGGAATTGTAGTTAATAACTTAAAAAAATCGCTCTTCTTTTATGTTAATTTATTAGGTTTCAAGATTCAAAAAAGAATGATGGAAAAGGGTAGAGCAACAGATAGGCTCTCAAACTTAAAAAAAGTTAATGTAGAGACAATAAAATTGCATATTGGAAAAAAAAAAGGAATGATTGAACTTTTACATTTTCATTCTCATAAAAGAAAAAATAAAGACAATAAATACAATATATCAAAAATTGGAATTTCACATTTTGCAGTTACAGTAAATAATTTAAATAAGCTGTATAGAAATCTTAAAAGAAATAAAATAAAATTTATATGTAAACCTATGTACTCTAATGATAAATCAGTTAAAATAACGTTCTGTAGAGCGCCAGAGGGCACTTTAATTGAAATGGTTCAGGAGTTAAAATAATTGGAATTTAAAAATAAAGTAATTGTAATAACAGGTGGTTACTCAGGAACAGGAAAAGTAATTGTAAATAAGTTTAGAGATTTAAAGGCTAAAGTTTACTCGTTGGATATTAAATATTCAGGTATTAAAATAAAAAAAAATTTTATTACCTATAAAATAGATTTATCAAATTTTAATGAAATTAAAAAATTTGTTAATTTTTTGACCCTCAAAGAGAAAAAAATTGATTCATTAATTAATAATGCTGGGGCAAGTACATTATTTGACGAAAAAAAAATTTATGAATACTGGAACAAAACATTAAATACTAATTTATCTTCTGTATTCTTTATATCAACTCTGTTAGTGAAATTATTGAAAAAATCAAATTACCCATCAATTATTAATATTGGAAGTATTGCCTCAAAAATTGCTATGAGCAATAACCAGGCATATAATTGCTCTAAGGCAGGTATTGTATCACTAACTTATAGTCAAGCAATGGATTATAAAAATTTGAAAATTAGATCAAATTGCATAAGCCCAGGGTATATAAAAACATCAATGACTAAAAAATCTTTCTTAAATAAAAAAAAATATAACGAAAGAGTTAAAAGGATGATTCTAGAAAACTATGGAGATAGTATAGATATTGCAGAAATGGTTTTATTTCTGTCCAGCAAAAAATCAAAGTATATCAATGCTGAAAACATTGTTATTGATGGTGGATTAATTAGAAAAGGTATCTAAACTAAGATCAAATATGTTTACACATACGCTTAAAACTCACGGCGAAAAGGACCTAAGGCTTTATAATTATCGTCTGAACAAAATTCGTTTAATTTGGCCTCAACAAATTCTAAATTTAATCTCAAATTTTAATATAAAAACAATAAATGATCTAGGTTGTAACTATTTCCAACTTTTTAAAGAAATAAAAATAAGAAAAAAAAATTATGACTATTTTGGATATGACCTTGTACCACAGTTTATTAATATAGGTTTAAAAAAATTTCCAGAGCTAAAAAAAAAATATAAAATTTGCAACATTGAAAATATTAAATTAAGAAAATGTGATTGTTCTGTAATTAGCGCTACTTTGGAACATTCAGATAATCCTTCTAAAGTTTTGAGAAATTTAGTTAAATCTTCAAAAAAGATAATAATTATAAGAGGTTATTTTGGATACAAAGATGAAAAAGCAAGACAAAAATTGGGTGTAAAAAATCCCTGCAATCACAATCAATTTTCTTTTAAAAAAATAAGTAGTTTTTTTAAAAAAAACTATTTTAACAGTTATTTTATTTTAGATGAAGCAACTGCATTCTCAAGCAAATATAAATTAATAAATAAAAATTATAAACGTAAAAGAAATATGTATATTTGTCTTGCAATAAAAAGTTAGATGAAAATAAAATTCGGGAACATTTATCAATACGATAACAATAATTTTTTAAACTCATTAGAAATTAAAAAGAGAATTTTCCAAAGATCGGAAGAACTTCAAAGATACAGTAAAATAAAAAATAAAAATATTATTATTAACCACAGTAACTCGATTGAATTTTTTGTAGATCTTTTTGCTATTTGGTCGAAAGGCGGGTGTGCAATTTGTATAGATAATACTCTGAGTTTAATAGAATTAAAAAATATAATAAAACAAACCTCAAGCAAGCTAATTCTAGTTAAAAAAAAAAATGAGATTTACAACAAATTAAAAAAAATTAAGATTGTTGAAATAAATAATGAACCAAAATACAAAGATAATAAAATTCCAAAAATTAAAATAAATTTTAATTCTAGCAAAAATGCCTTAATATTATATACTTCTGGCACAACTGGCGTACCCAAAGGAGTAGTTCATACATATATAACTTTGTATAATAAATGGTTTTCTTTGAATAAAATTTTCAAAATTAGTGATATAAAGAATACTTTATGCACATTGCCCACCCATTTCGGTCATGGTCTAATTTGCAATTGTCTATTTCCCTTCTTTTCTGGTTGTAATCTTTTTATTTTACCTAAATTTAATTTCTCAATAATTATAAATTTAGGGAAAATTATTGATAGATTTAAAATAACATATTTAAGTTCCGTCCCAACTTTTTGGAGAATTGCTGTTGCGAATTCAAGAAAACCAAAGAGAAATACTCTAAAATTAATTACCTGTGGTTCAGCTCCTCTTAGCAAGATATTATGGAAAAGAATTCAAAAATGGACAAATCAAAAAAAAGTTTGGAATACGTATGGTATTACAGAAACAGGGAGCTGGATTGCAGGAACATCTATAAACAACTTTAAACCAGACGATGGTTTTATTGGCAAAGCTTGGGGAACCAAGATAGTAATTTTAAAAAAGAAATCTGATGAAATCAAAGATGAAAATAATTTTATTAACAAAAATAAAATAAAAAACGGAAAAAGAGGTTATATTTGGGTCATGACACCAACTCTTATGAAAGGGTATTATAAATTAGACCGATTGACTAAAAAGGTTATTAAAAAAAAATGGTTTTTTACAGGTGATATAGGTTACATTAAAAATAACAATCTAGTTATTAATGGAAGAGAAAGAAATGAAATTAATGTTTCAGGAATAAAAATAGTTCCAGAGGATATAGATATAATTCTTGAGAGAAATAAAAATATTATAGAGGCATGTACCTTTGGAGAAAAAGACGAAATCACCGGTGAAAAAGTCTCTTGCGCAATAGTTAGAAAGAGTAATTTAACTGAAAATATTTTAAAAAAGTATTGTAAAGAGAATTTTTCAGACCATAAAATTCCAAGAAAATTTTATTTTATTAAAGAAATACCCAAAACATCAAGAGGAAAAATTAATAGAGATTTAGTAAAAAATTTTTGTATAAAAAATGAAACAAATCAAACTTAATAAAAAAGAATTAGAATTAATTAAAATTCTAAAGTTAAGCAAAAGTGATTTAAAGAAAAAAGAAATTGATTTTTTCAAAAATTTTGATTCAATTGACACATTAAATATCATTATGAGACTTGAAAAAAGATTTAAAATAAAAATTAATATCGACAAAATTATTAAACCATCTAATTTTTATACACTTAAAAAAAATTTAGGAATATGAAAACTAAAAATTTACATTACCGAGATGTGGATAAATTACTAAGATTTCTTAAACCGTTTAGTAAAAAGAAACCTAAACTAAATCCTAATTACCTTAAAAAAAAATTTTTTTTAGACTTTTTTAATATAAAAAAATCTAATCAATCCAAATGCCTTATTTTGACAAAAAAAAATAATATATTAGGGTTTAGGGGTAATATTGATAAAAAATTTCAATATTCAATTAATAAAAAAATAAAAGTTACAAATGGGATAGATAGTCTTCTATGGTGGTCAAAAGCAGACAAAAATAATACCATCAAACTACTCAGCTTATCAGAAAATTTTGGAGATGTATCTTCATCGGTTTGTTATGGGTTAACTGAATTTTATTTTAAGTTGAGCAACTACAAAATTTCTAATTTAATAAGGTATCATATTCCATTAGATATTGAAAAATTTAATAATATTAAGTTTCCTGGAATTAAAATAAATAAAATCAAATCTTTTGGTGACTGTATTCTTGAACCTAGAGATGTAGAAGCAAAGATGTTAGAAAAAACTTGGACTACGATTTCAAAAAAAATAAATCTTTTTTCTCAATATAGAGATAAATCTTTTTGGAATTGGAGATATGCTAATTGCAAATATTATAATTATTTATACTGGGAATGTCCTGATAAATCTGGAGCAATTATAGGAAGAGTTGAAAAGGTATTTGACAGTAAATATATAAAAAAAAATTATTTAATTTTAAGAATAATTGAAATTTTACCGCTATCTAAGGATGTCTGGAAAAACGGTATCAATCTTAAATTTAAAAAGTTTTTTAATTCCGTATTAAATTGGGCAAAAAAAAATGACATTTTTGCAGCTGATTTTTATATATCAGGATTAATGTTTGACAAAACTTTGACTAATTTAGGTTTTAGTAGAGAAAATAAATTTAGAAGACTGCCTATAATTTTTAGTAAAATTAATAAAATAAATAGACCAATAAATTTTGCATACAAAAATCACAAAATAAATAACAAAACTCAACAAAAATATTTAACTTACTTTGTTAAATCAGATGGTGGTGGAGATTTTCCACCATCGGATATGACAAACAAAAAATTAGCAACTCTCAGAAAGATAAATAACAATCTGAAAAAAAAAAAAATACCAAAAAAACACATAATTCTTGGTATTCATGATGGCTTTGATTGTTCTGCATCAATAATGATTAATGGAAAAATAGTTTATGCCTCACAGGAGGAGAGATTTACTGGCTTCAAGACAGATTATGGATTGCCGATTAATGCAATTAAAGATGGACTTGAATATACAAAAATAAACAATAATGAAATCAATGAAGTGTCACTAGCCACAAAAAGTCTTAGTCCAATTCTTACCAAACTCAAAAGAGAAAGGAATTTTAATCTGGAAGATTTCATACTAGAGCAGGAAAAGTATTGGAAACCAAAATTTTACGAAAATAAAAAAGTAAATTATTATAATCTATTTAAAAACAAACATAAAACGCAAGATAAAATTTATGATTATAAAAATTTGCTTGAAAATTACCAATCTAAAAAAGATGCAAAAATTTTTTTAAATAAAAGAATAGATAAAATTTCATCTTATTTAAAAATAAATAAAAATAAAATAAAAGTACAACTACACGAAGATTGTCATAAATATTATTCTTATTTTTTTACAGAAGAAAGAAAAAATGGTATTGCTATAACTGCAGAAGGTATTGGAGATTATTCCAGAGGCTCAGTCAGCACAGTTAAAGAAGGAAATTTTAAACTGATAAGTTATAATACTGAAAACCATCTTGGAAATATTTATAAGTATGTTGTTCTTCTTCTGGGTATGAGGCCTGCTCACCATGAATATAAAGTAATGGGCTTAGCGCCTTACGCTTCAAAGTATGAAATAAATAAATGTTATAAATTTTTCGATGAAATTTTAAAAGTAAAAGGGTTAAATATAGTTTTTAACAAAAAACCCAAAGATATTTTTTTTCATTTTAAACATAAATTAAAATTTAGTAGGTTCGATGGTATAGCAGGCGCACTCCAAAAATTTTTAGAAGATAAATTAAATGATTGGTTTTTAGCATGCTCAAAAAAACTTTCGTATAAGATTTTTTACTTTTCTGGAGGAGTTTCACAGAATATTAAAGCAGGAATGAGCCTAGCTAAATCAAAGAAATTTAGTAAAATTTATATACCACCAGCAGGTGGTGATAGTTCGATCTCTCTAGGTGCTTGTTATAAATCTGCAAGTGACTATTGTGACAATAATAAATTAAATAAACTAAAATATATAAAGCCTTTAGATAATTTATATTTAGGATCTAATATTTTAGATAATGAGATAGAGACCTTTATAAAGAAAAATAAAATTAAAAAAAAATATGATATAATTAAAAATGTAAAACCAAAAAAAATTGCAAAAGTTATATTTGATGGTAACTTAGTAGCAAGATGCAGTGGCAGAATGGAATTTGGTTTAAGAGCTTTGGGCAACAGATCCATTTTATGCGACCCTAGATTCTATTCAAATATTAATAAAATTAATTTTAAAATCAAAAAAAGAGATTTCTGGATGCCCTTTACGCCTACAATACTTAAAGAGGATTTTAATAAATATATTATTGATCCAAAAAGACTTAACTCAAAATTTATGACAATGGCTTTTGACACAACAAATATGGGAAGACAAAAATTGCAAGCTGCTATTCATCCAGCAGATTATTCAGCAAGACCACAAAAACTTGATAAAATCGATAATCCAGATTATTATAATATTTTAAATGAGTTTAAAAAACTTTCCGGAGTGGGAGCATTGCTAAACACTAGTTTTAACCTTCACGGTTTACCAATCGTAAGAACAGTAAAAGATGCATTTTTTGTGTTTGAAAAATCTGATTTAGATGTTTTGATAGTAAATAACTTTTTTTTTAAAAAAAAATGACAGACAAAATATCAAATTTTTTAGGCAATGGTGTTTCTCAAAAAACAATAAATGCTGATGTTGATTATCTTAAAATAATTAAAATTTTTTCAGACAAAATGGATGTTTTAAATGAGGTATACAATAAGAAAGATCAGTTTGAGACAAAGGTTTTTGAAGGCTTAAAAAATAGTGAAATTATTTTTCCTATTAATAAACACATAGAAATTTATATTTTAAAATACATTTTGGATATTAAAAAAATTTTTAAATATTTAGTGTTTAGATATAAATTCTTTATTTGTGGACAAGAAAAATTAAATCTAGGGTATCCACCATACCTATTAATCGAACCTGTTTCTGCATGTAACCTAAGATGTCCCTTTTGCTTTCAAATTGATAAATCATTTACAAGAAAACCATTTATGGGGATTATAGACTTTGAATTTTATAAGAAATTAATTGATGAAGCGAACGAAATAGGAGTGGGTGCAATTACTTTGGCTAGTCGTGGTGAACCTACGATGCATAAAAAATTTGGAGAGATGTTAAATTATGTTAATGAAAAAGAAAATATTTTTGAAATAAAAGTAAACACTAATGGTACTTTTTTAACAGATGAAATTTGCCATGCTATTTTTAAAAACAATGTTACACAAATGGTTATTTCTTCAGATCATTACATTAAAGAGGATTATGAAAGATTAAGGGTTGGGAGCAACTTTGAAAAAGTGGTGTCGAATGTTGATAACTTATTTTATATAAGAAAAAAATTTTATCCAGATTCAATAACAGAAATAAGAATTTCAGGAGTTGATAATGAAAAAAACCTAGATAGAGAAAAGTTTTACAATTTTTGGATTCAAAGATCTGACCATGTCTCAGCGTCTTTCCCTTTAGAAAGATGGGATACGTATAACAATCCGGTTCACCCGGACATTAACGATCCCTGTAATCTTATTTGGGACAGAATGTATGTTTGGTGGGATGGAAAAGTAAATCCATGTGATGCAGATTATAAAAGCTACTTAAGCTATGGAAATGCTAAAGACAGTTCAATTAAAGATTTGTGGAACAATAAAAAAAATACAGAACTTAGAAAAAAACATTTAGATGGAGATAGAAAAAAAATAAATCCTTGCAATAAATGTGGAGAAACATTTTGTCACAAGTAGGAATTATTGGAAATGGTAATCATTCAAAAAGAATTCAAAAAATTTTAAAAAAGAAAAATGTTAATTATTTTATATATAAGCCAAAGTCAAAAAATTATTTTAACAAAGCGCAGTATTTAGAATTAAAAAAAAACAAAATTATATTTATTATTAGCCCTAATAAATCACATTATAGATATATAAATGATTTACACAAAGGCCGATATATATTTTGCGAGAAACCACCAGTTTCTTCAACTCAAGAACTAAAAAGAATAAAAAAGCTAAATTTGAATAAAGTTTATTTTAACTTTAATTTTAGATTTAGTAAAATTGCAAATATTTTAATGGATCGAAAGAAATATAATTTGGGAAAATTAATTTATGGTGAAATTGTAAGCGCGCACGGACTTGCCTATAAAAAATCGTATGTAAATAGTTGGAGAGCTTCCAAAAAAAGCTGTTCCAAGGGCGTTTTTGAGACAGTAAGTATACATTGGGTAGATATCTTGAATTTTATTTTCTCGATCAAAGACCACAAGACACAATTAATGAACACAACAAAAAAAGGGGATAGTTTTGATACTAGCCACACAAATATTGAAACAAAATGTGGAGGCAAAGTTAATATTTTCAGCACATATGCATCACCGCTGATATCAAAAAAATTATTTATTTTTACCAACGGAGTGGTTGAACAAAATGATGATAAATTAGAGATAAGAGGTCCAACAGAAAATTACAATAAAATTGGAAATTTTATAAAACCTAAATTATTAAAAAGAATTAAAATTAGAGAAAACAAAGATTATATTGAGTCAATAGAAAATAGCATAAGTTATTTCTTTAATATTGCCAAAAAAAAGAAAAAGTTTTTAAAAAGGGAAACTAAATGTTCATTGTTAAGTAATAATATCATTTTAAATTAATTCATATTTTTATATAAAAATTTTCTAAATCTTTTGCCTGATTTTCCATCAAGAAATACGAAATGATTTTTTAACACTTTTCTTTTAAAAACAGTATTAGGTTTTAATTTTTTTTTTCTTTTCGACAATTTATCAAGCAAAATAAAAAATTTTTTTTGATCTGTAATATAGTTTACCAAATTTTTGGGTTTAAAAATAAATATCTCTTTATTAGATTTGTTATAGTTATCAAAGTTAGTTGTTATCAAATTTTTATCTAAAATCATTCCCTCAAGAAGTCCAGTCGTATTTAATGCTATTATTATATATGAGTTTCTAATTAATTCTCCAGTATTTCCACCTCCCACAATTAATTTACAATTTTTTAAATTGGAACTATTTACTAAATTAATCTGGTTTTTTGAAAAACCAGGTTTTGTTTTGAAAATAAATTTCTTATCTGGATTTTTTTTTGCATAGTTTAGCATGTATTTGGTAGTTAAATTTGCATTTTTTTCCCACGTAAATTTTTTGATTTCAGTCGTTAATCCATACTTAATCCATTCATTACCAGGACACGGTAATCCTGCTGTGTGCTGATACATTAAAAATAAAATATATTTTTGACCAGATTGTTTATTTGTGTAAAATTGATCTGAACGAGGCATGCCACTAACGAAAATATTATTATTTTTTAATACCTTAGAATCTAAAATATTTTTTTTTGTATAATTATTGTATACGTTTACAGCTGATACGTTAGAAAATTTAAATCTTTTGTTCCAATATTTGGGCAACATATTTCGTACTTCATTTACTAATATTATACTTTCTTTATGAGAAACTAAAAATTTTTTGTTTAACTTTAAACTAACATTCTGTAGCTCAAAATCTGTAATATAAAACAAATTAAAACTTAAAAATCCGTCTATCTTTCTTAAAGTAAAAACAAACTCAAAAATTTTAAATAGAAAATCCCTATATTTCAATTGTTGCTTTATAATAATTTTATTTTTTGAAAAATATAAAGTATTATTCTTGATAAATTTTTTATTTTTAATTTTACCAAAATAATAATCAAATATAACTCTTATCAAACGTCTTTGCATCATTAAGAATTCAATTTTTGAATCATTATTCTTAAATGCAGAAATTAAATCATCATTTCCAAACGATTTATCAAGGACTATAATAGTTTTGTTAATTTTTTTTGAATATTTAATTAACTTATTTTTTCTTAAAGAAATAACAAAGATTAAAGCTATGAATTTTGGTAAGTTTAAATAGCAAGATATTAATGTTAAAATAGAAATAGTTTTTATAAAAATTAAGAACAAATATCTTTTCATCTATGAATTTATTCAGATTTATATAAAATTTCTGAACCTGAATCAGTAAATTTTATGTTCAAAAAGCTTAAATTGTTTTTGTGTAAAAACTGAATACCTTTTGTTTTATTCCTAAAAGCCATAAGAAAAAATCCACCACCTCCTGCTCCGATTATTTTACCGCCATAAAAATTATTAGATTTCATCAAATTCATATATATTTTATCTAAAGTTGAGTTAGAAATCATTTTAGATAGCTTTTTTTTAATTTTCCAGTGATCATCAAATGTTCTTCCGATTTCTTTAATATTTCCTTGAATTAAATATTTTTCAAAATCATTAACCTTTTCTTTTAGCTTATCATATAATTTAATTATATTTTTTTTATTGGGATTAATTCTTTGGTTTCTAATTAATTTAGATGAATATCTAGAAATTTTTGAATATACGAGCACAAGATTATTCTCTATTTTTCTTTTAATTTTTTTTTTTAAATTAATTTTCTTAACAAAAAATTTACTTTTTTTATTAATTTTAATTTTTAGCAATCCACCATAGCTTGCCATTATTTGATCTTGCCAACCACCGTCATTTTTCAATAATTTTCTCTCAATATAATAAATCTCTTTAGCTAATTTTTCTGGGCTCATTTTTTTTGATTTTTGCTCGTAAATGCTTTTTGCCAATCCAACAAAAACTGAGCTAGAACTTCCTATACCAGAATTAGTTGGTAAATTCGAGAAAATTGATACTTGATAAGAGTTATTGAGTCTGTAATACTTTAGTAGTCTGGCTATACCTCTATTATACTTAACTTGGTTTATATTGTCTAAAAATTCAGATTTTGTCGTTTGAATTAAAATTTTTTTATCAATTCTCTTACACAACATAGTGTATATAAACTTATTAATTGTGGCAGATATTAACAAACCCCCTCTATTCTTATAATAAAAATCTATATCGGTTCCACCTCCTACTAGAGGTATCCTAAATGGAGTTTTGGAAATAATCATTATTTAACTACTGAAGTCTCAATAGGACTTCCTAAAGTTATATCATTTTTAAGTTTTTTATTAATTAATGAAAAAACTTTATTTGGATAACAGCCTTTATTTGAATATGTTAATACTGTTTTAATATCTTCAAATTTTAACTTTTGCCCCTTTTTCAAGTTTTTACGAGCAACAATTCTTCTAGTAAGAATACTATGAAGTATTCTTTCAGATTTTAAAAATTTTTTACTGTCATTACCTAGTGATAAATCTAAGTTGTTACAAAAATCAATCATTTCTTTGAATTGATCAAAGTTTAAAGATGCAAGGTGATCTGGACCAGCCATATTTTTGTTTAGTGTTACATGCTTCTCTATAACTTTAACTCCAAGCGGTATTGAACCAGCCGGTCCAAAAAAGCTAATTCCATGTCCTGAAAAGCCTATTTCTGTGTTTAAAGTTTTTCTTAATTTTGGAATACAATTGAGATTTTTATCTTCAGGTCTTGATGGATAAGCTGAAGTACAATGCATGAACATATGTGGTGTTCTATACTTGTTAAATATGTTATTTGTAATTTTAAGTTCTTTGTATGTACACATTCCAGTACTTATAATTGTAGGCTTCCTCTTTTTTGCAATGTAATCGCAAAAATGATAATTATTTGCGTCTATACTTGCAATTTTAAATGCTTTTACACCTAAATTTTTAACAAACTCAACACTGCTCTCATCCCATGGGGTAATTATCAAATCAATTTTAAGTTTTTTACAATATCTTTTAATTTCCTTGTAATCCTTAAATTTTAACTCCAACCTAATATCTGGATATACCCATCCTCCAAATTTTATCTTTGTTTTAGGAATATCAAATTCATTTTTACTTAGATACCCGATTGGTTTTTTATTTTTTAAACGAAAATTTAGTATATCATCAATATCCCTTTTTTGGAATTTCACTGCATCGGCTCCTGCTTCTTTAGACTTTTTAACCATTTTTTTTGCAAGACTTAGATATCCATTATGATTAATACCTATTTCAGCTATGTAATATGGTTTTTTATTTTTTGAGAGATATTTAAACTTAAAATTTTTCATAATGTAGTTATTTAAATTTTGAAATTTGAATTTTTTGCATCTTCATAAAACATTCTTACAGTATCTTGTGAATATTTTAATGGATCTTTTCCAAAAGCACTAATTTTTTTTATCATTGCTGGGGGCATTGTAATTATATCAGCTTTTGAATTTTGAGCATTAATTAAATCGTACGGCATTCTACAGCTTGCCCACAATGATAAGCAACTACTTTGATCATGTATATAATCTGACATTTGTAAAAATTCCTCATTGGCATCTAATCCAATATCAAAAATTCTGCCTGCAAAAATCGACAAAATAGTTTTTGTATTCTTCACTATATCAATTATATCTTTAATTTGCTGAATAGTAAAAATTGCTGTAATGTTTAATTTAATTTCCTTACTAACTAATTTTTCAATTAAACTGTAAGTAGATTTACCATTAGTATAAATAATCGGTACTTTAACTGAAATAAAATCACTAATCTCTTTAATTTTGAGGGCTTGATGCAAACATGTATTTTCGTCATCTCCTATTACCTCAATTGAAACTGATTTATTTTCAGTTAAAGAAATGATTTTTTTTGTAAATTCTAAATAATCTTTTGCACCGAGTTTTTTGAATAAAGATGGATTAAAAGTATATCCATCTACTTTATTTTTAAAAAATTTTATTTCATCAAAATTAGGACCATCAATAAATATTTTTGTTTTATTCATTTACTTAATTATTTTGTCTAAACCAATACATATGCAGTGAAGAATTGACATATGAGCTTCTTGAATAACTGAAGTTTCACTTTCATTTACATGAATACAAATGTCTGATATTTTTTTAAGTTCTCCTCCACTTTTACCAACCAAAGAAATTACTTTCAAATTTTTCTCTTTTGCTTTTTTAGCTGCATATACTAGATTTAGCGAAGCTTTATTTTCAAGATTTCCGCCACCTGTTGATAGCAAGAATAGTATATCATTTGTTTGGCCATTTGAAATTATTTGTCTTTCAAAATAACTTTCAAAATTAAAATCATTTGCCCATGCAGTAATAGCTGAAGAATGACTTGTTAGAGGCATTGCAGATATACCTTTTCTATTTCTATCATTGAATGTACAAATCAATTCACCTGCAAAATGCTCAGCATCTGAGCATGATCCACCGTTACCAGCAACTAATATTTTATTTTTATTTTTATAGCAATTTTCAATTTCCCTAATTATAAAAATAATATTTTGTTTATGCAAATGAAGAGCAGATATGGCTTTAGAAGTCTTATTGAAGTATTGCTCTATATAATTCGTGTCGTCCATGATTTGGACTTTTTTACAACAAATTGTTGATGAATACTAGTAAAAAATATATTGGTAGATAAATGGAACCTGATAAAAAAAAAATTAAATTCGATTTTGAAAAATTTATAAAAAAAAAATTAATTCCATTACTAAAAAAAGAAAATAAAAAAATCACAATACAAAGAAGCTATTTTTCAAAAAATAAAAGTATCGTAGATCCAGTAACCAAACATGATATAAGAATTGAAAAAAAAATAAGAAAACTTATTACTAAAAATTACCCTGATCATAGTATAAAAGGAGAAGAATTTAAAAAAAAAACAGGCAATTCAAATTTTGAGTGGTGCATAGATCCAATAGATGGAACTAAAGCACTAATTGCTGGACAGCCAACTTGGAGTAATATGATAGGTCTTTCTTATAAAAATAAGCCTTTATATGGATTAATTTTTTTTCCTGAATTAAAGAAATATTATTTCAATAATAATATTTCCTCGTTTGTTTTCATGAACAATAAAAAAAAACAAATCAACTCTAGAAAAAACAGAAATTTAAAAAACTCTTACCTAATAACAAACTCAATACACACAATAAAAAATAATAAAATGCTGAATTTTTTTCAAAATTATAAGAACCTTTTTAAGATTACAGGAACGGATGCTTATAATTTTTGCTCGATTGCTGAAGGAAAAGTGGATATTTTAATTGAAGCTGGGCTCAAACCATATGATATTTTACCTCATTTATCTATTTTAGAAAAATCAGGTGCTATCATTTCAGATTGGAAAGGAGGAAAAAATTTTCTTAAAGGTGAAGTTATCGTATCAGGTAATAAATATATACATAAAAAATTTTTAAGATATTTTAATAAGAAATAATGACAAAAAAGCTATTCTTTATTCTATTCTCTATTTTAAATTTAATAAATCTGCATTTCCTATTTAGAAGTGCTGGAAAAATACATGATATAATTAGAATGAAAATACTTAAGTTATCTGGATCTGTTATAGGAGACAATTCTGTTGTTAGAGAGAGAGCTTTTATTTTAAAACCTGAGAATTTAGAACTTGGAAATAATTCTTCAATAGGCTCTAGAAGTGAAATATTTAATTCTGAAAAAGTTATTATTGGAGACAATGTAGATATTGGTACTCAATTTTATATAAATACTGATAATCATAAATTTGATCGAACAGACATCCCTCTATCTAAGCAAGGAGTGATATCAAAGGAAATCAAAATTGGCTCTAATATTTGGATCGGGGCACGTGTAATAATCCTTAGCGGTGTTAAAATTGACGATAGAGTAATAATTGGAGCAGGATCTTTGGTTAATAAAAATTTGGAAAAAGGTTATATTTATGCTGGTGTCCCTGCTGAAAAAATCAAAAAGATTAATTCATAAATCTAAAATTTAATTAATTATTTCTGTTTAAATAATTTGCTAGTCTTACAGCTAAAGCACATAATGTCATTGTTGGATTTAAACTGCCACTAGTTGGAAATACAGACGTACTGCAAATATATATATTTTTAACACCATGAATTTGTAAATTTTTATTAACGAATGAATTTTTTGCACTTTTACCCATAATAGTTCCGCCCATATGATGCGATGAGTCTTGTAAAGATTTTTCGATATATTTTTTTGAAATTTTGAAATTTTTTTGTAATTTTACACCTAACTTTTTTACTAGGGTATTTATTAGATAATAAATTGTTTCAAATTCTATTTTAGAAAATTTATAAGAAATAAAAAATTTATCTTTATTTTTTATTTTTTTATAAGTTATCTTATTATTTATGCTTGGTATCATCTCGTTATATAAAGTAATCTTATATTTTTCGTCTAAATTTATTTTATTAAAGTATTCCAAATACACTAATTTTAAAATTCGAATGTAACTTGAAATATCAAATATATTTTTTTTTATTTTATTAATTAACTCAATTAATAAATACTTCTCGAACCTTGCGTATGAATTCAATAATTTTTTTTCTACTTGTATTTTCTTGCTTAGCGAAATGCCTTTATAACAAAATTCGTTATTTTTTTTTTTTAAGATTATTTTTTTAAAAAAACTTAAATTTGAAGCATGAATTTTAGCTAAGCCCAGTTGAAATTTTGGGTGATCCATAAAAAATTTGCCAAGGATATTTTTATTTTTTGTATTTTTTAATCTTTTATTACTTATTGATCTAAGCATCAAAAAATTAGTCTCCAACCCGCCACAACAAACTATAATCTTTTTGGAAAAAACTTTAGTTATATTATCCTCCAATTCTACATACGAAACTTTTTTATACTCATTTATGTAACTCACTTTAGCATTTATTAATAAATCACAATTTTTATAATGTTTCGAGTCGTTAAACTTAAAAGGTCTTGTTGGTGCAAAGAAAATCCTACTAAGTATTATTTTATTATCTCTATCGGTTTTCTTTAAGTTTTTTAATAACTCTAAATTTTTAAATCCATATTTTACGTCTAATTTTTTGTAATTATTAATTATTTCCTGATGACTTATTGGCCATAATTTTTTAAATTTTCCCCAACGACTAAACATTTCAAAATCTTCAATATAGCTGGAAACTCCAGCCCAAACATTACCAGTACCACCTAGCGCAGATATTCTTGAGTTTTTTTTAATACTATAGTTGTCGTTTGAAATTAATGATGTTTTTTCTTTTTTTTTTATACTATTTGATACATCCAAACTTCCTTTTTCAATTATGAGAATTTTTTTATTTTTTTTATTTAAGTAATCAAAAAGAACATAAGAGGCAGGCCCACTTCCAATTAAAATATAATCATAGATTATATCTAATTTTTTTTTTAAATTACCTTTATCATCAAGATTTTTAAAATCAAAAATCATTGGCTTTCAAGAAAATCTGAAAAATTTAAAATTTCCTGCTTTAGAATTTTCGTATTAGTTTTTTTTACCCATCCTAATTCAAAAAAAAATAAATAATCTCTTAGATCCTCAATATTTGGTGGTGATTTTGGACTTAAATTTAATTTAATATCTGACAAAATAAAATCATAATACGAGGCTGGATCAGCAAACTCAGTGTAGGTTTCATATTTTAAATAATTATATTTTTTAATTGGTATGTATCTATACTTTTCAATAAAAATATCATTTTTTTTTAAAAAAAAAGGTATTCCATAATGAAAACCGCCAGTATTATTAATATCAATTTGCGGAAGGTAAATTTTTTTATTATTTTCAAGATTGGAGTAAATTAAATTTATTTTTTTTCTTATTAACTTATTTTTATTATCTATTAGATCTGAGTCACTGCTAGCTAGTAAAGCTCCTAAAGGATGAATCCTTGATTTACCGAATTTACTGAAACCTGGAACATTTATAAAATGATTTTTTTCATCTATAAGTTCTCTTGAAGGGTGTGATAATTCAATCATTTTATTTGCTAAATATTTGGAGTTGCTGAACACTACTCCACCTTCACCAGCAGAGATAGCTTTTGCTCCTTGTAAACTCATAAAAGAAATATCTGCAAAGTTTACAATATTTTTTCCTTCAAAATTTGCTCCATGCGCATGACTACAATCTGATATAACTTTGATATTTGGATTTATTTTTTTAATTTTATTTATATTTTTTACCTCATTAGTATATCCATAAGCATGTGTAAATATTACCGCAGAAATATCATTTTTTAAAATTTTCTCATTTAGAGTCATCTTCAGATCTCTATCAAAATCAACGTAAATTGGGTAAAAGCCATTTTTTAGAATTAATATTGAAGTGGAAGTAAAACTAAGTTTTGATAATAATATTTTCGACCCTTTTTTTAAATTTAAGGCTATTAAAGCAGCTTCAAAAGCTTGTGTTCCATTTGAAAATGAAATTACATATTTAGAAGAAAACTTCTTTGCTAACTTTCTCTCAAAATCAATTACGTATTTGGGGTATTTAGAATATCTATTAAATATAATGTTTTTAATAATTTTTAATGACAAAATGATTTTTAATAATAAATTTGACACAATTAACATTTATATAATTTTTTTATAAATAGAATAAATAAATTTAAGATTATTTATTTTGGATAAAAAATAAGTTAAAAATGGGGCATTATCAAAGATAATATGCAAACAGTTATTGTTTTAGGCACACATAATAGTGGTAGTGGACTTGTACATGAATATTTGAGTTCGAGAAGTGATTTTTTTAGTCCGTATGGTCATAATGAATTTAGAATTTGTTCTGATCCAGGTGGATTAAATTACTTATACAATTCTGCTTATAATAACTTTGGTTTTTTCAACACATCATTTGCAGTAAGTAATTTTTTAAATTATATTAAAAATCTTCAAATTTCGAGAGAATATAAATATAAAAATGTTAGAATTAATCTATATAAAAAAAATCTTTTGAATGAAGCTAATAATTTTATAGATAATGTTACTGACGTAAAATATTATGCAATTCCTCATTATAGAAGAATTAATCTTTCAAAATTAGAAAAATTAAAAATCAAAATCAACAAAAAAATCTTAAATAAAAAACTGCCAGATACAAAACTTAATTCAATCATCTTTTTCAAAGAAAAAAAAAAATTCTTAGTTCAAGCCAATATATTTATAAATAAAGTTATTTTTACAAATACAAAAAAAAAATCTAATATAAGAAATATTGTTCTAAATAATGCCGGTGATATTTTAAATCCTCTAGAGACCACTAAATATTATACAAATCCAAAAATTATCGTAGTAACACGAGATCCAAGAGATATTTTTGCAAGTATGAAATCGAGAGAGTCTTCAGCTACACCTTGGTACAATGTTGATATATTTATTAAGTGGTACAAAACATGCTTTGAGAATAATATCTATCTGAAAAAAAAATATAAAAATATTCTAGTTGTTAAATTTGAAAAAATAGTAAATAATTTTTATTGTGAAAATGACAAAATTTGTAAATTTTTATCAATAAAAAAAAGTACAAAATTGTTAAAAAATAATAAAAATAGTTTTGACATAAATCTATCCAAAAAAAATATAGGCAAACATAAAAAGATTCTGAAAAAACAAGAAATAAGAAAAATAGAAAATAGCCTAAAGAAATTTTTGCATTATTAATATGTCTTTAATCGAGAGAAAAAAGTGTCCTATTTGTAATCAAAAAAACTTTAAATTAATCTTTTGTACAAGTTTTAAAAATGTAAAAATTAATAAATTTTTAAGAAATCATTTTAGTAAGAGAATCCCTGAGAAAATATTAAACAATAAAAACTATGAACTTAATGAGTGTAATATTTGCAATGTTCTTTTTCAAAAATATATATTTAGTAATGTTTATCATAAAAAACTATATGAGGAATTTGTTGATGAGGAAATATCAAAAAAAAAGAAATTAAATTTTTCTACAAAAAATTTACAAAATTATTTTAATGAATTTAGATCAGTTGAGAATAATTTAAAAAAAAAACCTAAAGATATTAAAATTTTAGAAATAGGTGCAGGATGGGGTTATTGGTCACTATTAGCTAAAACTTGCAATTTTGATATTTATTCTGTTGAAATATCATCTTCAAGATTAAAATATATGAAAAAAAATAATCTGAAAGCTTTTGATAATGTGGAAAAATTAAAAAACAAAAAATTTGATGTTATTTACTTAGATCAAACATTTGAACATCTTCAATCACCTTATGATATTTTAAAAAGATTAAGAAAGTTATTAAAAAAAGGAGGTCTATTCATTATTAAAGTACCATCGGGACTTTTTACAAAAAGAAAACTGAATAATAATTATAATTTTAAAAAAGATGAAATTATACCATTGGAGCATATTAATACTTTTAATTATAAAACATTTAATTTTATAAGTAAGAGATTTGGATTAAAAATATTATACTTCTTTTCTCCTTATAAATTTACATCTATTAAGTTCTATAAAGATTTCATTAAAAATATTTTAAATTATTATACTAATAAGACTGTGATATTTAAAAAAATTTGAATCGACAAAACGTTTGTTAGTTCACCCATCTTTTAGAGTATACATCTCTAATTATTTTTTCTTTTTTTAAAAAATTAAAACCTTTAAATTTTTGTAATTTTTTTGAAATTAAAATATACTTTTTTATTTCTCTCAGTTCTTCTGGAAGAATGGATATTTTATTATCTCTACCAGGTAATTTTTTACTAATTGTGAAATGTTTCTCAATAAATAATGGTTCATATTTAAGTGCCAAAACACTTGCATATATATTTTCTGTGTGATCACTAAATCCAATTTGATTAAAATAATTTTTTAAAATATCAATTTTTTTAATATTAATTTCGTTAAAATCACATGGATATATTGATACACAATGCAGAAGTATTACCTTATTTTTATATTTTTTATTTTTAGATATTGATATTATTTTCTTTATATCTTTTAAATTTGTAGCACCAAGAGATATAATAACTTTTTTAAAATACTTTAACGAATATTCAATTAGTTCATAGTCTCTGTTATGTGCGCTTGGAATCTTTACTAAATTTCTTTGAAAATTTCTTAATAAATCAACTCCATTTTTGTTTACTACTGATGAAAATAACTTGATACCAATTTTTTTTGAATATTGCTGTAAATATCCATATTTTTTTTTAGTCAATTGTGCTTTTTTATAAATATTTTTTCTACCATCTTTATCCCAAGGACCTGGAGCAAGAAATTTGGTGTCGAATATTTGAGTTTTGACAAAATCAGCACCATTATCCTTTGCAGATTTAATCATTTTTTTTGCAATACTTATATTACCCATATGGTTCCAACCAATTTCTGCAATTAATTTTGTCATTTAAAGATTAAATATAAAAATATAATTTATATTAGATTTGATATATATACAAATTCTAATTATGAAGAAATTAATCAAACTTCAAAATAAAAACTATAAATTAAGTTAAAGAAGAAATTTATTTAAATGTGTGGTGTTGCTGGTTATTTTGGTTCTGAAAAAATAGAAACAGACAAAATTAATAAAACTCTAAGTCTTATGAAATTTAGAGGACCCGATAATAAAGAAGCAAAACAACTAAAGGTATCTCAAAAGACATTATATTTTTTACATTCAAGATTATCTATTATCGATTTAGATCCAAGATCAAACCAACCATTTGAAAGTGATGACTTAATTGTAATATTTAATGGTGAGATTTACAATTACTTGGAAATAAAAAAAGATTTAAAAAAAAAAGGTGAAAAATTCAGAACTAATTCTGATACGGAAGTTCTTTTAAAAGCATATAAAATATATGGATTTAAATGTGTAAACCACTTTGAGGGAATGTGGGGGTTTGCAATATATGATAAAAAAAAGAAAATTCTTTTTTTATCAAGAGATAGATTTGGAGAAAAACCACTTTTTTATTTAAAAAAAAATTCGAATTTATATTTTGGATCTGAAATTGGATTTATTAAATCATTATATCAAAATAATTTAAAAATAAATTACGATAAAATAAGAGACTTTTTAAATTATGGCTATAAATCTCTTAAAAAAAATAAAAATTTTTTTTTTGAAGATATTAAAGAAGTTGAGCCAGGTAGTAATCTATTAGTTAATATTGATGGTTGCGTTAAAAAATCAAAATATTGGGAACCAAAATTAAAATCAACTAACAAACTCAATGAAAAAGATATAATACACCTTTCGAAAAATATTTTGATTGATTCAATTAAGAAAACAACAAGATCAGATGTACCCATAGCATTTACATTGAGTGGTGGAATAGACTCTGCATCATTAGTGTCAATAGCTACAAAAAAATTAAATCTTAAATTTAAAACATATTCTATAATAGATGATGACAAAAGATATGATGAAAGAAACTATATAAATACAATTGTTAATGATATTAAATGTGAAAATAGACAAGTGAAAATAACTTCAAAAAATACTCTTGAAGATTTATTTGAAATTATTGATTATCATCAAAAACCCCTAGCATCAATAGCACAATTAAATCATTACAAACTAATGAAAGAAATAAAAAAAGATAATATAAAAGTTTGCATAAATGGGACAATGGCAGATGAACTTTACGCTGGTTATCTTGATCATCATTTGCAATATTTTTCTTCTTTAAATGATCAAAAATATAAAAAAAAGGAAATTAAATTTTGGAGAGAAAATGTTCTTCCAACTATCAGAAACCCATATTTTAAAAAATATGATTTATATATAAAAAATCCTAATGCTAGATATCACATTTTTGATAATCATAATCTTTTAAACTCTTTTATGATTAAAAAAAAAAAATTTAAATTTTTAGAAAAAAATTACACAAATAATCTTTTAAAAAATAGAATGCTTAATGAAATTTTTTACGAAAATACACCTCAAATTTTATATGATGAGGATTTGAATTCTATGAAGTGCTCTATTGAAAATAGGAGCCCTTATATCAATAAAGGATTATTTGAATTTCTTTTTAAAATTAATTCCAAGTTTTATATCAATAATGGATATAAAAAGTATATTTTAAGAAAGTCTATGGAAGGACTTGTTCACAATAAAATATTATGGAGCCATAAAAAAATGGGTTTTAATTCATCTATTGAAACTTTATTAAACTTTCAAGATAACAAAATTAAGGAGTATTTATTTGATAAAAAATCTGATATTTATGAATTTATAGACTATAAAAAATTTAAAAAATTATTTCAAAAGAAAAAATTCCCAAACCATCTAAGTAAATTTATATTTAATATTTTAGGTTGTAAAATTTTTATAGAAAAAGTAAGTAAATAAAAATGAAAAAATTAATTTGGTGTAAAAGTTGCGTGTTGCCGAATAGCAGACCTAATTTAATTTTTGATAAAGATGGTGTGTGCAATGCTTGTAAAATAAAAAAACAAAATAATTATTCAAATAAAAGTTTAAAAGAACTAAAAAAAATTATTAAAAAATTCAAAAAAAAATCAAATAATTATGATTGTGTAATTCCTGTTTCCGGTGGCAAAGATAGTACCTGGCAAGTATACAAATGCCTTTCTTTTGGATTAAAACCACTAGCGGTGACTTGGCGTCCACATTCTAGAACAAGTATTGGGGTCTCCAATTTAGAAAATCTAATTAATCTTGGTGTTGACCACATAGATTTAACGATTAATCCAAACGTTGAAAAAAAAATATTATTAGAGACATTTAAAAAGAAAGGATCAACAGCTATATCCATGCATTTAGGAATTTTTAATATTCCATTAATTTTTGCAAAAAAATTTAAGATACCACTGATAATTTGGGGTGAAAATTCTGCATTTGAATATGGGTATAAAAAAAAAAAAGATATTAGGTCAGATTTAAATAGTTCATGGTTAAAAAGTTATGGAGTTACAAATAACACAAACTATCAAGACTTAATTTCTTATGGATTGAAAAAAAAAGATATATTTTTTTATACAAATCCTAAAAATAATTACAAAGTAAAACAAATTTTTTTAGGCAACTACATTGAATGGGATCCATTAAAAGTTAGTATTTTCTCAAAAAGAATAGGTTTTAAAAGAATAAAAAAACCTAAAACCGGGATTTATAATTTTTCAGATATTGATGATGATTTTATATCTATTCATCATTGGTTAAAGTACTATAAATTTGGTTTTACAAGACTATTTGACAATTTATCATTAGAAATTAGAAATAAAAGAATTACTAGATTGGAGGCAATAAAAAAAATTAAAAATTCATCTTTTTCTCCACCCTTAAATGATATTAAAAAATTTTGTAAGTACGTTAATATTTCAGTTACTGATTTTTTTAAAATAGCAGAAAAATTTAGAAATAAAGATATATGGTTTAAAAAAAACAAGAAATGGAAAATTAGAAATTTTATATTTTAAATTATGAGAATAATTAAAAAGAAACCACCAAGAAAATTTAAACCCTCAAAGAATATTACAATTAAGGATTGCGCAAAGATATATTTAAATCCCAATGAACAGGTGACTTTTTTAACAAAAAAAAAACAAGAGTATGATGTTTGTAAAAAAGAGTGGGGATTTTATGCTACACCATCGGTTAATGGAAGATTAAAATTTTATAATTTCAAAACTTCAATAGTACAAAATATAAAAACTAAAAAAATATATATATTTATCCTTGAAAAAGGAAAAGAAAAAAAATTTTACAGATATCTGAAAGAAGAAAATTGTAAAGTTATTAAATGGTTATCTAAATAAGTGTAATGAAAAAAAAACACATATACATTCCAATAGAAATATTGGTGAGAGAAATTAATTCAAAAATTATTTTTTCTTATGAGGCTGCTTTAAAAAATTACAGAGTTTATATTGGGACAAAAACAGGCATTGATAAACTTATTCAAAAAAAAAAAAGAACTAGCAAAGCAGGTATTTTTTTTTATAAAAGCCAAATAATCATGAATAGACCTTACGCAAATGACATCAAGTCAACTTGTGAAAAATTTATTGTATTAGATGAAGAATTAGGAGTTGGAATTTCTAATATAAATGCAACTCTTAAAGTAAGAGCCAAACATTTAGGTGAAACAGATCAATTTTTTATTATTGGAAAAAAAATAATGAATAAAATAATAAAATTTAATAAAACTTTTAAGAAAATATTTTCGATAGCAGGGTGGCTTAGATACGATATATACAAAAAAAAAAATTTGCAATCGAGAAGCCATTGTAGAGGCATTGGA
>TARA_B100000963_G_scaffold349435_1_pt1 | contig 26124 bp, 20 predicted proteins | sample TARA_B100000963 | Tara Oceans TARA_B100000963 (sample SAMEA2622097) | marine metagenome | biome: marine biome (ENVO:00000447); feature: surface water layer (ENVO:00002042); material: "saline water (ENVO:00002010), including plankton (ENVO:xxxxxxxx)" | depth 5 m | reverse complement strand
TTATCCTTGAGTTTTACATTAGACTCTCTGTGACAATTGATACACCACCCCATGGTGAGTGAAGAATGCTGATACATAATCTCCATCTCCTCCACAGGGCCGTGACAAGTCTGACACTCTATGCCCCCCACTTGGACGTGCTGGGCGTGATTGAAATATACAAAATCAGGTAAATTATGAATCCTGACCCATTTTACGGGTTTAGTATTACCGGTGTAGGATTGATTCTCTTCATCCCAACCCACAGCATCGTATAATTTTTTTATCTCTTTAGTGTAAAACTCTTTGGTGTAACCGTTTTCAGTGTCTTCCTCTCCATTATATTCTGCAATATTTTTGTGACAATTCATACATACGTTCAAAGAGGGTATCCCGGAATGTTTGGATACTCTGACAGAGGAGTGACAATATTTACATTCAATTTGGTTAGCTCCTGAATGAATTTTATGTGAGTAATGGATGGGCTGAACGGGCATGTATCCTTGGTCAATGCCGACTTGCATCAGATAACCGTAAACAAAATAAGCACTACTTAACAGGAAGCCTACTACCATAAGAAAAATCAGAAAATGATTTTTTGCAACCAAATGCCATAGAGGAGGCCCCTTTTGTTTGGCAGGCGGTGTAATTTCTACACCACTGGCTACAGCAATCCTTTTAAGTGTTTTTTGTACCAAAAAAAGCATCACCACTAACATTATAAATACCAGTATGAGGGCTGCAAGAATTAGATCATTACTAGTGCCTGAATTTGAAGTAGTTGTGGCAGGCAATTGAGTTGAAGCTGTGGCAACCGGAGCAGGTGGTATATAATCAGTGTATGCTAAAATATTATCAATATCAGAGTTTGATAATAGAGGAAAGGCATTCATTGCTACCTTATTGTACTCTTCCCATATAGATACAGCTTGAGGATCACCGTCTTTAATCATAGCCGAACTATTTTTAATCCATTTATATAACCAGTCTCGATCATACTTGGCAGAAACTCCACGTAGAGCGGGTCCAACAGCTTTTTTATTTAGTTTATGACATGCTGCACAATTAGCGTTGAAAAGCTTTTTTCCTGCTTGGATATCCGCCTCTTGCGCACAAACAATGAAGATCGAAAAAAAAGTGAATAATAAAGTCAACAAGAAACCAAGTCTTGATGAGATTAAATTTACTAACGAAACAAAGTTCAAATTAAATGGTTGGAACAGCAATTTTTGTTTTCTAAAATCCTTAACAAATTTAAGATATAGACTTGTTAACTTAAAGCCTCCGATTTAACATTTTTCTAATTTATACAAATTCTAAATAGTCGTTTAATTTTGTGAATTGTTTTGAATACTACTTTTCTTTTTTTTTGTTCTTTTGTAGTATGACAAAACAACCTAATTACTTGGTATTTTCTATTATTTTATTGCTGTTTTCCATGCTTAAACTGAAAGCTCAAACGGCTACAGTAAAGATTGAACAAGATTCTACCATAGCAAAGTTAATGGCAACCAAAATTGAGTTCGACTCTAAAAATTACGCTTCAAATTTTTTCACGATACAGTTATATTATGGGGATAACAAAAGAGCACAGGAGTTGCATGATGATTTTAAAAATAAATTTCCGGATTGGGAGATAGATTTGAGTTTCGAAACACCCAATTACAAAGTACAAGTAGGCCGATACAAAAACTATTACAATGGATTAAAAAAACTCAATGAAGTTAAGCAATTGTATCCTGCAGCCTTTTTACTTGAGATAAAAAATTAAAGTTTCTTTTTGATAGCTACCTCTTGGAAACATTCCAATACGTCGAGTTGTTGTATATCATTAAAATTCTTGATTTGTATCCCACAATCATAACCTTTGGCCACTTCTTTTACGTCGTCTTTAAATCGCTTTAGGGAAAAAAGATTTCCAGAGTGAACAACAACTCCCTCTCGGATCAAACGAATTCCAGAATTACGGAAAATTTTTCCGCTAGTAACCATACACCCTGCAATGGTTCCCACTCTAGAGATTTTGTATGTTTCCCTGATCTCAGCAGTACCAGTTATTTCTTCTTTCATCTCGGGAGATAACATTCCCTCCATAGCATCTTTGACATCGTTAATGGCATCATATATAATTGAGTAGGATCTAATATCAATTTCTTCCTTATCTGCTATAGCCCTAGCGTTGCCCATAGGTCTGACATTAAACCCAATGACGATGGCATCCGAAGCTGAAGCCAACAATACATCAGACTCTGTAATGGCTCCCACTCCTTTATGGATGATATTCACCTGTATTTCGTCAGTTGAAAGATTTTGCAAAGAATCTGTCAGGGCCTCAACAGATCCGTCAACATCACCCTTGAGAATCATATTTAACTCCTTGAATTCTCCAAGAGCAATTCTCCTTCCTATTTCATCCAAAGTAATGTGGCGCTGTGTCCTAACATTTTGCTCTCTCAAAAGTTGTGTTCTTTTCGCTGCTATTTGCTTGGCCTCCTTTTCATCCTCCAAGACGTGGAAATTGTCACCTGCCTGAGGTGCTCCATCCAACCCTAAAATAGAAACTGGAGTTGAAGAGGGGGCTGTTTTTAGATGATTTCCACGCTCATCGAACATTGCCTTAATCTTTCCACTGTGCTTTCCAGCTAATATGTAATCCCCTATTCTTAAAGTTCCCGTTTGTACCAATATGGTGGAAACATAACCACGACCTTTGTCTAAAAACGCCTCAACTACTGTTCCCTTGGACTTTCTGTTTGGGTTGGCTTTGAGTTCCAGAAGTTCTGCTTCCAATAATACTTTTTCCAATAATTCGTTTACTCCTGTACCATTTAAAGCTGAGATATCTTGGGATTGAATTTTACCGCCCCACTCTTCTACCATCAGATTCATTCCTGCCAGAGATTCCTTAATTTTATCAGGGTTAGCATTAGACTTATCTACCTTATTAATGGCAAATATCAAAGGAACTCCAGCAGCTTGAGCATGGCTGATGGCCTCTTTAGTTTGTGGCATAATGTCATCATCAGCTGCAATTACTATAATTGCTATATCAGTAACCTGAGCACCTCGCGCTCGCATAGCTGTGAATGCCTCGTGACCGGGAGTATCTAGAAATGTTATTTTTTGATTATTCTTTAGCGATACTGAATAAGCCCCAATGTGTTGGGTAATTCCCCCGGATTCACCTGCGATCACATTTTCCTCTCGGATGTAATCCAGTAAAGATGTTTTACCGTGATCAACATGGCCCATAACAGTTACAATGGGCGCGCGTGGCTGCAAATCACTTTCTTGGTCTTCCTCATCTGCTATGCTTTCCTCCAGCTCAGTTTTGACAAATTCAACTTGATACCCGAACTCCTCTGCTACAATACTCAAGGTTTCTGCATCAAGTCGTTGGTTCATGGTAACCATGATCCCCAATGACATGCAAGCAGATATGATTTCTGTAGAGCTGATTTCCATCAAAGTTGCAATTTCTCCTACAGTAATAAATTCAGTAACTTTCAATATTTTACTACTTGCCTCTTGTTCGGCCTGTTCAGTTTCCGACTTTTGACGATGCTGATCTCTTTTGTCTCTCCTGTATTTTGCTCCCCTAGATTTATTAGATTTCCCTTGAAGCTTTTCAAGGGTTTCACGGATTTGTTTTTGTACCTCTTCATCAGATGGCTCAGCCTTTTCTGGAGTTAAATTAGGACGGTTTTTTTGAGAGGGTTTTTGTCTGTTTTGGTTGTTTATCTTGTTTGGAGAGGGTTCAGACAAGGGTTCCTTGCTAATCCTTTTTCTTTTCCGTTTACGCGCATCCTCTACTCCTTTTTCTTTCTTCTTGAATTCATCCAAATCGATGACCTGCCCTGTTTTTTTTGGACCAGATAAAGTTTTGTATTGTGTTTTAATGGCCTCAGAAGATTGATCCTCTATCGGCTGGGTAGCTTCATTTTTATCGAGATTACCAACGGGTTCATTTTCGGATTTTACCTCTGTTTCTTTTTTTTCTGATATTGTAGTTGTAGATTCACTTTTCTTAGACAGAGCTTCCTCAATTTGTGGCTTTTTAGCATCTTCAATTGGAGCTGAAACTGGCTTTACATTTTGTTCTTCAAGATCAATTTTTCCTAAAGTAATAGGCTTATTGATTGTTGCCTTAGCCTTAATGATCTCCTGTCGTTTCTGTTGTTGCTCGAGTCTCTCGAGTTCTTTCTTTTCTTGAAGGATTCTTAAGGATTCTTTTTCCTTTCTTTTCTCTTCACCAATTTCGTGAGATGCATCTTTTTTGGATTTATCTGTCTCAAACTCATCCAAGAGTATTTGATAAATTTCCATAGAGATTTTGGAAGTTGGTCGGCCTTCAATTTCAATATTTTGCTGTGCTAAAAACTCTACAGCACGGTCAAGAGAGATATTTAATTCTCTTAGAACAACATTTAATCTGATGTTTGAAATCTTTGCCATAAAAACCTAATCCTTGTCAAAAGTAGGAAAAATCCGCACGTTTACTCCTCAAATTCCGCTTTTAAAATTCTTATTACCTCAGTAACAGTCTCCTCCTCAAGGTCGGTTCGTTTTATAAGGTCTGATGAGTCGAGTTCCAAAATACTTTTGGCGGTATCCAATCCTACTTTTTTAAATTCTTCAATGACCCAAGCATCAATTTCATCTGTAAACTCAGATAATTCAACATCTTCCTCTACACCCTCCCGATAAACATCAATTTCGTAACCCGTGAGCTTACCGGCCAAACGGATGTTGTGACCTCCTCTTCCAATAGCCTTTGAAACCTCTTCAGGATTGAGAAAAACCTGAACCCTTTTAGTATCCTCGTCAATTTTCAAAGTATTGATTTTGGCAGGACTTAACGCTCTTGTTATGTACAATTGTAAGTTATTTGTGTAGTTGATCACATCAATATTTTCATTACCAAGCTCCCTAACTATACCATGAATTCTAGATCCCTTCATTCCTACACATGCCCCAACAGGGTCAATCCTGTCATCGTAAGAATCAACGGATACTTTAGCTTTTTCACCGGGAATTCTTACTGCCTTTTTTATGGTAATTAAACCATCAAAAACTTCCGGGATTTCCTGTTCAAATAACTTTTCTAAGAATACGGGTGAAGTCCGTGAGAGGATGATTCTAGGCTTATTACCCCTTAACTCCACCAAATCAATGACACCTCTAACGTTGTCACCTTTACGGAAAAAGTCATTGGGAATTTGGCGATCTTTAGGAAGAATAATCTCATTGCCATCGTCATCCAACAAAATCACCTCTCGGTTTCTTATATGGTGGACCTCGGCGGTAAAAAGCTCTCCTGTTCGGTCTTTAAATTGATTGAAAGTATTCGTACTATCGTGTTCAAAAATTTTAGAGATAAGATTTTGTCTCAAAGTTTGGATGGACCTTCTTCCCAAATCAACCAGTTTAACCTCCTCGGAAACATCCTCTCCAACTTCAAAATCAGGCTCAATTTTTTGGGCCTTAGTCAATTCAATTTCCTGATTAGGATCCTCCACTTCACCATCTTTGACAACAATTCTATTCCTCCATATTTCAAGGTCTCCTTTGTCAGGATTGATTATGATGTCGAAGTTTTCATCCGAGCCAAATTTCCTTTTGAGGGTATTTCTAAAAACCTCCTCTAAGATCACCATCAAGGTAACCCTGTCTATCAACTTTTCGTCTTTGAATTCTGAAAAAGATTCTATTAATGCTAAATTTTCCATTTCTGAATATTAAAATTTGATCATCACCTTGGCTTGACTTATTTCGTCAAACAATATGGTTTTTTTTTTTGTTACTGTTACTTTTCCTTTTCCAATACGCTTGGTTTCCCTTTGCTTCCATTGCAATTCAATGGCATCTTCTTTTACATGGGTCAAATCTCCCTCAAATTTCAATCCCTCTGTAGATATTACCTCCAGTTTTCTACCCAGATTTTTGTGATATTGTCTTGGAAACTTCAAAGGACTTCCCACTCCAGCAGAGGCCACTTCCAGACTAAAATCCTCCTGATCTCTATCCAAAGCACCTTCCATAGATCTGCTGATATCAATACAATCTTTAACATTGACTTCTTTGTCAGCGTCCAAAATAATCTTGATCGATTTATCGTTTGATATTTTGAGATCTACCAAAAAAATGTTCGAGTGCTGCTTTAAGACCAGTGACAAAAAATCTTCAACTTTTTGATTAAAATTCATTTCAAAAAAAAGAGGGACTCAATGGTCGCCTCTGATTGTTTTTCATAATGCATTGCAAATATAACATTTTTAATCATTCCAAGTGTTTTAAATTTTATTGGTTAATTTTGAGTGGATTCACTAAATTAAGCGTGATTTGAAAATAAAATTTGTTTTACCCATATTGGGGGTGTTTGCACTTCTTGCGTATTTTATGTTAAAATCGCCATCAATGCCCTCTTACAATCCTTACAGAGATTATTTAGATATGGAAATTCCCATACTGGAGGTATTCATTACTGCCAAAGACAGCAGTGTGATTGAACTGCCCGAAGGTCACTATCTTTTTTCTCAATCTTTGATTTTGGATGGTAAGAAAAATATTATCCTGCGGGGCAAGGGTATAGAAAAAACAGTATTATCCTTCAAAGGACAAAAACAAGGGGCAGAGGGTATCAGGATTTCCAACTGTAAGAACCTAACCATTGAAAATATGTCCATTGAAGATGCCTCTGGAGATAATCTAAAAATAACAGATTCAGAAAATGTGATCATGCGAAACATTCGCTCGGCATGGACTGGAGAAGTCTCTACACAAAATGGAGCCTATGCCTTGTATCCTGTTTTGTGTAAAAATCTACTGATTGAGGGGTGTGAAGCCATAGGCGCTTCGGACGCTGGTATCTATGTTGGACAATCTCAAAACGTAACAGTAAAAAACAACAAAGCCTACTACAATGTAGCGGGCATCGAAAGCGAAAACAGCAGCCAAGTTGAAATCTACAATAATGAGATTTATCAAAATACCGGAGGTCTGCTCATTTTCAATCTCCCCCACCTTACTGTTTATGGTGAGGATGTTAAGGCCCATAACAATCATATTCATGACAACAATTTGAAAAATTTTGGAGTAAAGGGTTCTATCGTAAGTACTGTACCAAGAGGATCGGGCGTCATCATAATGGCCACCAAAAAGGTCTCCCTTTATGAAAATAAAATTGAAAATCATAAAACCATCAACAGCTCTATTGTCAGCTATGAAATATATGTCCCTCCCAAAAACAAAAAGAAAAAAAAGAAAAAGAAGGCACTCCCCAATGGAGTCAGACAGGTAGAAAATGATTACGAAAGTGACACCCAGTACAGTGCTTATCCAGGAGAAATACTTATTTACAACAACCAATTCAAAAACAAACATTGGATCCCCGCTTTGGACAACGATTTTGGTAAATTGTGGGTCTACAAAAATGGCATGAAAATACCTGACATCGCCTATGATGGTATTTTACCAGAAGACTATTATATTCAGGGCCAACAAATAAATCCTCAATACAAAGTTTGCATCCAAAATAACGGGACAATTAACTTTGCCGCCCTAGATGCAGCAAATGATTTTAAAGAATTCTCTAATGACGTTAGGAACTATGAATGTGAAGTTGAATTTAAAAAATCCATCTAAATGTCATCCCTTAAATATTTTTCTTTTTTGGCCATCTTACTCTGTTTTTTGGTTTCTTGCAAAAACAGTGTGGAAAAAGGAATCGCACCTGTAGCCAGAAAAGTAATCCCCAAAACGCCCATCACTAAAGATCGACCCAATGAAATCGCTAAGCTTTCGGAATACCACTTTTTTGATGGTAAAATTGCTGATCTTAAGCCTGCCAAAAACGTTTATGAATACAAACTTAATAACGCTCTTTTTTCAGATTATTCCTTCAAAAAAAGATTCATCTATTTTCCTAAAGGAAAGAAAATGTCCTATCGCCCCAAGGGAGTAATGGAGTTTGATGTTGGAAGCATCATCATCAAAAACTTTTACTATCCCTCAGACTTCACAAATCCAGAGGGAGAAAAACAAATAGTAGAAACCCGTTTGTTGATAAAAGAGCAAAATCAATCATGGAAAACCCTCTCTTATGTCTGGAATGAAGAACAAACTGATGCTTTTCTGAATATAATTGGTGGAGAAACACTTGTAAGCTGGATCGACCTTAGGGGAAAAAGTCAAAAACTAAACTATGTGATTCCCAATCAAACCCAGTGCAAAAGCTGCCATATGTTGGGTAAGGAAATTTCACCTATTGGTCCCATTGCGGGTCAGCTCAACCGAAAAAACATCTATCAGGGAATAGTTCATGACCAACTGGAGTACTTTGTTGAAAAAAAAGTTCTTACTGGACTCCCTAAAAAAGATAAACTTCCGCGCTTTGCCATCTGGAACCAAAAAGATTCAGGGACTCTTGATGAAAGGGCAAAGGCCTATCTTCACATCAACTGTGCCCATTGTCACAATGACCTTGGCCCAGCTAAAAACTCAGGTCTCAACCTCACCTACGAAGAAAAAAATAACCGCAGAAGGGGAATATTTAAACCACCTATTGCAGCTGGTAAGGGATCAGGAAATCTCAAATTTAGCATTGTCCCAGGCGAACCCCAAAACTCCATCATGATATACCGATACAATAGTACAGACCCTGGAATTATGATGCCCGAAATTGGACGAAAAAGTGTCCATAAAGAAGGTGTGGCTCTCCTAGAAGAGTATATTCGCAATCTAGAAATGTAACCTTCAATTTTCATAATTAATATCTTTTCTTAAGCGCTATTTTGATATATCTTTGAATTAAATTGTTATTGTAATCGTTTTGAATGAATTTTTATACCTCAAAGACAGGAATATTATTTCGTCAGCCCCAATCGGCAGATCAATCCCCTTTTGAAAAACTATTTGAAGTTTTTAAAGAATTAATCACCCATACATCAGGAGATTTTGATGAAGCTATCGACTGGCTTCGTGAGCTGGACAATGAGTATCAACTAACAGATGAAAATTATACCATTGACGATTTTATTGAAGACCTTTTAGACAAAGGGTTTATAAAAGCCGAGATCAAACCCAATGGCAGTGAGCGATCTATGGGAATTACAGCCAAGACTGAAAAACTTTTGAGAGAATACGCCTTAAAGCAAATTTTTGGGAAGTTGAGAAAGTCAGGATTGGGCAACCACAACACCCAGCGTCAAGGATCTGGTGATGAGAAATCTGGCGAGCTCAGTCCCTTTCAATTTGGAGATTCGCTAGAGAATATTGTTTTAACCGAAAGCATCAAAAATGCTCAAATTCACTCAGGTATCGGTGACTTTCAAATCATGGAGGACGATCTGGTAGTGGAAAAAAACTTCCACAAATCACAAATGAGTACCGTCTTGATGATTGACATCAGTCACAGCATGATTTTGTATGGTGAAGACCGTATTACCCCAGCCAAAAAAGTAGCTATGGCATTAGCAGAATTCATCACCACCAGATATCCAAAAGACACTTTAGATATTCTTGTTTTTGGAAACGATGCTAGACCCATATCCATCAAAGAATTACCATATCTGCAAGTTGGGCCTTACCACACCAATACCGTTGCTGGACTGGAATTGGCAATGGATATGCTCCGAAGGAAAAGGAATACAAACAAACAAATCTTCATGATCACAGACGGAAAACCCAGTTGCCTCAAAATGCCTGATGGGAGCTACTACAAAAACAGTGCAGGACTTGATAGATCAATCGTTGAAAAATGCTATTTGATGGCTCGACAGGCAAAAAAAATCAAAATTCCAATCACCACGTTTATGATTGCCTCTGACCCCTATCTCAAACAATTTGTTCAAGAATTTACTAAGGCTAACAATGGAAAAGCCTTCTATACCGGACTCAATAACCTCGGAGAAATGATTTTTGAAGATTATGAAAAAAACAGAAAAAAACGCTTCGGATAACACATGGAAAAACCAATAATAACCACCCTTAAAGAGCTCCAAAAAAAAGCTTACAAGCCAATAAGTATACAAGAAGAACTCGCCAAAAATCTCAGAGAAAGAATCAAGAGTGGACAATCTACTTTTAAAGGACTGATCGGTTATGAAAATTCAGTTATTCCTGACATAGAAAGAGCCATTCTTTCAGGTCATAATATCAATCTTTTGGGATTGAGGGGACAGGCAAAAACAAGACTTGCTAGACAAATGACTGAACTTCTGGACGAATGGATCCCGGTGATTGCTGGATCGGAAATTAATGACGACCCGCTTCAGCCCATTTCAAGATGGTCCAAAGAAATCATTGATGAGAAAGGAGGTGACACTCCTGTTGCTTGGATGCATCGTGATGAACGTTTCTTTGAAAAATTGGCCACGCCTGATGTTACTGTTGCCGATTTGATTGGTGACGTAGACCCGATAAAAGCTGCGACTCTTAAATTGAGCTATGCAGACGAGAGAGTAATTCATTATGGTATGATCCCTCGTGCCCATAGGTGTATTTTTGTACTAAACGAACTTCCAGATTTACAGGCCAGAATTCAAGTATCCCTATTCTCTATTTTACAAGAAAAAGAAATTCAAATCCGAGGCTTCAAACTACGACTCCCTCTCGAAATACAATTTGTATTTACGGCCAACCCTGAGGATTATACCAACAGAGGGAGTATTGTAACCCCACTTAAAGACAGAATCGGCTCACAAATTTTGACTCATTACCCTCATAATATTGAAATAGCAAAAAAAATTACTCATCAAGAAGCCTTTATAAGTATAGAAAACCAATCAAAAATTCACATTCCTGAGTTGGCCAAAGACCTTTTAGAACAAATTGGTTTCGAAGCTCGTAAAAGTGAATATGTAGACGCAAAAAGCGGGGTTAGTACACGCATGAGCATTACCGCTTTTGAAAACCTGGTCAGTACCGCCGAAAGACGAATACTGATAACCCATGACACCAAAACCTCCATCCGAATGAGTGACTTTCTGGGTGTCATTACTGCAATTAATGGCAAAATAGAATTGGTGTACGAGGGAGAACAAGAAGGAGCCGTCGAAGTTGCTTATCATTTGATTTCGAGTGCCATTAAAAGCCTATTCCCTCTGCATTTTCCCAAGATAGAAAAACTGGAAAAACCAAATGAAGAAGGACCTTATGATCAACTTTTAGCATGGTTTTTTAAAGAAAATGAACTCTTTTTAGAGGATATTTCAGATGAGAAAAACCATCAAAAATCTTTGGATAGCATTCCCGCAATCCAAAAAATTATGAATGAGTATCAATCCGAACTGCACTTGAAAGATTATTACTTCATGGTCGAATTCCTATTGTGGGGGTTAGAAGCGCATCAAAAATTAAATAAACTCAGAACCTTTGAAGGAATTCAATTCAAAGACTCATTGGGAAGTTTTATCAACCGACTATAAATTTTACTGTACACAGAATCAATTCCAGTAGTCGTTCGAATTTTAAGAGTTTTGTCTATTTCCACTTGCTAAATGTTTTTGGTCTAATATTTGTCATTATCGCACCCTTTAATCCAAACATGATAATCCAAGGATGCACAAAGCATTACACGTTCTTCAATCTTGCTATAAATGATCAATTCCACAAGAAACTCAATATGAACTTCAAAACTATTTAGAGCGTAAAGGATTTTGAAAAAGTGATATAAAGCTAACTATAATCTTGATTGAATCACTGCAATAATACCTAGCACAATACAAACCAAAGCAGAAGCCAATACAATATTACCTACACCCATTTTTTATTTCAAAGATACTATTAATTTGATATTTCTAAAGAGTCAATAACTTGGGGGATCTGCTTTTTTATATCGATACCCATGGAATCTGGAACCGAAAAATTATCAAACGCTGTGGAGGGTATTTTTAACTGCTGATTGATCTCCCAATTGGCTCGTAATTCAATAGTATCAGGGGAATAAAAAACCATCTCTGGTTTTAATTTTTTTAGATAATTCCCTGTATCCCATTTTTTATTTCCATTTTTGTCCTTGATGTATCGAAATAAATAATTTCCGGGCTCTAAATATCTGAATTCATAAAAATCCAATTCATTGGAAACGTCAAAATGTCTTAAAGTTTCTCCCTCAAGATTGACCAATTCCAATATAAAGGGGTCATGATCATCTCTGATTATTTGTAAGAAAATATTTCCATAATCCGTCACGGATTTTGTTTCAGTTCGAAATCTTAATGTATCATGGGTATTTCCCCAAAAGTCAATTAAAGCGTTGGGCAACAATTCGATTTTGTAATTATCATTAGGCAGCCAATCGTAAAACAAAGATAATCTATCGTAGTTTTTATCCAAGGATGCCTTGAAAGGTACAGATAGAGAATCCAAACCTTTGATATTGATCAAATCCAAATTAATTTTTACCAAAGGTAAATTAGATTCAATTTTAAAACTGTCCACCAAGCCCATTGAAGATTTAGTTAAGGGGGTTATTTGTAAAGAATCTCTTAATTCTTTCCTAAACTTTACATTGAATAAACGGGTAGTGTCTTTTTCTTTGATAGCGAACTTTAAAGAATCCATTTTGTCTCCTTTAAACCAGAAATTTAAAGTATCAGTTTTGCGATTTTTATTAATTATATATCTAAAATTCCGAGGTACTATACTTTTAACCTCAATAGCATCAATGTCAGCCTGGCCAAAATATCCAAAACCAATTTGATTTGTATTTATAAAAAAAGGACTTGCCCAAAATAAATTTGTAATTTCCTTAAAGATCCTAAAGTTGACTATACTATCCCCGGGAAGTGTAATCGGATTTTCCAAAAAACCTATTTTATCTACATTTTGATCAAATAAATAATTCCCTGCCACATCCTTAATAGCAATAATCTGATAAGTGTCAGGACGTAAGTTTTTAAAATTATAAATAACAGAATCTAAAGTGCTGGTCGCATAAAAAGGTTTTTTTAAAAAAATGGTGGAATCATTGTGAGTACTATCGATAGGGTATAATTGTATTGAAGTGTAAGTTTCTGTTATCCTTTCATATGCATCAGTAATTTTACCCCTGATCTCAAGTGAATCAATTATGGAACCCGTGGAAAGAGCGTAGCGAAAAAAAGGCAAGATATTACCCTCATTATTGTCAACGATACTTTCACCAAAATTAAAAGTATAAGTAGTTGACTCTGCAAGTGAATCTAATAATTGGATTTGAATTTTTTTGGAAACCGTACCTTGAGGTTTGATCTTATATTGATTCGGTTCCATAGGTGGAGAAATGATCAATTGTTTTGAAAGGTCATTTAGCTTGATGAACTCGTCAAAAGTGATAGTGATCTTTTCTTTGTCAAAAAAAATTGTATTTATTTTAGGGGAGGCATTAATCATAACAGGGGGCAAGGTGTCCTTTAAACCTCCTGTTGGGGAGGACTTTCTGGCACATTGGGTAATGGAAACCGCGATAAAAAAGAACAAAAATAACTTTCCAAATTTATTCATCCCCACTTTTTGTCAACACAAAATAACACAATATTATCAAGACAACCTACTAGCAAGTGATTCAATAAAAGTTGACCTCCACAACCTATGATATTAGTTTTGCCAGAGGAAAAAACCGTTGCTCAGATGGTCGTTACATCGTCCACAAACTAATTTTTTTGAGGTGAATAAAATCAATTTTGACTAATTGCATTACCAAATTGACTTCTTGACAGAATCTGGACTATCTTTATTATAGAGTCAATCAATCTGTATGAAATTCTTTTATCCCCTAATAACTGATATACATCTTAAAATTAAAAAAGATTCTAACTTGATAGGTTTTTTTGAAATCAAACAAAGCTTGGACTCGATTTACCTTGGACCAATATTTATTTTTTCACACTAAAGGTTGTGATGATACCAAGGTTAGTCAATTTGAATTAGGGATAACTTTCAGACAAAACATATAACCTTTTCAGATATTAAAAGAAGGTTTCTCCAGCGCAGACAAAGCCAGGAAAAAAAGAAAAACAAAAACATGAAAATTGTTTAATACAAAATTTTTCAATGAAAAAGATTCATTGCGCCCTAGGAAAACGAAAAAGACTTATTTTTGCCCCATTATGCAACAATCAGAGCTTTTTAAAAAAGTAATTTCCCACGCCAAAGAGTATGGTTTCATCTTTCAGTCAAGTGAAATTTACGAGGGTTTAAATGCGGTATATGATTATGGTCAAAACGGAGCAGCTCTAAAAAAAAATATTCGTGACTATTGGTGGAGAGCCATGGTACAGCTAAATGAAAATATTGTTGGAATTGATGCTGCCATTTTCATGCACCCCACTACATGGAAAGCCTCCGGCCACGTTGAAGCTTTTAATGATCCACTAATCGACAACAAAGACTCAAAAAAAAGATACCGTGCTGATGTACTTATTGAAGAATTCGTTTCCAAAATAGAAAACAAAATCAGTAAGGAAGTTACAAAAGCTGCAAAGCGTTTTGGTAATGCTTTTGATAAAGCTCAATACCTGTCTACCAACCCACGTGTGTTGGAGTATCAGTCAAAAGCTGATAGTATACTTAAACGCATGGTAAAATCATTGGAAAAAGAAGATTTGGCCGATGTCAAAGCACTGATTGAAGAACTTGAAATTGCCTGTCCGGAGTCTGGATCTCGAAATTGGACAGACGTCAAACAATTCAACCTTATGTTTGGAACCAAACTAGGTGCCTCTACCGAAACTGCCATAGATCTCTACTTGCGCCCCGAAACTGCCCAAGGAATTTTCGTCAACTTCCTCAATGTTCAAAAATCGGGGAGGATGAAACTCCCCTTTGGTATAGCACAGACAGGTAAAGCCTTCCGCAATGAAATTGTTGCGCGTCAATTCATATTCCGAATGCGAGAATTCGAACAAATGGAAATGCAATTTTTTATCCCACCGGGTACTCAAAAAAAATGGTATGAACATTGGAAGGAAAAAAGACTTAAATGGCACGAAGCTTTAGGGTTGGGAAGCGAAAATTACCGCTTCCACGACCATGATAAGCTGGCCCACTATGCGGACGCGGCTACAGATATTGAATTTAACTTCCCCTTCGGATTCAAAGAACTCGAAGGTATTCATTCACGTACTGATTTTGATTTAGGAAATCACGAAAAATACACCGGAAAAAAGTTGCAATATTTCGATCCCGTGAGGAATGAAAACTACGTACCATATGTAGTAGAAACATCTATTGGCTTAGACAGAATGTTTTTGGCAGTCTTTTCAAAAGCGCTACAAGAGGAAACTCTTGTGGATGGTTCAACCCGAACAGTCCTAAAATTACCTCCTTTTTTAGCGCCAACCAAACTGGCGATCTTCCCTCTTGTAAAAAAAGATGGACTACCAGATATAGCTCGAAAAATAGTAGAGGATCTAAAATTTGATTTTACTATTAGCTATGATGAAAAAGATGCAGTGGGAAGGCGTTACAGAAGACAAGATGCACTAGGCACTCCCTATTGTATAACAGTAGATCATCAAACAATAGAGGATCAAACCGTAACTCTCAGAGATCGGGATAGTATGAGTCAAGAGCGTATTTCTATTGATGCATTAGGAAAGCTCTTAAACGACAATCTTTCCATTAGCGAATTGTTGAAAAAGCTTTAAAATCTTATTTCCCATTTAACGTTTTTGAATTTTTACTCAGCTTTCGTTTTTCTATATTTGATAAAAACAAAGTTTGAAGATTTTCTCTTATAATGTCAATGGTATTCGAGCTGCCCTTAACAAAGGCTTTGCCGACTGGCTAAATGCAGCTGAACCTGATGTGATCTGTCTGCAGGAAACCAAAGCTCAAAAGGAACAAATCGATACCACATTATTTGAACAATTAGGCTATAAACACTTCTGGCACTCTGCTCAAAAAAAAGGCTACAGCGGAGTCGCCATTTTAACCAAAACCAATCCTATAAATGTTCAAGAAGGAACTGGAATCGAACATATGGATATTGAGGGGAGGGTAATACGAGTCGATTATAAAAATATTTCGGTCATCAGCCTTTACCTTCCATCAGGTACTAACATCAACCGATTGGAATACAAGTTCAAATTCATGGACGATTTTCTAGACTATATCAACTCCCTAAAAAAAGATTTTCCCCGATTGGTGATATGTGGCGATTATAATATTTGCCATCGTGCCATCGATATCCACGATCCTGTTAGGAATAAAAATATTTCAGGCTTTCTGCCCGAAGAACGTCAGTGGATTGATACATTTATAAATTGTGGATTTGTGGATTCCTTTCGCTACCTCAATCCCGAACCACATCAATACAGCTGGTGGAGCTACCGAGCCAATGCTAGAATCAACAATAAGGGGTGGCGCATTGATTACAACTTGGTCAGTGACAACCTTAAAAACAATATCAAACGGGCCTATCTACTGCCTGAAGTCAAACATTCTGACCATTGCCCTGTGGGAGTAGAACTCGAATTTTAATTAAAAATGAACAAACACTCGTTTAATATTTAAAATAACAAAAATAAATTTATCCAAAAAAAAGAAGATGATAAAACATCAATTAGTCTGCCTAAATTTAAATTTATGAAAATTAACGCCTTTATTATAATTACACTATGCATCACATCCTGTGTTTCCAACCGTGTATTCAATGATTTGGAATCCCGTTATGCTCAAGTCAAAGACAATTTCAACCGTCAAACTAAGAGCATTGAAAATCTTAACGCTGAAATTAAGGGTTTGAGGGAAAAATTTGCTACCCTTGAGCAAAACTTGGAAGAAACAGAGGACAGTCTTAACCAAAAACAACAAAAAATAGAGCAGCTAGAATCATCTCTTGATTTACTCAAGCTAAACAGTGAAACAAGACTCAACGAACGTATCAAAGAAAATGAAGTACTGATGCAAAAAATCGCTGAAAGAGAAAATGAATTATCTGATCGTATAGCCAGGGTAGACGAGCTTGAGGGACTGATTACAAGCCAAAAAGAGGCCATGCGTAATCTGAAAGAAAAATTGTCAGATGCATTGTTAAATTTTGAAGACAAAGGACTCACCGTAGAGGCTCGAGATGGAAAGGTCTATGTCTCAATGGAAAACAAACTTTTATTCAAATCAGGGAGCTGGACAGTTGGAGCAGAGGGCCGGTCAGCGATTGAAGAATTGGGAAATGTTCTATCAGACAACCCAGATATTTCAATACTTATCGAGGGACATACCGACAATGTTCCCTACAGAGGGAAGGGTTCCCTAAGAGGGAACTGGGACTTATCCACCAAACGCGCCACGGCAATTGTCAATCAATTGCTTGAAAATCCCTATATCCTTCCACAAAACCTCACTGCAGCCGGAAGGGGAGAGTACCTTCCCATAGCTCCCAATTCCACTCGAGAAGGAAGAGCTGCAAACCGAAGAATTGAAGTAGTATTAAGTCCACAATTAGATGAAATAAAACAGATCATCAATACGATAGACTAGATAATGGATTACAATCTTTTACCTGATACTGATATCAAAGTCAGTAAGATTTGTTTAGGGACGATGACTTGGGGCAGGCAAAATACTGAAGCTGAAGGCCACGAACAAATGGATTATTCACTAGATCAAGGCATTAATTTTTTTGATGTAGCCGAACTCTATCCCATTCCTGCCAATGCGGAAACCCAAGGGGAAACTGAACGTATCATTGGAACATGGTTCAAAAAAACAGGCCATAGAGACAAAATAATCCTGGCTACCAAAGTTGCAGGTCCGGGAGATTATACCAAACACATTCGTAAAAACCTTAGCTTTAAAAAAGCACACATCGAGGAAGCAATTGATAAAAGTCTACAAAGACTACAAACAGATTATATTGACCTTTATCAACTACACTGGCCAGAGCGCAATACCAACACCTTTGGGGTAAGAAATTTTCAATATGACCCCAACGATCCTTGGCAAGAAAATTTTGAAGTCGTTCTAGATGCATTGAGCGATAACATCAAAGCAGGAAAGATCAGGCACATTGGTCTATCCAATGAAAACCCCTGGGGAATCATGCGTTTTTTACAAGCCACCCAATCACCTGCCACCAAAATGATCACTGTTCAAAATCCCTATTCACTTCTCAATCGACTCTTTGAAGTTGGTAGTGCCGAAATATGCCACAGAGAAAACATAGGGCTCTTGGCATACTCTCCTTTGGCATTTGGTGTACTTTCAGGAAAATATCGTAATGGACAGATGCCCACCAACAGTCGCTTGGCTTTGTTTGAGCGTTTAGCCAGATACAGCGGAGAAAATTCCTTTAAGGCTACCGATCTTTATTATGAACTGGCTTCAGACCATGGATTTTCACTGACTGAACTCGCATTGGCATTTGTTAACGACCGCAGTTTTGTAACTTCCAATATCATTGGTGCCACTACCATGTTACAACTTAAAGAAAATATCGCAACCCATAAGGTCAAACTCTCAAGGGAAATTCTTAAAGCCATTGATGAAATTAATGAACTAATCCCAAATCCAGCTCCTTGAGGGCTATTGTTTTAGTCTGTGGGTAGCTTTTAAGACAGTTTCTATCAAAATTCATTTTAAATTCTGTTTTGGTTTATAAAGTTGTTTTGAAACTTTTTATCGCTTTGGGATTACCTTTGATTTTCTCTTTGAGTACTTTATAAAACCCTAGATTTTGGGCAAAGCTTTGATCAGCTCTTTTGTGTAAGGTTGTTGAGGATGGAAATACAATTCATCGGCTTCTCCCTCCTCTACCAAAATTCCTTTTTGCATAACCAAAATTCGATCGGCCATATATTTGACCAAATTTAAGTCGTGGGAAATAAAGAGGTAGGATAATTTCAATTTTTCTTTGAGATCATTGAGTAAATTAAGTACCTGAGCTTGTACTGAAATATCCAAAGCGGCTACAGATTCGTCTAATAACAAGAGTTGGGGTTCCGTAGCCAAGGCTCTGGCAATGACAACCCTTTGTCTTTGTCCTCCGGACATTTGATGTGGATAACGATGGTAAAGTTCCGCTCCCAAGCCTACCTGGTCAAACAATTGCAATACCCTCTTTTTTTGGGCATCTTTTCCTTTTACCAAACCATGAACATAAATGGGTTCTGCTATGGCATCCCCTATTTGTTTTAGTGGGTGAAGTGCCGCATAAGGGTCTTGAAAGACCAATTGGATTTCCTTGCGCAAGTCTCTCAATTCCGTAGGGTTGAATCCTAATATGGATCGTCCTTTATAGCGGATATCACCACCTGTAGGAGTATCGAGGTTTACTAAGGCGCGAGTGATGGTGGATTTCCCGCATCCAGATTCACCAACCAATCCCAAAGTCTCGCCCGGATAGAGGTCAAAACTCACTTCATTTACTGCCCTAAAGCTCTGGTTTTTTTTGAACCAATGTCGGGTCATGGGATATTCTTTCAACAAACCATCAACTTCTAACAGGGGATTTTGGCTGTAGATTTTTTGATGTTTTTTGGCTCTTGTGGCTTTAGAAATAGATTTAAAGCTTTTATGTTTTTTGGAAAAATCAGCCACTGTAGGCAACCGTTTCAGACGTTTATCGGATTTGGGTCGTGCATACAACAGACCTTGAGTGTAGGGGTCTTTAGGATTCTTAAATATGTCTGCTACGGTTCCGCTTTCAACCAACCTGCCTTGGTGTATCACCAGTACCCTATCGGCAAAGTGAGCCACTAAACTCAAGTCGTGGGAAATAAATAATACACTCATTTTATGAGCTTTTTGTTGCCCTTTGATTAGACTCAAAATTTCTTTTTGTACCGTAACATCCAGAGCTGTAGTGGGTTCGTCGGCGATCATCAACTTTGGGCTACTAATCAGCGCCATTGCAATCATCACCCTTTGTTTTTGTCCGCCACTGAGTTCATGAGGATAGGCTTTAAAAATTCGTTCCGGTTGGGGTAATTGAACCTTATCAAAAGCCTCCAATACCTTATAGCGGTAATCTTGAGGTTTTCCGATCTTACTTTGTTGCATGCGTTCCATCACCTGAGGGCCACAGCGCATACTGGGATTTAGACTCGACTGTGGCTCCTGAAAAACCATACCTAGGTTCCTCCCTCTAATGGTTTGCCAATCTTTTTGGGACAAATATGAGAGTTCCTGCCCGCTCAACTTCATTTTTTGACTACTCACGGTCAATGGGGTTTGAAACAACAAACCTGCAATGGAAAGAGCGGTCAATGATTTTCCGCTGCCGGACTCCCCCACGATGGCAAGGATCTCATTGTAATTGATAACAAAAGAAAACCTATTGATAAGCAATCGCCCCTGGAACGATATGGACAAATCCTCTACTTGCAATAGTGGTTTTTTTTCTGTCATAAATAAATAATCTCGTTAGCTTCTAAAAGGGTTCTAAAGGCCTTCAACAAATCTTTTTCCTGAGCGTAAAAACTATTAACCCTAAATTCGATAAACATTGAGCGGATTAAAAAAGCCCTCGGAAATAAAAATTATTTTACCAAACTCAGCGCATATTCGGTCATTTTCATAGAAAGATTCAGGCGATCGATTTTCGAAAAATTGGCGTTGTATTTTGGCCACAAAAAGTTCTTTTTCCATTACTAAGTGATAATCAAAGGTTTTTTTTGGGAGATTTCTATAACCAAAAAAAACAATTAGTTGGGTTCAATTTTTAGAAATATTTTTAATCATTTCCAATCCACCTTCAAGGTAAACATAAATATCTTTTGTGAAAGGATCACTCAAAGAACTTTTGTTTTTGTTAACTTCATCTTTAAGATGACCCAATCGAACTACAATTAAATCTTCCTCTGGGACAACCAATATATACTGGCCTAAGTGCCCTCGCATCATAAAAACTTTTTTACCTCTAAAATCATCCAACCACCATCCGTATCCATATTGGGGACTCTCCTCGAATCGTGGTTTAATTGAAAGTTCAACAAAAGAAGAGTCCAACAGTTTAGTGCCATTCCATCTACCGTGATTTTTATAGAGTTTTCCGATTCGTGCAAAATCACGAGCATTGGTAGCCAAACAACAAAAGGCTTTTTCCATTCCTTTTTCTTCGCTGTCGAGTTGCCAAAGAGCTGTTTTTTCTGCTCCCAAAGGTTGCCATAATTTCTCAGTCAAGTAGTCACTTAAAGTTTTGCCAGTCGCTTTTTTGATGACCATACCCAATAGTTGGGTAGTACCACTTTTATAACGAAATTTCTCACCCGGTTTTTCGGTGATGGGCTGATCAATTATCAGTGCATCCAAATCCTTAATAAAGTAGGAGGCAGAGGTGACTGAAAAAGGGTTATAATATTCTTCACTCCATTTTTGACCAGAAGCCATACTGGATAGATCTCCTACAGTCACCTGATCGGCATATGGGCCTTTGAGGTCGGGTATAAAATCTACTACTTTTTGATCCAAACTCTTTATATCTCCATCCTGGATGGCAATTCCCATCAAAGCAGAGACTACACTTTTAACCACTGAAAAGGAGTTGCTTTTGGAATCTCTCCCAAAACCATCGTAATATTTTTCATAAAGAATACTATCGCTCTTAATCACTAAATAAGCAACGGTTTTTCGATCCTTATGATAGTCCTCCAAGGCATTGCTGGTGGGGAATTGGTTGTAGAAATCATGCAATGGCCAGGGCTGAGGTTTTGCAGATTTTAAAATACTATCATTATAGAATTTTTTATAGTCAGTCAAATAAGCGGTAGTATGTCCAGTCAAATAAACGGTACTAATGCCCGTCAAAAGATAATTATATTTGGAAACATAGATTAAAGAAAAAACCATGGCCAAAAAAAGTACGAGGCCTAATAAAATTTTTTTCATCTTTTTTGAGTGCTAAAGTACAGCAAATTGTTTAGGAAAACCCTCCAATTCAAGAAGTTGACGTTTTACATCAATCCCTCCAGAATATCCCACCATAGATCCATCACTACCGATCACACGGTGACAAGGGACTGCAATTAGTATGGGGTTTTTGGCAATGGCAGCCGCTACTGCCCTTACCATTTTGGCATCACCACATGCTTGAGCGACCTTGACATAGGCTAAGGAGGTACCATATGGAATACGGCTGATCAACTTCCAAATCTTGACCTGAAAATCTGTTCCTTTCAATCGAATGGGAAAGCTGAATTCACGTCGCTTTACTTGAAAGAATTCGTTTATTTGTTGAATTACTTTTTGCATCAATAGAGAGGGCAACACAGAATTTTCTTGGATTTCACCCACAAAAAAAATACGTGTAACTTCATGATTTTCAATTACTACGCATAAATTTCCTGCATCACTTTTATAATACGCTTGCTCCATTTAGCGAATAGTGTTCTAAGACAAAAAGATACATAAAGTTAAACAAAAAGTCAAAAAGAGGATTTTTTGTCTAAATATTAAAGGAAATTTAGGCGAGTAATTTAGCTGCTTCTTTGGCGTGATAAGTTGCGATAAGGTTGGCTCCTGCCCTTTTAAAAGCCAGCAATTGTTCCATCATGACCGTATCGTGATCCAACCAGCCTTTTTCAGCAGCAGCTTTGAGCATCGCGTATTCTCCACTGACTTGATAGGCAGCAATAGGAGCTTCAATATTTTCGCGGATGTCTCTAATGATGTCAAGGTATGCCAATCCAGGTTTGATCATCACGATATCGGCACCTTCTTCTATGTCTCTTAGGGTTTCTGTGATGGCTTCCAAGCGATTGGCCGGATCCATCTGGTAGCTGCGTTTGTCTCCAAAGCCTGGGGACGAATCTAGGGCCTGCCTAAAGGGTCCATAAAAAGAGGAGGCATATTTGGCACTGTAACTCATTATACCGGTATCGATCAAACCTGCCTCGTCCAACACGGTTCTTATACTCAACACACGACCGTCCATCATGTCACTGGGTGCTACAAAATCGGAACCGGCTAGGGCATGACTCAAAGCCATTTTTGACAAGACCTCAACGGAGGGATCATTGAGGATCTTACCCTCTTCCACGATGCCATCGTGACCGAAGGAGGAATAGGGATCCAAGGCCACATCACTCATGACCACCATCTCGGGAGTGATGGATTTGACAGTTCTTATTGCCTTTTGCATCAATCCCTCAGGATTGACTGCCTCAGTACCCTTGTTGTCTTTAAGGGCATCGTCAACCTTAACAAACAATAGTACCGCTTTGATTCCCAAATCCGCGATGACTTTCAACTCCTCTTGGAGTATATCCAAACTTAAACGGTAGCAACCGGGCATGGCTACAATGGGATCTTTTACCTCAGTCCCCTCTGCAACAAACAAAGGGAGCATCAAATCGTTACAGGTCAATTGATTTTCACTGACCAAGTGCCGGAGTGCGGGGCTTTGTCTGAGTCTTCTGTTTCTTTGGTTGGGATACATAAGTTAAATATAATGGTTATTAATAAGTTATACCCAAGCTCTAGGATTTTCAAGCACTTTGACCAGTTCTTCCTCTCTGCTATTGGGATCAGGCTTGTGGTTGTATTTCCACTGAACATTTGGCGGAAGGCTCATCAAAATGCTTTCAACCCTTCCATTGGTTTTCAATCCAAAAAGGGTGCCTTTGTCGTGGATCAAATTAAACTCCACATAACGTCCCCTCCTGACTTCCTGCCATTGGCGCTGGGCATCAGAGTAGAAGATGTTTTTCCTTTTTTCAACTATGGGCACATAGGCCTGCAAAAAACTATCCCCTACCCCTGTCACAAAGTTATACCAGTTTTTGGTAGAGTGTTTGTCGTCGGGTCTCAAATAATCAAAAAATAACCCGCCAACCCCACGGGTTTCACCACGGTGTGCATTCCAAAAATATTCATCGCAGCGTTTTTTGTATTTAGGGTAAAAGTCTTTGTCGTGCTCATCACAAGTTTTTTTGCATACTTGGTGAAAGTGCCGGGCGTCTTCTTCAAACAGGTAATAAGGAGTGAGATCTTGTCCCCCTCCAAACCATTGGTCTTGCAATTCGCGCCGGCTGTTGTAGAGTTCAAAATACCGCCAGTTAGCATGAACAGTGGGAACAAAAGGATTTTTAGGATGAATGACCATGCTGAGTCCACAAGCAAAAAAATCTCCGACCTTGACCTTAAAATAATTTTTCATACTTTCAGGAAGTTCCCCGTGAACGGCAGATATGTTGACCCCTCCTTTTTCAAAAACCGCACCATTTTCTATGACTCGGGTTCGTCCGCCACCGCCGCCCGAGCGCTCCCAAATATCTTCTTTAAAACGGGCTTTTCCATCTACCTCTGTCAGTTTTTGTGTGATCTTGTCTTGTAAGTTTTCAATGTAACGGTTAAATTTTTTTTTCATACCAATATTGGGGGGTTTAGTATTCATATTCTTTTACGGCATCTACAAAAGCTTTGGCATGATCAACAGGAATGTTAGGCAGAATGCCGTGACCCAAGTTGACGATATAACGATCTTTACCAAATGCATTTATCATTTGCTTGACTTGTGTTTTGATCTCAGGAATGGGAGACAATAATCGAGAGGGATCAAAATTGCCTTGTAGTGTGATTTGTCCACCGGAGAGATATCTGGCATTTCGCGCAGAGCAGGTCCAGTCAATTCCCAAAGCGGATGCACCAGATTTACTCATTTCTTGAAGGGCAAACCAACACCCTTTACCGAAAACTATAACAGGAACTGAGTCACCCAATGCATTGACTATTTGTTCAAGATAGGGCCAAGAAAATTCCTGATAATCAACAGGAGACAGTAGTCCACCCCATGAGTCGAAAAGTTGAATCACATCGGCACCCGCCTTTACCTTTTCCCTCAGATAGGCTATAGTGGTGGTAGTGATTCTTTGTAAAAGTTCTTTGGCCATTTCGGGTTCTTGAAAACAAAAGGCTTTGGCACGGTTAAAATTTTTGGAACCCTGCCCTTGAACAGCATAGCACAATAATGTCCAGGGTCCACCAGCAAAGCCAATCAATGGTACCCGGTCATTGAGTGCTCTTTTGGTCATGCGGACAGCCTCAAAAACATATACCAGATGTTCTTCTACATCGGGTAGAATAACCTGATCCAAGGCAGCTTTACTTTTAATGGGCTGTGGAATATAAGGACCGATACCGTCGCGCATTTCAACTTCAATATTCATGGCTTGTAAGACCACCAATATGTCACTAAAAATTATGGCTGCATCTACCCCCACTTGGTCAATGGGCATAAGGGTGATTTCTGTGGCCAATTCAGGAGTCTGACAACGGGTAAAGAAGTCATATTTTTCTTTTAACTTCATAAAATCGGGCAAATAGCGACCGGCCTGACGCATCATCCAAACAGGTGGTCTTTCAATAATCTCGCCTTTTAGGGCTTGTAAAAGCAATTCATTCCTCATGGAGGGTAATATGATTTTTTAGTGATAAAAAAAGTTGAGACTCACTGGGCTCCTTAGCGACGGTGTATTGGGAAGTATGAAACGCAACTTCCTTGGCGGTAGAGTTACCCAAACAAAAACTATGGACATTTTCAAATCCGTTACTTTGGGCATAGCCTCGTACCCCACTGGGACTGAAAAAAAGGATCCCGTCAAATTGACCTTTTACGGTATGTTCTTGCAAATGGGTGGTATAAACTTCAATGGGATTAATATGCATACCTCTAACGGGTAAAATTTCTTCTAAATCAGGAGTTCTGAGCTTTCCACAAAAATATGAAAATGACTCATTTTGGTAGTTTTTTGCTAAAAAATGGGCTAATTCTAACGAATTTTGGGCGATTTTAGCCACTTTTTGGTCATTTTTGGCTAAAAGCGATGCAGTCTTCTTTCCCACACAATAAATTTTTTTTCCTTCTATAATTTTTCGGATTTTAGTAGAGGATAAAACCGCATTGACTGCATTTTGACTAGTAAATATAATACGATCAAAAATCCCATCAATTTTGGGATCTTCCAGGAAACTAATTTTGATAAACGCTTGCTCAACCAAACTGAATTTATGCATGAGTATTCGCTTTCTAAAATTTTGAGATAATATTTTGGTAGATAGCAATTTCATTCTTTACTATATTTAATGTTTGTGATGATTTGATGCCCTCCTTTGGATAATACCTCCTCAGCGGCCTGAACGGCTAAATCTTTACCATCGGCCATTTTTACTTTCTTAAAAGTAGTGGCAGCAATTTGTCCATCCAAAGAAAAAACACCTCCCTCA
>TARA_B100000963_G_scaffold142633_1_pt1 | contig 26182 bp, 23 predicted proteins | sample TARA_B100000963 | Tara Oceans TARA_B100000963 (sample SAMEA2622097) | marine metagenome | biome: marine biome (ENVO:00000447); feature: surface water layer (ENVO:00002042); material: "saline water (ENVO:00002010), including plankton (ENVO:xxxxxxxx)" | depth 5 m | reverse complement strand
AAAATATTTATCAATAAATGATTCAACCTAAGAAGTTTGATAAAGATTTTTTATCAATTAAAGATATATCTAAAGATGATTTATCTCATATCCTTGCTTTAGCAGAAAAGTTTAAAAATAATTTAAATATTGAATTAAAAAATAAGGTTTTAGGTCTTATTTTTGATAAATCATCTACTCGTACTAGAGTTAGTTTTAAAGTAGCAATGTCTAGGCTTGGATGTACAACAATAGATTTAGATCCTAAAACTTCTCAAATGGGAAGAGGCGAGCCAATTAAAGATACAGCAAGAGTTCTTAGTAGATATTGTGATGCTTTAGCAATAAGAACTTTTAATCAATCTGACCTAGAAGAGTATGCAAAGTGGTCTTCGAAGCCAGTCATCAATGCACTTACCGATTTAGAACATCCATGTCAAGCATTGGCAGATTTTCTCACAATAAAAGAGGAATTTGGGGAGTTGAAAGATATAGTTATAACTTATATTGGAGATGGTAATAATGTTGCTAACTCTCTAATTTTGTGTGCAGCCTTATTGGAACTGGAAATCAGAATCGCTTGTCCTAAAGGCTATGAACCAAATCCTCTCGTAATTAAAAATGCAAAAGATATTTATAATAATCAAGATTTACTGATAGTTACTGATGATCCATGTAATGCTGTTGTTGGAGCAAATGTTTTGTACACGGATGTTTGGTCTTCTATGGGCGAAGAGAGCAAAAAAGATCAAAAAGATAAGGACTTTAATGGATTTACAATTGATTCTAAATTAGTTAATAAAGCTAATAAAGATGCGATCGTATTACATTGCCTCCCAGCTTATAGATCTAAAGAGATCACTGATGAGGTAATTGATAGTAAGCAAAGTAGGATTTTTGATCAAGCAGAGAATAGATTACATGTTCAGCAAGCCCTCTTGGCTTGTATCCTTCAGTAAAACACTTGCAACTTCATCATTATAGAGGTACAAATGTATTAGGATACATTTGTTTTACGTGAATACTTCTAACGAGGCTAGTCTTACCCAGGCACAGAATGAACTGTATGGATGGATTAAAAATTATTTGAAAGAATTTCAGCATAGTCCTTCCATAAGGCAAATGATGAAAGCTATGGGTTTAAAATCACCAGCACCAATTCAGAGTCGTTTAAAACATTTGCAGGAGAAGGGATATATTTCATGGCAAGAGGGAAAAGCAAGAACTTTACAAATAGTTGATGAGATAATAGAGGGAGTGCCTATTTTGGGGTCTGTAGCAGCTGGAGGTCTTATTGAAACTTATAATGATGTAAATGAAAATGTTGATTTCTCGGATGTTTTAAGGAAAAAAGATGTGTTTGCACTTACCGTCAATGGAGATTCGATGATAGATGCCTGTATTGCTGATGGTGATATGGTCTTAATGGAACCTTTAAATGATATTTATAATCTTAAAAATGGAACAATTGTAAGTGCAATGGTCCCTGGTTTAGGTACAACATTAAAATATTTCTTTAAAAGGGGTGGAAAAATATTTTTAGAGGCTGCCAATCCTGCTTATGATCCTATTGAATTAAATTTAGATGAAGTTGTTTTTCAAGGAAAGCTTTTGGCTTTGTGGAGAAAAGTTTAATCAATTTAAATTAAAATCTTCTTATTAATGAAGGCTCAAAAAATAAATGAAATTATATATATAACGCTTCAGGGTAGTAAAAGATCATCTAATTATAATGATTATTTAACTTCTATAAATTTAAGTGCAAAACCTTTTTTTGGTTTTGATTTTCGAAATTTGTCTGATTTAAATGAATTTAATAACTTCTCAAAGAAAAAGTTTTCTAAAAGGTATGGAAGATATCCAACTAGTGCAGAAATAGGATGTGCGCTTAGTCATTTGATGGCAATTAAATCATCAGAAATATCAAAGCCGTTAATCATTCTTGAAGATGATGCTTTATTCAAAGTTAAATTAAAAGTTTTCTCAAGGATAATTGAGTTAATAAAAAATACTAATAAATATCAAATTGTTATATTTGGTTTTTCTAAATGTGACTTAATTTCTGATAATGAGCTCAATATTGTAAATCCTTTTGTTCCTACATTAAAGTTAAAAAACTCTAAATATTCAATTGGTGAGAGATTAGTTCATACCACTTCGGGAGCCTTAGGATATTATTTATCGCCTTCAGCAAAGAGAAAAATATCATCTTTAGAAAATATCTTTCATGTCGCTGATGACTGGAATTTTTATTCAAGCTTAGGTTTGAAGATTGGTTATGTATATCCTTCAATAGTGATTGAAGATTTAGATCAAAAAAGTACACTTAATCATAATGAGAAATACTTTAGACCATCAAAATCAAGGTATAAATTCATCAATAATTTGTACTTTATTAGGAGATATCTAGTTGGATTATTTAGGAAACTTTTACTTAAAATTAAGCTAAAGATCCTTGAAAATAAATAGAATTTATTTTATTTTTTATTTAAACAAGATTAAAATTTATTTTTTTTAATTTCTGTTTGTCTAGATTATTTTGTTGGAATTCTCTTTATCTAATGCTTTATGAATCAAGATGATATTTATATTGTTGGAAATGAAATGTGCGAATTGGTTCCTTTCCCTAAATATGATCTTGAGGAGAGATTGCATAACTTACTAAATGAAATATTAGGGTATAAATATTTAAATTTAGCTTCAAAGATGAATGGGTGAAAGATTCTAGATTTCAATTGCAGAATAGGAGATAAGGAGCATTTTAGTTGCAAATCACTAAAATATTTAGGGTTAATTGGATTTAATGTATATGAGAAATCTTTAGAAATTGCTTCTAAGGTGGCAAGAGAGTAAAACTATCCATATTTTAAACCAGTCGATGGTTCATTATTCAAAATACCTTTTGAAAATAATAAATTTTCTTATTTTATTAGTAATAGCAAATTTTATAACTTTATATCTAACTCATAAAATTAAAAGAAAAACTATTTTCTTCTAAAAATTAAATATCATTTTTATTTTGCAGAACTATCTTTTAATTTTCAACTATATACAGAAAATATAAAGATTAGAGGTTAATAATAATTTTTACCAAATAAAATGATTCTTTAAAAGTATAAAAAATAATAATTTAATCAAAGTAATTAATAGTTTTAATAAGTGCTTCTACATATTGACTAGCTTCACTAACACTTCCGTAATTAGTCACAAATTGCATAATCTTTGGTTGAATTTCTTCAGCTACAGGACATATTCCTCTTGGATAATCAATATTTTGGTATATTTGTGGGCAATGTTTCTTATATGCTCCACTACTTACAACAGTTTCTTCATACGATAAAGCCCAACAAGCATAAATTCCATCTCCACCAAAATCAATAAACTTCTTTCTAAATTCATACCAAGTAACATCAGTTCTTTCATATTTAACAGCAAAAGTCCAATATGTATTATTGCTTCCCTCAGGGATAGCTTGAGGGATTAAATAGTCACAATTTTTGATTGCCTCTTTGTATAAATTTGCAATTGAAATTCTTAGATCTAAAAAATAATTTAACCTTTCTGTTTGTGCTAGGCCTAGTGCTGCAGCCACTTCTGGCATCCTGTAATTCAAACCCAATTCATCATGTCTTTTATAGTTTGGATCTTGAAAAGAATCCTTATTCATAATGCGCACTCTTCCTTCTGTTGACTTCATAGATGCATAACCAAGACTTCCATACTTACGCATAGACATTGCAAAATCTGCGTTATTAGTGACAATTATTCCTCCATCACCTGTTGTTATATGCTTTGAATTTTCGGTACTGTAACTTGTTACATCTGCTATTGGTCCCATCTGTTTATTCTTATAAACACAACCAAATGCTTCAGCTGCGTCATTAAGTACTGGTATTGAATATTCCCTTCCTATTTCCATAATAGGATCAAGGTCACATGATACTCCATATATAGATACGGGCATAATACATTTTGTTCTACTAGTTATTTTCCTTTTAATATCTTCAGGATCAATATTGAATGTGTCAGGATCCACATCAGCAAATACTGGGATGGCATTTTGTGCGACAACTACATCAAAATTACTTATTACCGTTATTGGAGGAATAATAACTTCATCACCTGCATGTACATCAAAAGCATGTAAAGCAGCATGTAAAGTTGAAGTTCCTGAATTAAATGTAATAGCAAATTCGCAGCCTACCTTTTCTGCGAAAGCCCTTTCAAATCTTTGATTCATACTTCCTACTGTGCTTGAGGCATATCCAGAATCAATAACTTCTTTTAAATAATCAAGTTCTTTACCAGTGAAACGCCAAGTGTTTTTCATCTTTAGATTTATAATTTAAAAGTTTATAACTTTTATTATTACAGAATTAATTCTTTTTTAAATTAGACATTTTGTCCTCCTAATATAAATTGAAATTGTTTATTAATAATAAAACTTTTTAAAACTGCTAATATCCAACTTAATTACAAAAATCAAACTTTAGTTGGTAATATAGTTTTGTTGATTTTCAAATAAGAAAATATATGTTTACTTTAGGCATTTGCAACGCTGAAACATCCTCTGCTTGCCTTTTTAGAGATGGAATTTTAATTTCAGCAGTTAGCGAAGAGCGCTTCAGCAGGATAAAAATGGATGAATCATTCCCTAAAAAGTCTATAAAGTATATCCTTTCCGAAAATCAGTTAAACATAAATCAATTGGATAATGTTGCATATTCATGGGCGAAAGGATTTGATCAATCTCTATTAGCAAATTACACAAAAAGATCTGCAGAATTATTTAAGAAAGATAAAAAGTCATTTGAGATATTTCAAGAACGAATAAATATTGAAATAGAAAGAGATTCAATTAAAAAAAAAGAGTTTTGGGATTGGTCTAAGAGAAATCTAAATCAATCTCTTTATAACAGAATTTTTTGTTGTTATCATCATGAAGCTCATGCTTACAGTGCTTCACTTCTTAGTCATTTTAATGAAGGTATTGTTTTAGTAGCTGATGGTAGAGGAGATTTTGAATCTACTACTATTTGGAAATTCAACAGAAGTTCAAAAAAACCATTACAAAAACTATATTCGAATACATCTTCTGATTCTCTTGGTTTCTTTTATGGCCGCATTACAGGTTTATTAGGTTTTAAACCGTGTAGGCATGAAGGGAAAATAACTGGTCTTGCCGCAAGAGGCAATCCAAATAATGCATTATATTTAATGAAAGAAATGATAGATTTTCATGATGGGGAAATTAAAGCAAACCTTTCGAAATACTATATCCCATTTTATACAAATTACAGTTCCGAACTAATAGAAAAGGTTTCATCTCATTCAAAAGAGGATATTGCTGCGGCAGCTCAATTACATCTTGAGAATCTTTTAGTAAAATTAATCAATCATACTTATAAAAAACATCGATTGAATGGGATGCCCTTAATGTTGGCAGGTGGAGTATTTGGAAATGTCAAAGCAAATCAAATTTTAAAGGAATTAGAAATTGTAAATGATGCTTTTGTTCAACCTCAAATGAATGATGGAGGTTTATGCTTAGGAGTTGCTGCCGCTGCCCAACATTTCGAAAATATTTCAATTAAACCTCTGCAAAATGTTTATTTAGGGCCAAATCCCAGAATGAATAAGTTTACGAACTTCAATGATTTATTACATATAGAAGAATTAGAAGAACCAATAGAAAAAATAATTTCTCACTTAAAACAAAATAAAGTTATTGGATTAGTTAGAGGCAGGATGGAATTCGGCCCAAGAGCTCTTTGTCATAGAAGTATCATTTATAAAACATCTGACAGATCTGCTAATGATTGGTTAAATAATCGTATGCAAAGGACTGAGTTTATGCCATTCGCTCCGGTAATGACTAATCAACAAGCAAAAAAAAGTTTCCCAAAATTTGAAGAAAAAGATATAACACTAAAATTTATGACTGCAACATTAGAAGCAAATGATGATTTTTGTAAAAGATGCCCTGCAGTTGCTCATATTGATAAAACAGCGAGGCCTCAAATTATATATCAAGAAGAGGATCCTTTCATGTGGAATTTATTAACAAAATGGGAAGAGGTTTCTGGAGAATATTCACTCATTAATACCTCTTTTAATGCTCATGAAGAGCCAATAGTTTGCTCCGAGGATGATGCAATAAAAGGACTATTAAATCAAACGATAGATATTTTAATAATCAATTCAATTCAAATAACTCTCACAAAATCAGAAAAATGACTATCAAAATAGGTGTTATAGGATTATCAAGTGGTAATGGGCATCCATACTCATGGGCTGCAATTTTTAATGGTTATTCTCCAAAAGAAATGGGAAAATGCCCATTCCCTGTAATACCAAAATATTTATCGAAAGAAAAATGGCCTGAATCAAGAATCTCAAATGCGGTAGTAAAAGGTGTATGGACACAGTCTATAGAAATTAGCAGATCAATAGCAAAGTCATCTTTAATAGAGAATGTGTACACAACCAAAGAAGAGCTTGTTGATAATAGTGATCTTATTTTATTAGCCAGGGATGATTCTGAGAATCATTATAAAAATGCCTATTATGCAATTAAGTCTAGAAAACCAATATTCATAGATAAACCGATAGCCTTATCAGTTAAAAATCTTCAAAAACTTTATGAAATAAGCAGCACCCCTCTGCAAATTTTCAGCTGTTCATCTATGTCATTTTGCCCAAGTTTCACAAAATTAAATGATTGTCTTAATGATGAGGAATTAAGTTTAATTGAATTTTCTTCGCCAAAATCTTGGGATAGATATGCAGTCCATTTAGTCGACCCATTTATAAAATATTTAAGAAAATCTAATTTAAATTCATATACATTAGAAATATCTAGTGCAAAATCATTAAAAAAAGAAACCTCAATTGAGTGCCAACTAACAACTAGTTTGCATAGAGATCCTATAACTGTAAGGTTTATTACTACTGGTAAAAGCACAGGAGAACTTGGCTTTTGTTCTTTCAATAAAGATAAAAAATTAATTATAAAAGAGTCTCATACCCAACCTTTTATTTCATTTAAAGGTGCCTTAAAACAATTCCTAAAAATAAACTCCGGTAGTTTTGAAGGTTATAAATTCGATTATGATCACCATTATAAAGTTGTAAAAATTCTTGAGGCACCTATAAATATTGATAATCCCATAGTTAAGATCTAAAAAAATAAGAAAGGTCTCTTTTGAAAATTTTTGGTAATTATCCCTAATTCATGTTGCTAACTTTTATTGAAACGCCCTCATGGATATATATCTATGGAGACAAGGGGATTCGACTATCAATAAATAAATATGCAAAGAAATGAAATCTTCTATATGAATCAGTAAAAATAATAATTTAGGGATAAGTATATTTTAAGGCTTAAATAATTTAGAATTAAATTCGAAATGATATGTTTAACTTAGATTCAATATGATTTTCTTTATACTTGATGTTGAAAAAGATTCAAATTAACAGAAATAACTTTTTTGATTATATTCGTTTATATGCTTCCTTCCAAGTTCTTATCCATCATGGATCGTCAGCCTTAAATTATAATATTCCAGAAGTTATATCAACAATATTTTCTTATAGTGGGGTTCCAATATTCTTTGCTTTAAGTGGATTTCTTGTAACTATATCTTGGATTAATTCAGATTTTAATTTAAAAAAATATTTAATTTCAAGATTTCTAAGGATCTTTCCAGCTCTTTGGATTTCTGCATTGCTATCCTTTTTACTATTGATAATTTTTGGTAAATATAAGTTTGCCTTTTCATTAAAAGGTATTCTTTGGCTTTTTTCACAAGCATCCTTTTTTACATTCTGGAATCCAGATGAATTAAGAGACTTTGGTACTGGGGTTGTAAATGGTTCATTATGGACAATTCCTGTTGAATTGCAATTTTATATACTAGTACCATTATTAATTGGGATTTTTATTTATTTAAAAGAAAAATATAATGGCTTCATATCTTCATTATCTATTATCGTAATTGCAGCATTTTCAGTCTCAATTAATCAATTTATTCCTCCATTACCAGCTGGCGATGGAACAGCAGCAAGAGAAGGAAGCCTACTTATAAAGCTACTATATGTTTCATTTGCGCCTTATTTGTGTACATTCATAATGGGAATGTTATTGGCATTAATTGTGGGCATTGTGGGGCAAAAGGTTTCATCAATATATTTTCTTTTTTTTGGAATATTAATTTTGATGATAGATAGTATGCCTTTGATTAATGACTCTATAAGTTTATGGATTTATCCTATTTATACAGCTTTAATTTTTATTGGAATTGGCTTAGTTTCAAATCCTATTCCAATAAAATTTGATTTATCCTATGGCCTTTATTTATATCATATGCTGGTTGCAAACTTTATTTTAAAGATTAATCAATTTTATCAATTCAATACAACGTTTATTTATTTTTTTCTTAGTATTTCTTTAGCATTTATATCTTGGTACTTAATAGAGTCGCCAATTATGAAATTGAAGAAAAGTATATTAAAGAATCAGTAAATTGAGAAGAAATCTTCTATTAAAATAGTTATTTAATTAAATATCCTTAAAGATCTGTATACGTAAAATAATTAGTAAAATTCTAAATTCATACAAAAATAAAGAAATCATTTACGTTTATGGTTTTGACTTTTTTCTAAAATCTATAAGCTGATTCAATACTTTTTGTAAAGTCATAAAGTGTGGTTGATCTTTTATTACTACTTCTATCTAAAAATGTTTTTTTTGGCAGCCTAACCCTTTAATAACTGGTGTATATTCTGATTGATTAGAGAATTATTTTAAGCTTCTTTCTAAGAATTGCCATTGTGATATAAGTAATATTTATCTCAACAATCTCATTTAAGAAAATTTCTCTTATTGTCTTTTCTCCACCCAATATTAGCTAGGAGAGTACTTTTGCCTTTTTCATCATTTCTATCTATTTTCGAACTATGTTGCCGCCGACCTCTCTACCCCTTAAATTCCACATTACTGGAAATCTCAGTGATATCAGCTCATAAACTTGTGACCCAATCGAGAGTTATTTCCATAACTTAACTTTTATCAACAATACCATTACAAAAATTATTACAGATAAGCTACATAGTCAACTTCTTTATTTCTTGGTTTCCTAAATGCCTTTCCTTTAAATTCAAATATCAACCTAAATGAGTCTAATCATTAGATATGTGAGAACTGCCCGAATCTATTGCTATCAAAAATAAAATTTAATGGAGCCAAGGGGATTTGAACCCCTGACCCCCTGCATGCCATGCAGGTGCTCTACCAGCTGAGCTATGGCCCCATATCGTTGAACAACAGTTAAATCAAACAATCTAAAGATCTTTTTCGTAACTGCCTTAATTTCTATAGTACTTTATAGCGTTTGATTAACGGATTCTGCACCTTTTTGATGATATGCGCTCTTAAATGACCAATGCTGAACATAAAGCATTTTATTTTTTAATTTTGTAGTCGATGATAGAAAGGAATCATGCTTTTAGCAAGAAGTATTGGTATATTTTCTATGATTGGATAGCAAGCACCGCTCTTGCTAAGTAAATAGTTGTCATAATTTAATAACTTATCACGACCAATTGGGCATGCAAATTTTTCTTCTGAACAGTAATTAGTAAAATTTTTTGAAGTTTTTTTTCTTGCAATTAAAAGAGATCCTTGATTAAGGGGGTTTAAATGTAACTCTAAAGGGATGAGAATTTCTTTAATCAAATCTAACTGAGAATGATTTTCAATTTCTGTTTTGAGTTTAGTTATGTAATTATATTTATCCATACGAGCTCTCTGTTGCTCACTAGCTGTCTCATAAATGGGTTCAACAATAACCAAATAATCAGAACAGACCCTAGTTATTTCGTCAACGATTTGAGCTTCTAGGCCTTTGTTAGATTCAATAGCACCAGATGTGCATACAATATTAATACTATTTTCTAGAAGTGGTATTGAAGTCAAGTTACCAAGGAATAATTTTGGCGGAATAATTTTTGTCTTTCTTGATGCAATAAATTTTTTGGCAACAGATAATCTTGATAAAGATATGTCCATTGCATATGAATCAAGATCGATATCATATTTGAATTTGCTTTGTTCTATTATCTCTTGGAAATTTGTTGCTTCACCTGTACCCATATCGCAAATAGTAATTGGTGAATTTCTATTTTTTAAATCATTAAATATATTGACGTCATTTATGGCATCTACAATGTATTCATGACGATTTTTAAAGAATGATTCGTTTTGTAGATATTCTTCTAGATAAGTGCCAGATTGAAGATCATAACTTAAAGCTATTGCATCACTTTGGGAAATATTCTGTTTATTGAATAATTCTTTATGCTCCTTAATGTAAAGACTAATATTTTTCCCCTCTAAATATTTCTCACGCAATAATTTAAGTATATTCAAAGAAAATTTGTAATTTTTAATATTTTAGCAGACAGATTGAGCTATGCTTCAAATCGTTGTAATAGTACTCATATCAAGTAATCTTAGTATTTTAAATTAAATCCATGATGCTTTTTATAGTTCTTTAAAGTGGTTAATAACTCAATTCTGCGTCAGAATATACTCCAAAGGAACCTAATCAAAGTATGCATCTACAACAAAATGGCTAACAAATTTGTGCCAGAGTATAAAAACATTTATGGAACAGGTCGGTCAGTCAGAAGGAGGGAGTCAAAAGGCAAATAACTAACCCAAGTAACTTTCCGATACCGAGATAATCAATGTAGTAATTCTGTAAATATCAACTTAGTTTGGAAAGCCAAAAACACAAAAAAATTATAACAGCGGCCGAGCAACTAAACGATTTAATGACTTAAAAAAAATTATCTCAGCAAAAAGTTTTTGAGTTAAGAATGGAACCAATTTCGTAAAATAAATATAATAATTTTTCTACATGGGAAGCATTAAAAAATGATTATTTAAAAAAAGAAAATAAAAATCATAGGGCTACAACTGTTAGAGATTTAGATTTGAGATTAAATAGATTTTTGGATTTTGTTAAATAAAAACCAATCCCAAGAAATAGCTAAACCTTGTTAACAGTATTTATGATTTACATCTAATTAATATGGTTAAGATGGTCAAGGAATAGGTAGAAATTTTGGAGATATTAGAGCATTTTTAATCAGTAGATTTTCTAACTTATAAATGCTTAGACAAAACTACACTTATCCCTGCACAGCCATGTTAAAATAATGTTATAAACTCTTTAATTGCTATTATTTAAAGACCTTTTGGCTATTGCATGACATGCAGTGGGACTATTATTCGAGTTCCCTTGGCTCCATTTAAATTTTTTAAATGATTCTATTGGTAAGATTTTTATATTTAATCAAAAAATGGACTTAAGTTATAATAATTTATGGAAAAGTGAAGCATATTTATGGAGAAGAGAAGTTAGTGAAAAATATAACTATAATTGGATCAAATATTTTGGTTTAAAATTTTTTGAAAACGTTTCTTTAAAAGAATTTTCTGAACAGAATCTGGAGGTGAAATATTCAGGTTCTTTTCAAGTTGTTTGGCTAAGAAATATTGATCGTTTAATGGATATGATGCCAGTTGAAATTAATATTAGAAATTACAATTTAATAGATGTTGGTTGCGGATCAGGGATATCAACTTTATATTTTTTGGAGTATTATCCATTTAAATCATTTCATGGATTTGATTTCTCAGAGGATCTTATTACTAAAGCAGAGATAAATCTCAAGTTATATTTATTAAAATCTAAATCAAAAAAATTTATCGACTTCAAAGTTAATAATGCAAAAAATATTATTTTGGAAGATCAAAAAAATTTATTATTCATGTTTCATCCTTTTGAGTTCCCAATCGCGCGAGAATTTATATTAAATAATCTACATAACCTCAAAAAAAATAATTCTATAATTGCATTTTCTAATGATTTTTATATAAAAAAAATAATAGATTTAAATAAGCATCGAAAATTAATTAGAGATCCTTTTAATAATTTGTCATTGATTTTATTTTAATATTTAAATAAATTTTTATCTAATTAAATAGATAAATAGTTAGCTTAATAAATTTAAGATGTTAGTCAATAAATTTTTTTAAGAGTGTTTTGAAGGTTCTCACGAGATAAGGAATTACAGTTTTCAAGGCAACTACTCAAAAAAGTTGAGACTTTTAAATTATGAGTTTTTTCTAAATTATTACAATAAAAATTAATTCTTTGAAGGCAGTAATTAGAAATAATTATTGATAGTGGAGTAGGATCCTCAAATTCATAAAGAAAAGAGGAATTTCCTCGTGTAAGAAATTCTCTTATAGTTGAAGTCAATACTGATATGCATGAATAAAAGAGCTGTATAAATTCTGATTCTGAATTAATCTCTGAAAAATCTATAATTGAACCCATATCTGCTATCCCACCTAATAAAGTTACATTTTGTTTCGCAATGCATTGTCCTATCCCATGGGCTTGTCTTGATAAAGGCATTAGATTCGAAGTCAGCATTTTGGACACTATCAAAAGCAACTTATCTATAGAATCATATGCTTTATAGGGTTTTAATTTATCTTTTGCAGCATTTTCTAACCTTTTGATTATTGGAATATCTTTATCAATTGACTCAAATTGGATCCTATATGGTACGTGTTCATAGTAATAAATTATGACTCCTAAACCAAAATCATTAAGCGGAGTTTTTATTATTTCCATAGCTCTTCTATTCAAGAATGGTTTAATTCTACTAATATAATTGCTTGTAAAACTATCTGAAAGTTTATAAGTAAAAAGAGGAATAGGTGCTGTTTCTAAAGCATTAAAGTTGTTTAACATTTTTTTTTGGAAATTCAGAGCCTTAAACTGATCTTCTTCACCCTCATTAAAGTGCAAAGCTAATGGAGTTTTTTGCTCCCTATAAATAAAGTTTTCATATAAAGTCCATGGCCTTGAACCAATTTGTGTTTTAGCATCCTCTTTCATCTTAGTTTCAATTTGATTGCTTAAGACTTCCGAGCCTTTGATAGCAAGCACACCGCCCGATCTTAGTTTTATGTAAAAGGCTCTGCTTGAACCTTTTGGTCTTATGTATTTATTTGACTCAAAAACGTTTAAATCTTCAAAGAAAGGAATTCTATTTTTTAGGTCGTAAGTTTCTAGAGTTTTCAAAATATCATTATCTTTTGATAGTAATTTTTTAAATAAATTATTATCCGTTTTCTCAAGTTCCCAGAGAGGTTTAGTATTGTAATATTTTATTGACATAATAATGTGCGAGTTTTAATACTCTAAACAATAGAAGGGCACCTCGTCAGCTCCATAAGAATGTTTGTCATCTGCCCTGTTAGGACTATTAGCACCATTAAAATCAAATACTTCCATTCCATCACTCTTCGCCAGTAAAATAGAATTAAATATTAAATAAGTTATTTTCTCAGAACTATAGAATCTTTGATCAATTCCTTGTGCTATAGCGTTTGCGACCTCCTTTTCATAGATTACAAGTTGAGCTCCAATTACTTCATTTGTATTTGCGTCGGTTAAATTTAATACGAAGCCTTTTCCTTCATCTTTTGCATAAAGAAAAAATTTTTTTAGTGTTTTCAATTCAGAATCTGGAACTTTTGCATTATTCCTAGCCATTGTTTGTTTATATAAATCTAGAAATTTTTCAGAAGATATATTATTATCTAGTTTAAATTGATTTTTATTTCTCAATACTCTAGAAAGTCTTTTCCTTTTGTCATCGCTACGTAAATTAGATTTAAGCTGTTCAATAGTTTGTGATTGAAGATTTTTTAATTTTGCTGTATATCTTACATTAATCTTAAAGCGATATTTTTCTTCTGAATTATAATTCCACCAATCAAATGCTCTAATATCATAATTAGTTGAGGGGAATTGTATGGAAAGATTACTTCTAATATCTAATGAATAACCTATCATTTTTTCATAAACTTTTTGACTAGTGGAAAACCTTCTGTAAGGCTTTAGCCTAAATATCTCTTCATTCCATAATGGTCCAGAATAATAAAAAAATTCTGGCATTAGATTATTAAAAATAGGCATTGTACATAACAATGTATTTTGTTTAAAGCCACCTATCCATAAAACATTATCTTGTACAAAATTAATAAAATTTGGATTATGGTAAAGAGTACCATTGTTTGTTTTTTTGAAATGCTGAATTGATTCTTCAATGGATATCAATTTTGCAGAAAAGTTATCTTTTGGCATTGTTCTTTTGCCTTTATTCCCACTCAATAGTTCTAAGTGGTTTGCTTGAAATATCATAAACAACTCTATTAAATGAATCCACTTCATTTAATATTCTTTTTGAAATTCTCTCCAAAATCTGAAAAGGAATTTTTGAAAAGTCTGCTTTCATAACATCTTCACTAGATAAATAATGTAAAACTTTTGGTAATAAATAAGACCTTTTATTACTAATAAATCTTAAAGTTTTAACAGGTAACAAAACAGCAAAAGCTTGCCAAATATTATTGTAAAGAGATGCTTTTTTTATTTTGTATATCACAATCAAATATATATATTTTAAAAAATTGAGTTTTTCTTTGTTCACTATTCCCAAGATTATTGTCGCTAATCCTGACCATAGGAATGGATGTCTTTTTATCATTTCATCAGGTAAATTTAAAGTAGATCCTGATTTTTGAAATTAATCCTTAGATTCTTTTCTAATCATGAAATACAATACCATAAATTGAATCCATCACTTCAAAAGTATTATCCATATAAATTTTATAGTAAAAGAAAATAATTTATATTTTGCAAATTTTATCGCAATTTATAAAAATTATAGTTTCAAAATTTTAATGAAGTTATAAAAAATCGTTCCTATATAAATTAAATAATCACTTAATTATAGATATTTCGGCATTGATATTTTATTTCTCATAAGGATAATTAAGATTACTTTTTATCTTCATTGAGTCTATTTACACATGACAGCATTTTCAATAAACTCTCTAGAAATATTTACCGCTCTAAGCTCAATATCATCTAAATTTTGTAGAAATAAAATCTAAAAAATAATAATTAAATACATTTATTTAATATAGTGATCATTGTTAATTTCACCAAATGAATTTGCAATCCCATTAGCAATATTATTTATAGCATCATTGTATCTAAAATTATTATTTACACATGATAAAGCATCTCGAGATGCAGCTCCATATATCAACCTTCCTTTTAGCTTCTTGACAAAAGTCTCTAAATTAGATTGAACCTCCTCATAAGTTGTCGCATCAATTTTCTTAATCGCTTCTTTTAATGATGAAACTGAATCAACACTGTAACAACTTTTACAAGAAGAAAACCAAGCCCTGCCAAATACTATAGATGGTTTTCCTATTCGTAATGCTTCCCAGCTAACAGATCCACATACGGATGTAATGTATTTTGCTTTAGTAATAATTTCATTTGAGTTCATTCTTCTTGAGAGAAATTTAACTCTTGGATCTCTAAGTAATTGCTTATAAAACTTCTTAGATCTTTCATGCCTGTCTTGGGCAGGGTTCTCATAAATATAAGGATGCTCTTTAATATAAATTTTCAAGTCTTGTGGTGTTGCTGAAAGAATCATCTCTAACAGTAAAATTTGGTCAGAGAATACGTATCCCATTGGCATTGTGGATGCTTCCGGTTGCCAATGTAAAAAAATTACTAAAGAATTCTCTTCTATATCATCTCTAGTTACATTCTTATCATAAAAATTGAGTGCTTTAATAAGATCAAATAGATGTAAAAGGTATTTATGAGCATAAAATATGCTTAGTCTGCTTGAATGATTTAGAAAAAATTCCGTTGCAAGATACCTAGAAAAAGGTTGGAAAAAAAATAATTTTATGGTACGTAAAAATATTTTTAAGGATCTATTAATATGTCGAGGTTCAGCTCCAATAGTTTTTGAATATAAATTATTTTCAAAAATTTTATTAATTACCTCTTTCTCTTTTGGATTAGATATCGAGCCTAATTTTAGTTCTTCGTTGTTGTATTCCTTTCTAATATATATATCATTTTCAATCGTTGTTAAATCAGCAGATAAGACAACCCAATCTGTATATCTAATATCTATTTTTAAGTATTTAGCAACCGCAAGAATTGCGATTGACCATGGTCCATGAGGAGTACCAAAAAATAAAATTGTATCAATTTTTTTCTTTCTAAGAAGTTTATATGCATGTGCTATGTATTTATGAAAAATTCGCAGTCGGTCTATTTGAGAAAGAGGATCAAAAGAATTCCTATCAATAGTCATAAGAAATAATTTTTCAAAATATGAAATATCTGAGAAGTAATCAATATTAAATATTGAATAATCAGGATCAAAGATCTTTTCAAATCTCTCAATTAAACATATATCTTCAAATTTAATTACTAATGGATTATTTTTTATAATTAAAGCATCAAGTGACTTTGGTCGATATAAAGTTGATTCCGCAGTTAAAACAATACTAAGGTTAAAACCCTTCAAAGATAATCTATCTGCTATTGAAACATAATAGTCGCAGCCTACATTATCGATATAAAGATTTCTCATCAATTCTCTAATTAAATTAAGATTTATAATATCATAATAAGAAAATTTGAAACCCCAGTAGAAATAAAGGTTTGGTATTGTAAGATTAACTTTTGAAATTTCTTTTAGATAATATTGACTAGAAATAGGTTTTAAATTATGTAAACCAATATCATGATTTAAAATCAAAGTATTGTTAAAAAATTCATATTTCACTGAATTCAAAAATATTATTAGTTCCAATTTTGTACAATAAATGTCATCATTTTGGTATGCGTCAAAAATTTGAAATTTATGAATAATAATAATTCGCAAAAAGAAGGATACAAAATGCTTTCATTAGCAAAGAAATTGTTTCCTATGAATAGATCTATATTAGGACCAGCAATAAGAGAAAGTTTAGAAGTATTTAAAAACTTAAATCCAGAGTTTGAAACAATAACTTTTAAAACAGGTGAGAAAGTTTTCGATTGGGAGATTCCTTATGAATGGAGTATAAATGATGCTTATTTGGAGCATGAATCTGGTATGAGGTTCGCAGAATTTAAAAAGAATAATTTACATATAATGAGTTATTCAGTAGCAGTTAGAGAAACCATTAATAAAGAAAAATTGTTAAATAAAATATATAGCCTGCCTAAACAAAGAAATGCTATTCCCTATATGACTTCTTATTATAAAAATGATTGGGGTTTTTGCTTGGATCAAGAGACCTTGGAAAAAATGCCAGAGGGAAATTATAATGTTGTTATCGATTCAAAATTAAGTCCTGGAGAGCTACATCTTATAGAAGCAATCATTAAGGGTTCAAATACCAGAAAAGAAATATTTTTTTCTTCTTATTTATGTCACCCTTCAATGGCAAATAATGAGTTAAGCGGACCTGTCCTTTTGAACCAAATTCTCTCATATATAAAAGAAATATACCCAAAATCAAAATATAGTTATAGATTCGTTCTTTTGCCAGAAACAATTGGATCAATAGCATACATAAGTAAACGCCTAGTTGAATTAAAAACAAACTTAGAATGTGGATTTAACTTGACATGTGTAGGAGATGAAAGAGCTTATTCTCATATTCAATCAAGGAATGGTAATAATCTTGCTGACAATGCTTTAAAAGCATCATTAATTGGTAAAAGTAATTTTAAAACTTTCAGTTATCTAGACCGAGGTTCTGATGAAAGGCAATATTGTGCTCCAGGTGTAGATTTACCTATAGCTACTTTTTGTAGATCAAGATTTGGTGATTATCCAGAATATCATACTAGTTTAGATGATTTTAATGTAGTGACAGCAAATGGTTTGCAGGGTTCATTTGATATAATGAAAAATATAATAGATGCTTTTGAATTAGGACTATATCCCAAGGTGAAATTTCTTTGTGAACCTAATTTAGGTAAAAGAGGACTTTACCCTCTATCTTCGGAATTAAATGGTGTTCATCCTGCTGAATTCAGGACTAATGTTTTAACTTACTGTGATGGTGAGAAATCACTTTTTGAAATTTCACAAATACTCAATATTAATCTTTATTATGTAATTCAGGAGATTGAAGTATTAAGAAAAAATAACTTAATAGAAATAAATTAATATTAGATAAATTAAAAATTTTATTAGTTAATAAAACAATAAATCTTATAAGCATAAATAAAAATATACAGAGATAATTATTAATTCCACTTAAGAAAAAAATCCTTGAGCTTTACAGATGGATAAGAATCTTTCTTTTTATTTTGAGAAATTTAAGTTACAATTACGAGAAATTAAATTTAATAAATTATTTATTTAATGGATTCTTTTTCAAATTATGGAATTGTTATACAAGCAAGAATGAGTTCTAATCGTTTGCCTGGTAAGGTCCTTAAAGATATTGCCGGTAAACCTATGCTCCAAAGACAGATAGAAAGATTAAAGAATTCTCTAAATTATCCTGTTATAGTTGCGACTTCTGATGATCCTTCAGATGATGCTATTGAAGCTTTGTGTGAAAATATAAATACTAAGATTTATAGAGGTTCTTTAAATAATGTGGTTTCAAGATTCTTTAATTGTTCGAAAGAAATGGGATTTACTCACATTATACGTATTGGAGGAGATGACCCATTAATTGATCCAGAATGTTGTTTAGAGTTAATTAAATTAAATAAAGAATTTAATTATGACTTTATTTTCGCAAGTAACTCAAATGGTTGGCCATACGGATGTGCAGCAGAGATGATTTCTTTTAAAACATTTAGCAGAATTTTGGATGAAACAAATAATCCTTTTTATTTAGAACATACAATCCCATATATATTTGATAATTTAAATTCTTTTAAAACCTTAAGAGCACTAGGCCCAAAAGAATATCAGAATCAGAATTTAACTTTAAGTGTTGATTTCAAGGAAGATTTTCTACTTGTTAAGAAAGTTTTTAATGAACTTATTTTTAAAAATGAATTTTTTAGTATGCAAGATATTATTGACCTTTTTATTAATAAACCTCAATTAAGAAAAATAAATGAAGGATTACATTCAGGATTTGAAAGGTAATTATGGATATTATCACTAATAGATTAATAGAGGATATTGAACTTATTCCTTATTCATGGAAGAAAAATGATTTGAATTTGAAAAACCAATATTTGTGTTGGTTAAATGATAAAGAAGTTATCAGACTAATTGGTTCACCAGAATTAGAAAAGGAAAAAGACCTTTTATTTATTGATGAAAGTTTTAAAAGGTTCACAAGTAATACTTGTAGAGGTTATTTTATTTTTTATAAACCTGACAAAACTTTTATTGGAACTGCCAAATTAGATAAAATTTCTGAACATTCTCGTTCTGCGGAAGATGGAATTTTAATTGGGGATAAGAAATACTGGGGTAAAGGTTTTGCTAAAAAAGTTTATATATTATTATTATCTTATGCATTTAAAGATTTAGATTTAATGAAAATTGTAGGTGGATGCAATGAGAATAATATACCAATGGTAAAAACATTTAAGAGTTTGGGTTACCAACTAGAGGGTAGATTAAGAAAAGCTGACTTTATTGATAATAAATTTTCAGACCATTTTTGCTTCGGAATATTTAAAGAAGAGTTTTTTAAATATAATAAATGTTAGATTAATCGAAATAATTTAGGTCTTGTGAAATATTGTACTCTTTGCCTAATGCCTGATACTCGCCCAGATCTTCATTTTGATGAAGACTATATATGCGATGCTTGCAACTCCTCTAGGAAAAAATATGAAGAAATCGATTGGGAAAAGAGAAAAGAAGAATTTGAAGATTTAATAAAGGAATTATCTAACCAAGACAGCTCTAAATACGATTGTTTGATACCTGTTTCAGGAGGAAAAGATAGTCATTTAACATTGCATTATGCAAAAAATGTATACGGACTTAATCCTTTATGCATTTGTTTTGAGCCCACATTGCCTACTGAAATTGGGCGAAAAAATCTAAAAAATATAAGTGATACAGGCGTTGATTTAATTCATTTCAAACAAAATCCCATAATTTACAATAAATTAATCATGGAGGGATTCAAAAGAATAGGCGATATGGAGTGGGCTAATCATATGGGTATATGGAGTATTCCTGTTCACTTCGCTATAAAATTTGATATTCCTTTTATATTTTGGGGTGAGTCACCTCAAATGGAGTATGGCGGAGCAAAAACAATCTCCGAAATTAACAAAAAAGTCTTTGATGAAGATTGGTTAAACGATTATGGTTGTCTTAATGGATTAAGACCCCAAGATCTTGTAGATGAAACAAATGATATTTCTTTAAAGGACTTAAAATTATACATATATCCCAATCGGGAAGAAGTTGCCCAATGGGGTGGCAAGGGCGTGTTTATGGGTTACTTTTTTAAATGGAATAGTGAAGAAAATTTAAAAATAATTCAACAAATTGGATTTAAAAGAAAAAAAGGCAGAATAGAAGTTTCATATACAGATTATGAAAAATTAGATTGTCTATCTATGAATCTTCATGATTATTTAAAATATTTAAAATTTGGTTATGGACGTGCTACAGATTCTGCGTGTATTCAGATTAGGAATAGAGAGATTACAAGAGAAGAGGGTTTAAGGTTAGTTGAGAAATATGATGGTAGATATCCAAAAGAATGTGTAGAAACTTTTTGTGATAAATTTAATATTTCTCGTCAAGAGTTTGATGATCTATGTGAACCTTTTATTAATACATCAATATTTGAATCTGAAAATGGAGAATTTAAACGAGATTATGACGGAAGCTTAGTCATGAAAAATAAATTTATTCAATCTAGAAGAAATCCTAATTAGATTATGAAAGTAGCAATTATTGATTACGAAGCAGGAAACTTGAGGAACGTCCAAAAGGCTATAGAGAAATTTAAATGTAAGGCTGAAATTATATCAAATGGAGAGGATTTACAAAATTTTGATTCAATAGTTTTGCCTGGAGTTGGATCTTTTTATCATGGTATGAAAAAACTATATGAAAGAAATTTTAATCAATTTTTAAAACAAGAAGTTTTGATTAAGAAGAAACCTATTTTAGGTATATGCCTAGGAATGCAACTGATAGGTTCAAAAGGTGAAGAAGGGAAAATTTGTGATGGACTTAACTTAATCCCATTTGAGGTTCGCTCTTTTAATGTTTCTGAATTGAGAATTCCTCATATAGGATGGAATAACGTGAAGATAAATTCAAATTCTAAACTTTTTAAAAATGTACCTGATGAATCTGATTTTTACTTTGTGCATAGTTATCATGTTGCCCAAATTGAAAAAAAATACATATCTGGTTGTTGCGAATATGGAATTCAATTTCCTGCAGCTATAGAGTCAGAAAATATCTTTGGAACTCAATTTCATCCTGAGAAAAGTCAGAAATATGGATTGAGAATTATTGAGAATTTCTTGCAAATTTCATCAAATTAAATTTATGCTTAAAAAGAGAATAATTCCTATTCTTTTAATACAGGATGGACTAATTAAAAAACCAGTTAAATTTAAAAATCCTAGAACAATAGCAAATTCAGTATCGATTGTTAGGGTCTTTGAAGAAAGACAAGTTGACGAACTTGTATTGCTAGATATTTCAAAAACCCTAAATAATGAAGACGTTGATTTAATGCTCATAAAAAAATTATCAGAGGAATTATTTGTTCCATTTTCCTATGGAGGTGGTATAAGGTCCGTAGAATCAATTGCACAAATAATCAAAGCTGGTGCTGAAAAAATTGTTCTAAACACTGCTGCTGTTGAGAACCCAAAACTTATTCGAGATGGATCAAAGATCTTTGGAAGTCAATGTATTGTTGTAAGTATAGATGTAAAACATAATGGCAATTTCTATGAAGTTTATACTCACAGTGGTAGAAAAGAATCAGGTATAGATGTTATTGAGCATATAAAAAATATGCAAAATAATGGTGCTGGAGAATTTTTAATTAATTCTATAGATCATGATGGAAAAATGTCTGGTTTTAATATTGATTTATTTGAAACAATTAAAGATGTTGTTAACTTGCCTGTTATTGCAGCTGGGGGAGCATCTTGCTTAGAAGATTTTATATCCATAGCAAAAAAAGATCATATCTCAGCAGTAGCTGCTGGGAGCATTTATCATTACACGAAAATTACTCCTAATATGGTTAAAGGTGCTATGCGTGAAGAAGGGATCCCTGTAAGAATTTGTACATCAACTGATTATAGTTTTAATTACTAAAGTCATAGTAAATAGTTGATATCTTATACTAAATGAAAAGCGCGTATAGCATTAGAGTACTCTTAAAACTAAAAATTATAACTGCTTATAAATAAATTGGAATCTTAAAAATATTAAATAGCACTTGATTAATAAGTTGGTTAATTAAATATAAGACATTAAGAAATTGAATATATTAATCGGTTTGTTTTTTATATATTTAATTATTTTTAGATAATAAAGATTTCAATTTTGGCAAATTAACTTTTTTATTTGCTCTTTATTATATATCTAAACAATCAATTAAAAATCGCATTTTCATAAAAGCTTTTGTTATGGATAATAAAGCTTAATCAATTTTTTAATTAGACATAAATATTGTATATATTAGATATTTCTCAATCTTTAATTTTTTAAGATATTTTTTTAATTTTTAGAATAGGGAACTTTATTTATGCCAATATATATTTTTTAATTGTGATTCTAAGATGAAGAAACTATATCAAAGTGTAATAAGTTTTATTTGGTTTTATAGAGTATTTAATGATTTATATTAAATTTATTCAAATCATTAATTCAAAATATCCATTTCTTCAATATTTAGTAATCCATCCTTAAATTCAAGCATATTTCTAAGAGGATATTCCTCATTTCTGAAATCTTTTTTTAATATTTTTGCTTTCCAAATGATAATTTTTTGTGAATTTCTAAAGAAGTAGGCTCCAGGATAGGGCTTAGTGGTTGCTCTTATTAGTCGTTCTGCATCATATACTGAACCTAAAAGGTTTATTTCACCATCTTCTGGTTTTCTTCCTGGCCAATATGTCGCATTTAATTCATTTTGTTTTAATAAAGTGATTTTTGAATTGATTAATTTTGGAATAATTTTTGATATTCCCTTTTTATGAGAATCTATTACTTTTTTATAAAGGGAACTGGCTGTTTCATTATCTTTTAATTTTATTATATTTTGAGAAATTATTTCACCAGTATCAACACCTTCATTAATCTTAAAAAAAGATACTCCTGTGTATTTTAGATTTTTTAGTATAGCCCATGGTATTGATGCCCTTCCTCTACCCTGAGGCAATAAAGTGGGATGCGCTCCAATAATTCCTTTCTTTGGGGCTTTTAATAAATTTGGCTTTGCAATTTGAGACCAACCAATTATGAATAACCAATCAATCTCATGGTCAGCAATTTTTTTTTGGCAACATGAATCATTTATATTATTTACTTTAAAAAGTTCAATGCCTTTTTCGTCGCAAAATTCGTCAAGATATACTCGCCCTGATTTTTTTGGTGACTTTTCATCTGACAATGAAATTACTAAATCTAATTTACTCCCAATCCTATATATTTCTTTTATACAATTTAATCCAATTTCAACGCAGGTAATAAAGGCAAATTTCATTTAATTAATACTTTGGAGGTGGAGAAAATAGATAAATAAAGGTTTTTAAAATAATTAAGATATCTAATAAAATACTAATATTATCTGAATACTCAAAATCATAAAAAGCTTTTTCTTTAAATGACATATTGTCATATGAATTTATTTGAGCTAAACCTGTTAATCCTGGTCGGCAATTTATAGATTTATTATTTATTCTCAATTTTATAAGTTCTTTTTGATCCAATAAACAGGGTCTTGGACCAACTATACTCATTTCACCTTTTAAAATATTCACAAGCTGAGGTAACTCATCAGCATTAGTTCTTCTTAAAATTTTCCCAATTGTAGTAATTTTTATTGCAGATAATTTTTCTGAGGAGATGTTCTTAGTTCCAAGTGGCATAGTTCTAAATTTAAATAAGTTAAAAATTCTATTTCTTCTCCCAATTCTTTTTTGTATAAAAAATATAGGACCACTATCAAATAAATATATGCAAATTATAATTAGAAAAAAAATTGGAGAAAGAAAAATTAATGCTATTAAAGAAAGAATAATATCAATTAATCTTTTGCCAAAATAACTTATCATGAAAAATTCCTCTGAAAACAAACTTGAAAGGCTTCTGCATTTTTAAATCCTATCTGGGTTCCTCTAAAAATAGATAGACTTCTTATTACAGAATCTGAGCGAGGATGAGGAGGTTCTCGCATGACATTTCTATAAAATGAAAGAGATTTTATTTTTTTATCAATAAAAGATGATATGTCTATAAAAATATTTGGATTGAAACTCAAATTTGACTGACTATTTGACCACTCAGTGGATGATAGTATTTCCATAAAATAAAGTCCATTGATAGGTTTTAATAAAGGATTTCTCTGACTTATTTTCGCAGCAACTTGACATGCATTTGATACCTGTCGATGATCATCATTTAAATCATTTGGGAAATGAGTGAAAATTCGGTCAGGTTCAATTTCTATTATTTGTTTCTCAATAAATTTAACAATCTCTATATGATCTATATTATTAAATTTAAGATTTGGGAAATCTCCCAGTATTGGAAAATTAAATCCTAAATAATCGTTGGCTTTTTTTATATCATTTATGAGATCAACATTGTTTGGTTTTTGATTTCTAGCTGAAACTTCACCACACAATATAACAGGTTGTACCATTTCTCCGTTAAGACACAATTTATGTCCAGTCCCTCCAAAACCTAAAATTTCATCGTCAGGATGAGAAACAACTAATAAATTTTTCAAAATTATATTAAGTAATTTTATATTTAAATATTACCAAAATTTCTTTTAGTTGAAAGAAATTAATCTTATGCCAAAAAAAATAAATAATAAAGTTTATTGATTAGATAATAAAAGAATATCTTTTAGAAATAAATTAAACTATCAAGATAGAAAAATAATTTTAATCTTAACTAAATCTATGCAATTCGACTAAATATTTTTGATAATCAAATTAGGCAATTTATAACTAATTTAATAGATTTCAATTATTCGATATCTTATTTAAAGATTTATATAAACTCCATATAAATGAAAAAGATTAAATTATTCAAAAGAGAGATCTATATTTTGATAAGCTTCATAGAAAAAATATCTTAAAAATCTTCATATTTTTAGATTAAGATATTGAATAAAGTCCTTTAAAATTTTTTAGCAAGTCTTATAAAAAAATGAATAGAAAAATAAAAATAGCTTTTTGTAAAGATAATCATTTGTTAGTTAAATGAAATTGGAGCGCAATTTATTAAGTTAATGCAAATTTTTTTGGTAAGAAGAAACTAATCCTTAATAAGGAAAAAGCTGAAATCTATTTATGCTACAAATTATTCCTTCAAAGTAATGGGTATACAATTTAGATCTTTTTTATACTTATTTCCTAAGAGAGTAGAAATTTATATAATTAAATTCTTTTGTTGATAAATGGAAATTAATTTTGGGAAATAATTATTAAAAAATTTAGAATTTTATTTTATTATTGTGTATATTCTTTGTAGGTAATTTTTAGTATAATTGTTTTATAGGAACTTAATAAAATATGTGTGGCTTTGTAGTAGCTCTTGGAAATAAATCTGTAAGCAATGAAGTTATTTCAAAAATGACTGATGTCATTCATCACAGAGGTCCCGATAAAACTGGTTTTATAAGATTTGATCATAAAGCAGGCGATATAAAAATTGAAGATAATATAAGAAATATTTCTGATGACTATTCTTTATTTTCAGCGGCAGGATTCAAACGTCTAAGTATTAGAGATAAATCAGATAATGGAAATCAACCAATGGTTTCTCAAAATAATAATTCTTTTATTTGTTTTAATGGGGAAATATATAATACAGATTTTTTAAGAAATAAATTGAGCAAAAAATCATATAAGTTAAGAGGTAGTTCTGATACTGAAATTATTCTTGAATATTTTTTAGAATTTGGTATCGAAGATTTATCGAGATCACTCGAAGGAATGTATGGTATTTTTTTATATGATTCTTTTAATAAAGAAATCTTTATTTTAAGAGATAGATTTGGTATTAAACCATTATATTTCTCTAA
>TARA_B100000963_G_scaffold242037_1_pt1 | contig 26242 bp, 17 predicted proteins | sample TARA_B100000963 | Tara Oceans TARA_B100000963 (sample SAMEA2622097) | marine metagenome | biome: marine biome (ENVO:00000447); feature: surface water layer (ENVO:00002042); material: "saline water (ENVO:00002010), including plankton (ENVO:xxxxxxxx)" | depth 5 m | reverse complement strand
GGTAATATTAGGTTCTCAATATCCTTATCGGAAGAACAAAAAGCTGCAAAAACTGAAATTTTAAAACACCCTTTTAATTTTATAGTTGGTAAAGCAGGTAGTGGTAAAACATTATTAGCGGTACAAGTAGCTTTAGATCAATATTTTAAACGTCAGTTTAATAAAATTATTATTACTAGACCTACTGTATCTACTGAAGATAATGGATATTTACCGGGTTCTGAACGTGAAAAAATGGAACCATGGTTAGTACCAATTCGTTCTAATATGAGGAAAGTTTATAATAAACCCGATATCTTAGCTAAAATGGAAAAAGAAGAAAAGATTGAGTTAGTATCACTTGCTCATTTTAGGGGTAGAACATTTGATAATGCTGTAGTAATAGTAGATGAATATCAAAATTTAACTAAATCCCAATTAGCTATGTGTATTGGCAGATTAGGTAAAGATAGTAAAATGATATTTTGTGGTGATTCTTATCAAATAGATTTAAGAGATAAACAACACTCAGCTTATCATGATATGGCTAAATTAGCTAATTCAAATTTTGTATTTAAAACAGTACTAACTGATTCTCATAGACATGCTGCTATAGATGATCTTTTAGAGTTGTTAAATGGTTATCATTGATATGTATTAATGTAAATCACTATATATATGGCAACTATTTCAATCTGGCCCGGCTCAGCTTCGTTCGCTAATACTTCAAATCCTACTCCTTTTGGATTTTATGATGCGGATACTGAATTTACTTCTTCTGCGAATCAAGTAGCAACTTGGTGTGCTCAAAGATTAGGATATCCTATAGTAGATATTGAATTACAAGCAGTTAATTTCTTTACAGCTTTTGAAGAAGCCGTAACTACCTATGCACAATATGTGTACCAATATAAAATTATAGAAAATATTGGAACTTTAGAAGGTTCTACAACAGGTAGTGATTTAAATAACCAATACATTCAGCCTAATTTAGGTAATACTATAGCAATTGCTGAACAATATGGTACTGAAGCATATACAGGAGGTAATATAGATTATAAAACCGGTAGTATAGCTGTATCTCAATCTCAACAAATTTACTCTTTAACTGATTTATGGACAAATGTTAGTGAATCAGGGGCCCCTATAGAAATTAAACGAATTTATCACTATGCTCCACCAGCTATAGTTAGATATTTTGATCCATATGCTGGTACAGGCACAGGTATCCAATCATTAATGGAAACTTTTGGGTTTGGTAATTTTTCACCCGGTGTTAATTTTATGTTAATGCCTACGTATTATGATGCTCTTAAAATTCAAGCAATAGAATTTAATGATCAAATTCGAAAATCTGCTTATAGTTTTGAGTTAATTAATAATAATAGGCTTAAATTATTTCCTATTCCTAGAAGAAGCGAAACTTTGTACTTTGAGTATGTAGTAAAAGGTGATAGAAATAACCCTGTTAGAAATACTTCTACAAACTTAGTTACAAATGTTTCAAATGTACCATATACTAATATAAGTTATAATACTATAAATACACCTGGTAGACAATGGATATTCCGTTATACCTTAGCACTGGCAAAAGAAATGTTATCTAGTGTAAGAGGTAAATATGCAACAGTTCCGATTCCAGGTTCTGAAGTTACTACAAATGCTAGTGATTTAAGAAGTGAAGCAGCTACAGAAAAACAGGCATTGATTGAAGAATTAAAATTAATGCTTGAAGAATCTTCAAGAGCTAAATATATGGAAAGAGATGCTCAAATAGCTCAAAACTCACAAGATACTTTTGCTAAAGTTCCTTACCCAATATATGTTTACTAATGATTAAATTAAGAGATATATTATTTGAAGATATAAATTTATTTTCGGTTAATGTAACAATCGTGATGGATAGAGATGCAAATTTTACAGATATATTAGATGGGATGAGGGCTACCCGAAAGGTTACAATTATTAACGCTAATACTTCAGATGAATTAGAATTAAAAAATCGTCAAAGAACTGATAATAAAGAAATTCATACTGCTACTTTAAAATTTGCTGCGGGTAAAGATCCAAAACAAGATTTAGAATTTTTAAAAACTACTATGCTTAAAAGTGATAAAGGAGATCCCGAAATGAGAATACCAGGATTACGCCATTTAATATTTAAACCAGAAACTTTAACCCGTGTATAATGCCATTATTTGGAGGAGCAAGAGATATATCTCTAATCAGAACAATGAATAGAGAACTGATTAATGACATTATTCAGACGGAAATAGCATACTATAAATTAGAATTAGATCAAACAATTACTAATGTTTATGGGGAATCTAATAAAAAATATTATTACGAACCTGTAAGGATTTCTTGCTTAATAGAAAAAGATGACCAAGAATGGAGTAATGATGATTTTGGCCCTGATATTAGACAAACTTATAAGTATAGATTTATAAAAGCAGACTTAAATAAAATAAATCTTATACCTGAGGTAGGTGATTTATTATTATTTAATAATGATTTTTGGGAAGTAGATACTTTTATTGAAAATCAATTTTTTGTAGGTAAAAAGCCTGAATTTGCTATATCTGAAGATACACAAGATTTTGGTGTTTCTTTATCTATTATTTTAAGTACTCATTTATCAAGAGTAGAAAAACTTAATTTAATCCCTTTAAGAAGTGGAATATATCCTACTACTAACCTAGCTTCTGGCTCAAATGCAAATCCTAGATAATAATGGCTGATAATAGAATAAAACCCGATATATTAAGTACTAATACACTTCTTAGAAGAAATTTAATAGCTAGTGCTCCTCCTACATTTGAAGAATTACCTCTTGATACTACTAGGGGTAATTTAGGTGAAAACCGTCATATGGAAATTAGAAGAGATACTGATACTCATTCTTCTTATGGCATAAACTTACAGGACATAGATGAAACAGTTCAATATTATTTAGAAGAAGAACTTAATCTTACTGTAGATAATAATGGTGAATCAATTAAAGTACCTATTATATATGGTTCCGGTGAGCGTTGGAAAACAGTGCAAGCAGATGGATACTATCGCGATAAAAATGGACGTATTCAGGTGCCTTTAATAATGTTTAAGCGAACCTCCATAGAAAAAAGACGTGAAATAGGAAATAAACTAGATGGCAATAAGCCTAACTTATATATTGTTGAACAAAATAGATATAGTAAAAAAAACGTATATGATAATTTTAATTTACTTAATGATAGACAACCATTAAGAGAAATTTATCAAATACCAGTCCCTGATTATATATTTGCTAATTATGAAGCTATTATATGGACTGATTTTATGTCTCAGAATAATAAATTAGTAGAAGCTATAGAATATGTTTCAGATGCTTACTGGGGGGATAAAGAAAGAAATCTATTCCAAGTAGAAGTAGACACTATACAGAATATAAATGAATTACAGGTAGGAGAAGATAGAATTGTAAGAGCATCACTCAATTTTAAGCTAGCAGGGTACCTAACTCCCGATACATTTAAATCAGAAACTCAAGCATTACATAAAAGAATAACCCCCGGTGAAATAAAAATTTCAACTATAGTTGAAAAAGTAGTTGGTCCTGATGGCATTTAATTATGACAAAAAACAAAATCATATTTAAAACTAATGAAGTACCTAGAGCTACAGATATTAATTTGGGTGAATTATTAATTAATGTAGCTGATCAAAAAGTATATTCTAAAGATAGAAATAATGTAGTTTTTGAAATTAAAGGGGCCGCAAGTGATTCTACTAATTCTTATATAAGTTCTTCGTTTGAAAATAATATTATTACCTTTAACCAAGGTGATGGTACTACAGATCAAATAGACCTTACACCTATAATAAATGCTTCAGGTGATGATGATTGGTTTATAGATACTTCTAATAATAGAATAACAGCATCTTTAAATGTTTATGTAAATGGAAACATTACAGGTAGTAACCTAAAATTAGGTGCAGGTAATTCAACCAATCCCGCTATTGTATTTAATAATGATAATACAGGAATTTTTTCTTCAGCCCCAGGTATTCTTTCATTACAAGCAAATGGTGGAACTACTGAATTAATATTACAGGATACCCAAGCAGCCTTTGGTACTAATACACCTGTTTTAATCAGAAATAGCTTAACTTCTTCATTTAATATAAGTGCCAGTGGTTTTGTATCTGCTGAACTAATTAAACTAGCAGATAATCACCCTTTACCTACTGCCGAAAAAGGAATAATAATATATTCAGCATCTGTTTTTTATGCGGGGATTGAATAACTATATATTTATACGAGATTAATACACATTACTATGGCAATAAATTTTGGTTCTAAAGAAAGACAAAAATTACAAGAAGGAAAATTAACCCTTAGCAAAGAAGAAGCAGTTTTATTAATAAATCTAATTGCTGAAGGAAACGTTCAAATTAAAAATATACAGTCAGCTTATGACTTAGTTTTAAAAGTACAAACCTTTATTCAAAAACAATAATAACACATGGCACAGTTTAGAAAAATACTATTATCTGGATCTAATGCCCACGTATCACAAGTAACAGCATCTATTTTACCTGATGTTTCAAATAACTCAAATGTATTATTTGCTGATAACACCAGTGGTCAAATAGAAAAATTATCTACCCTCACATATAGTAGTACAGGTAATGAACTACAATTTGAAGGCGGTACTTTTAGTGGTAGTTTTTCAGGTGATGGTTCTGAACTTACGGGTGTTACTGGTGAATTAGGTTTTGCATTAGTAGATGGTGCGGGTGTTAAAGGCTTTAGTTATGATGGTAGTGCTATTGCTACTGCTTCTTTGGATTTATCACCTAATGGGGGTTTAACCTTCTATAATGGGTCCACAGATGCGGGTACAGCAACAGGTGCAGGTACTGATGATTTTACTTTAGGTATAACATCTTCATTACCAGGTGATGGCTTAGATTGGCAATCCCAATATAATAAATTACAAATAGATTTAGATGGTACTTCTAATGGCACCTCAGGTTTAAAAACAGGATCTAGTGGTTTAGCTCTTAGTGATAACATAGATGGCAACGGTTTATCTTTAGGTAGTGGTATTTTACAAGTTGATCTAGCCAACCAAGGTGGTTTAAAAATAGATTCAGCTAAATTACGCCTTACAGGTAGTTTACCAGGTACTGGTTTAGAATGGGGTACCCAATATAGTGCATTACAAATAGATTCAACTGTTGTAGTTGATAGTGGTAATACTATTGAATTTACAACCGGATCTAATAATATTACAATAAACCTAAAATCGGATACTACAGTTACAAATGCGGGTTCAGGATCTTCTACGACACTTATAGGTAATCCTCATTTAGAACTTAACGTAAGTGATACACTTACGGGTAACTTTACTTTTAATGACGATTTAACTGTTAAAGGTGATTTTGTAGTAGAAGGTAACTCTAATACAGTTAATCTTGAAACCCAAAACTTAAATATCGCTGACCAATTTATACTTGTAAATAGTGGTTCTGCTAACGATGGTGGTTTTATTGTTAGTACAACAGATGCTAATGGTGCCTTTTTCTTCTATGATAATACTAAAAACAGATGGGGGGTATCAACAGAAATAGCTAAAAATACTACTGCATTTACTGCGGGTACTACAGCTAATACCTCTATGATTGCAGTAGTACAAGTTACTGGTAGTGTGGAATCAACATTTATTGGTGGAAATGGTCAATTTGGTACTGATTCAAACTCTAGAATTGGTCAAATAATGATTACTACGGCTGCTGCTACCAACGAAAGTTCAACTTACATATACGCATAAATAACCTATGGCTAATTGGAAAAGAGTATTATTATCTGGTTCCCACTTTAAAGTAGCTGAACTAACTATTAGTGATTTACCAGATGCAGGTACTAATGCTAAAGTAGTATTTGCTACTTCAGGATCTGGAGCTGGCACTAGTGGTTCATTTGAAGCTACTTCTTCCCTTGCATTAAGTAATGCTACTACTTTAGCTTTTGTTTCTGGTACCTTTTCTGGATCTTTTTCAGGTAGTGGTGCTGGTGTAACAGGAGTAAGCGCTACAGCCGATAAAGCAATTAAAGCTGGTGCTGGTTTTTATATTCTTTCAAACACATCTTTAGGATTTAACGCTTCTCCTTTTATTGGAAGTAATGGTAGTAACCTTACAGTAGCATTAACTGGTAGTGCACCAGGTACTAATTATGGTAATGCTGACGATGATAGTACCTTAGCTGATATTATCAACTTTAATCAGGGTGTTAGTGGAGGTGTTAACTTTATGTTAGGAGAAACCATCGCTGACAACGCAGAATTATCATTAAATACAGCTTCATTAGATGGCCATGGTTTAAGATTTAGTAATCAGTTCCATAAACTTGCAATAGATCTTGATGAATCATCTAACGCTGATACTTCTTTTGATTTAGGTAGTAGTGGTTTAAAACTAGCATCAGCTGTAGCAGGTGATGGATTAGTTCTTGAAAATGGTGTTTTAAGAATCGATTCTGCTTCTAACTCAGGATTAGCTGTAAATGAACTTGGCGGTAGTGGAACTGATCCCGGTTTACACTTAGCGAATACAGTAGCAGGTACAGGTTTAAATTTCCAACAAAATAATAATAACCATAGTGTAATTAATATTGATGGATCTACAGTCGTTACGCAAAGTGTAGAAATTACTGTAGATGTTGATGGACCTTCAATATCAGGATTTACTAATACTATTAGAGGGGAAGGGGGTATTAGCCATGGTATTATAACCGTTAGAAGGCAAAGTGATGCCGGCTTAACTTCTACTTCCCCAAATAGTGAATTAAGTGCTACTTTTATTAATAATCCTAGATTTGAATTTGATTTAGCTACAACTTGGGGATCAGAAAACGATACTAATCCAAACAGTGATGTAACATTTGAAAATAATGTTACTGTTAAAGGAAATCTAACTATAGTTTCTTCTAGTAATATTACGCAGTTACAAGCCGATCAATTTGAAACTAGTGATGCATTCTTAACATTAAATAGTGGTAGTGGAGATTTATTTAGTAAAGGTGGTGGTATTATAGTTAGCAGAGGGACAAATAATTCAGGTTCAGCCGTAGCTTATGTGACGGGTAGTGTTCAAAGATTATTTGCCTTAACTAACCCTATTGGAAATGCAATAGGATCTATAAATTTTGACGATACAACAGTATCAACTACTGGTACACCAGGAACCAATATACAATCAATATCATTAATATTTACTGCTTCTGATGAAAACCCAAACTCATCTTCACCACAATTTTCTGATACAGAAACCAGAGGAAGTTGGTATATTGAAGGGGATAGGAACCCCGCTGGTGGTGAAAGTAATGTTTGGATTTATACTTCAGATCCTGGAGAAGGAGGAGGAGGTGGTGGTGACTAATTTGGAAATTTAATTTTTTTTCATTACACTAAAAACAAAAAGTTATGGCAAATTTTAAGTTTGGACCCCAAGAATTATCGTTTTTAATAGTAGCAGCTAAAAATGCTACCATACAAGGAAAGGATGCTGTTGTAGTAGCTAATATTATTACTTCTTTAGAAAAAGAACTACAAAAAATCTCAGTTCCTCCTGAAGTAGCCGCTAGGAAAGGATAATCCTAGCTATTTATAATTAATGAGTACAGTTAAAGCTATAGGAGGAACCCTAACCCATTTTGGAAAAAAACTTGCTTTAGGTATTACAAGTTCTGAAGCAAATGTAGAAGGTCCTGATGTAGAAGTTAATGTACCTCCTATTTGGGAAGAAGCTAATAACACTACGGGAAACGTAGGTAATTTTCAAACTTCTCTTTTTGATGGAGATTTTCTTGTATATAGACCATTTAGGGTTGGAATTAATGGAGACTATTCCGCAAATGAAGCTGATGTAGGAAGCACATTTAAATTAAGCGAAAGAACATTTCTTAGTGCCAGTGACCGAAACACAGGAGCTGAATTAACCCTAACTTTAATAAGTCAATCTATTGTATCTGGGTCTAGTGGAACTCATAATACTCAAGAAATAAGTATAAATGATATAAATGTTATATTCCCAGATAATGCTTCTCCGGGGGGTACAGCTTCATTTTTTATAGAGACATCTTCTAATTTCTTAATCCACGAGGATATAACATATAAATTTGAAATCCAAGTTAAAGATCAACACGACTATATTTCTAGAGTAAATAAACCTTCAGATTCTAATCATAATTCTCAACATAATATTTTTAACCAATTAAGTATTACTAATACTAAAGAATCCCCTTTTATTATTACTCAATCAAATAATGTAAGCATTTCTTCCAGCACTACTCCTAGTAATAATATTAGTGAAATGGAATTTTCTTTAGGTAATGAAAGTTCACCTGATTTTAGTTTAATTCCTACAATTTTTATAAAAGATAGGGATAGAATGGATATTACTGATATAAAGTCAGGTGGAGAAAACACATTAGCTTTAATACTTTATAATGGGGGTTTTGATGCTTTTATAACCACACATTCTATAGGTGGGGATAACCTTATATTTAGTTCTTCAAATCTAGTAGCTAATAATGAAAGTGCTTCTGCTAGATATTTTCAATTAGATTTATCACAATCCCTACTTCCTAACAAACTATCAGCAAAAAATAGCCCATATAAATTAGAAATATCAGCTAGTGACGGCACATCTATTAAAACTAGTAGTTCTATTATCTTAAATATAACTAATGAAAATCCAGTGTGGTCGGCATCTACTACTGTAGCTACTGCTTCTTTACAAAATATAGATACTGATAGTAAACGATCATTAATTGTTAAAACTTATGCTAGTGCTTCTGATCCGGGGGATGATAATATTACTTTAAGTCAAATAGGGACTATACAAGTTGCTTCTGGTGATAGTACTACGGGAACCAAAGGGCTTAATAGCAATTTCTTCACTACAGAATTTATAAATAATAATAGTATTACATCTTCATTTCGTATAGTTACATCAAGTAATTTTCCTTTAAATTTTAATACTACTGCTAGTAAAGGCAATGAACAAATATTTGCTACTGTAAGAGCTTCGGACGAATGCTCACCAGCAGGTACTACAGCAACTGCTGGTGACACAGTAGGTGTATTAGTTATTGATGCACCTCCTTCTTGGAGTGCCGTTACTCAAACAATAACGGGCAATGAAAATGACATAGGATCAACTTTGTCATCTAATACTTATAAAACAGTTTTTGATGATACTACTCATATAGGAACTGTAAACGCAGGAAGCGTTAGAATAACTACAGGTTCAGATTTCCAAATCCAATGTATTGATCCTAGATTATCTAGTGATCATTTTATTTTTACTCCTACTAATGCAACTAATGGTAATAATGCTACTTTTAGTATACAAACTTCTTCTCTTTATGATAGAATAGATGCTAATGCTGGTGTACAAATAGCAGTAACTGCTTCTGATAATTTAGATCAAGAATCATACCATATTTTTCAAGTTAATATTAATAATGTAGATGAATTTATTGATGTGTTAGGATCTGATTTATTAGGAGATTTAAGAACCTTCTTTTCAAGAAGAATAGACGGTGTTACTACTCAACTAGCAAATACAGTTACAGATATCAGTTCTCCCCTAAATGGAACTGAATTATTAATAGTTAGTGGAACCCAAACCAGTGCAACTATTTCTCAATCAGTGAGTTTTATTACAAATACAGTTACTAGTGCTAACGGAAACACAGTAGACTTTGATGTTATATCTACTGGTGATAGCGTAACGCGTGTCCCGGTATATCCTTTGAATACTTTAAAGGGTACTGGGGCGGGTTCATTTATATTATGGTCAAAAACGGGAGCAAGAAGCAGTTTAAATACTGAAAATGATACTATTTTTGGTCAAGCATTAAGTGGTTTAAATGAAAATACTTTTAATTTTAGTAGTGAGGCCGTAAGTAGTATTAATGCTGAATTAAATGTGGGAAATGTATCAATATCAGTTCCAAGATATTTTAATACATTTGCTGAAGGTTCAACTCTTTCGGGAAGAGATTTTCACCAATTAGCTGTAACATGGGATGGAACTAATATAGGAGATGAATTTAAATTATATTATAACTCAACTTTAGTAGGTTCAGCTTCTTTAAATGCAAATGCTGCTAATGGTGTAGGTAGGGGGGCATATTTAGGTGCTCTTGGATCAAGTACCGAAACCCCCTCACAAATCCAACCTATTTCTATGAGTATTTTTGCTAGCTTTAATAAACAACTTTCTACTTCTGAAGTAACAACCATATTTAATGCTTTTTCAGGTTCCCATGGTCTTTAACCTAAAATTAATATGTATATATAACAATTAAAATAAGAATTTATTATATTTATTGATAAGGATATTATTGGCCCTCTGGGAAGTGGGCGACACTAAGTCGTAACCAACCGTAATAGACAAAAAACATGCCGAACTGGAAAAAAGTCTTACTATCAGGCTCAAAAGCCTCCGTTTATGATATTACGGCTAGCAATCTCCCAGGAGAAAGCAGTGCTACTGATGATGTAGTAACTTTAGATAGTAATGGACGTTTTCAAACAGCAAGCAGAGGAGATTTTGGAGGTGGGGCTAGTGGCCCAGATATGGCAGTTCAATTTGCCTACACTACAGATGGGGGTTCAAGTTTTCTTTTAAGTGGTAGTAATAATCTTCTTTTTGATGAAGTAAATACCGAGTTAATAATATCTGCTTCTGAAGAAGGATCTATTAATATAGGTAGAGATGGGGGCATTAGTAGCGGTAATACGCTAGGTAATTTAAATTTTATAGGTACTGGATCTGCTGTTATACAAGGCCCCTCAGCTACAATACAGGCTGTAGCAGTACAAAATTTTGATGCTAATACAAAAGGAGCTAAATTAGAATTTTATACAGCTGATGATCAAGATACTGATTTAGGAATCCCTAAATTAACTATAAGTGGTTCTATTATATCTTCCTCAGTTACAACTAAAGTTCCTATTTTACTTACTAATATTATATCTAGCTCTTCTCCCTCTCAAATTAGTGCCGGTACTCCTAACTACTTAAATTTAGATGATGATAGAGCTGAAGGGAATAATAGTGTTACATTAGCTTCCGTAAATAGTGTAGATTTAATAATAGATAGTAATAACACTGATACAACTGGTGAATTTAGAATTAGCCATGGTAATACCAGTCCTTTTTCTAGTACTAGATTATTTTCAATAAGCCAAGGAGGCCATATAACAGCCTCGGGTAATATAAGTTCTAGTAAAAATGTTATAGCTAATGGAGTTACAAGTTCTTTATTAACAGTAGCAACTACAGCTTCTATAGACGGTTTATCAATATCCAATCATAAAATAAAAGATAGTAATAATAATTTTGCCTTTGTAGATATTGAAGGAGATATAGAAATGTCATCTCCATCAGATATAAATGTCTATATAGATGGTAATAATAATACTTCTGGTGATAAATTTACGATTTTTAGTGATGGAACTACTGCTACTACAGCTAGGCCAATTGTTGTAGTTCAAGATAGTGGTAGTATTTTCACTAGTGGGAGTATAACGGGTTCGGGTATAAGTGCAAGTGGTGCTATTATTGGATCGAGCTTAACTACAAATTTAATATCTAGTTCTGCTGCCCCTACACACAGTTATATTAATCTAGATGATGATAGAGCTAATACTAATTTTGTTACGTTAGCTTCTATACATGGTGTAGATGTTTTATTAGATACTAATGTTAATGACACTTCAGGTCACTTTAGAATTAAACATGGTTCCGCAAACCCTGATACGGCTACCCAAATATTTTCAGTAGACCAAAATGGCCATATATCCTCTTCAGGAAATATAACAGCATCTTCAGCTCAGTTTGTTGATTTAGTCACAGCAGACGCGGGTAACAATAGCCTTAATATAGTAACAGTTACTAGTGATGGTAATTTAAAATGTAGTAATCTTAGTCCTAGTGATGTTGATGACACAATTCCTACAGCAGGTACTGGATTAACCGGTACATCTACATTTGATTTAGCCTTAAGTGAAGTTTCAAATCCTAGCTTTGGTCTTGTAGCTGACTCAACAAATGTATTAAAATTAGCAGAAACAGCTTCTCTTAGTAGATCTGGTATTGGTGGTGCTGATAAACTTATTATTGGTGGATCAACTGCCGCAGATTATAAAAATATAGAATATGTAACTAAAGATTATGATAACACTAATTTAGGTCACGTATTTAAAGTAGGTAGTGTAACTCATTTAGCATTACATGAAGTAAGCACTGCACGAAAGGTATCAATTAATCCCGATGGTAATGATGTAGATTTTCAAATCTTCGGTAATTCAAAAACAGACCCTAGTTTTTATTTTGAAGGAAGTACATCTAGAGTAGGAGTAGGAGATAGAGCATCTACAACCCCTAATGTACTTAATATTTGGCATGATGGAACAGATGGGAACGACGGTTTAATGATCATTAAAGATGATACTAGTATTTCATCTGGTGAATATTTAGGAGGTATTGGTTTTGATGCGCGTGATGGTAATGTTCCTAGTAGTGTAACTGAATCTTCAGTTTACATAGCGGCTTATGCTAATGAACCCCATAGTGATCAAGATAAAGGAGGTAGATTAGAAATTGGTGTTTCACAACTAAATGATAATCAGGATACTGTTGGAGTTGGAGTATTAAGTGTAGAAAAAGATAACACAATTATAGATGCTGGAAAAGTAGGAATTAATAATACTGCACCTAGCTATGCTTTTGATGTGTTAGGTAACTCAGGTGCATATATAGCACGTTTTCGTAATAAAGCCGACTCTAATAGCGATGGCGTCATAACAACTACTGCTGATGGTATAATTATAAGAGTTGATGGAGACCCAGGAACTACTATTAATAGAAATTATATATTATTTCAAAACGGAACTACTTCTTGTGGGTCAATTAGATCTACTGGAAATACAGACACTCCAGGTGTTGATCTTATAGAAACTTCCGATGAAAGGTTAAAGACTAATATAGAAGATTTAAATAATGGACTAGATACTTTATTAAAAATAAAACCTAGAGAATTTAATTGGAAAAACGATAACAATGCTGATAAATCACATGGATTTATAGCCCAAGAACTATATGAAATTTATCCGGAGGCTGTTAGTAAACCTAGATCTTCTGAAGATAATCCTGAAGAAGATCCTTGGTCGGTTAGTAAAATTGCGCTAATTCCTTTATTAGTAAGTTCTATTCAGGATCAACAAAAAATGATTGAAGATCTGCAACAAGAAATTAAAACCTTAAAATCACAAATCTAATGGGACTAGTATTTTTTAGTGGCTCTTTTACAACAGGATCAGACGGAGATATAGATTATAACTCAGCAGTACAATTTGCATCAATTAATAGTAATTCTACTAGTGAAGCTATTGAAATTAAAATAAATTCTCAATCACTAGGGACATCTGATAATGTTACTGCTTTATTTATAAGTGCCTCGGGAACAACTGCTAAATTAGGAATAGGAAATAGTGAACCACTAACTAGTTTAGATATTAGATCTACAACATCATCTGCACCAGCAAACATAATTTTAAGAACAAATGAAGATGGTATTGTACAGTCAGGAGAAGAAACCGGTAGAATTATATTTGCGATTGAAAGTGCCTCTTATAATTTTGGTGGGGGTTTAAATTTTGTAAGTAGTGGGTCAACCGCTGCTATATTCTCTAGAGTATTAACTTCTTCAAGTTTAGATACTAATCATGGTAGTTTAATTTTTGAAGTTAATGATTCTAGTAATAATACTCAACCTATTGAAATATTAACTTTAGGACACGGTTTACCTAATAATGATGTTACTAGAGGAGGAATCTTTACCCAAACAAACCGCCCAGTTGCTTTACTTAGTGCTTCTCTTATTATAGATGATAATGACGGTCCTTTTATTCACATAAGAGGTGGCACTAATACAGGTAACCCCTATAGAATAGCAGATTTAGGTGTTATAACCGAAACTGCTAGTGAATTAATAAGTGCCATAAGTGATAACTTCGATAGAGGTTCTTTAAAATTATTTCACAATTCATCTTCAAAGGTTGATCTTAACTCATATGGAAGTACAGACTTTATAGATACAGGTAAAAATTTGGGAATAGGTACTCAAACCTCTCCTGAAAAGTTAACTGTAGAAGGTAGTATAAGTGCTAGTGGTGATATAATAGGGACAATAAATGGTGGTACTTTCTAATGGCTATAAAAATACCGATAAAATGGGAAAATGCAAATTTTACATGGGACCAAAACACGTTTACTTGGGACGATGTATTTTTAATTCAAGAAATAGCTGATGCATTTGCCGCAGGTGAAGATCCCACAGCTTATATAAATAAAGACGAAGAAAAAAAGAAAAAATTTATTAAAATACTTTGTAAAGTTCAAGGTACTACTTACGAAGAAAAAAAAGAATATAAAGACATTAAAATTAAAGCAAAAGAAATTGAATTAGTTATAAAAGAAGTACTAGGTATTAACGTAAATATAAACCTTTAAAACATGTATAAACTTTACACAGATAAACAAGAAATATTTGAGTGCGAAATCCAATTAGAAGGCACTACTTTAGATAAATCCGAAGCTAGGTTAGTAATTGAAACTAATGATATGGCACTCCTTTTTAAAGGAAATATTGACTCAAAAGGTAAATGTAAAATACCTGTAAAAAAGTTAAAAGGTTTATTAAGTGAAAATGCTAAGGGTTCTATAAAATTAGAAGTTATAGCAGATGATGTATACTTTACTCCTTGGGAATCTAATTTTAATGTAGAAACATCTAAAAAAGTTACTGTAGAGGTAAAATCTCAACAAAATGATAATGTGATTTTAGAAGGTAAACCTAAAGTTTCTATTAAAGGAATCAAATCAGACAATAAAGTTATTAAAGAATCCGAAAAGAAACATGTCTTAAATATTTTAAAATTATTAATAAAAGAAAACATTAATGTTGAAAATGTTTCTATGAGAAAAAATAAACTAAACCATATAGTTGCTACATACCTTGATAGTAATCCTATAAATGAAAATCAAAAAAATAAAATAGTGAATGGGGTTATTAGTGGCCTTTCAAAGCTAAAATGAATGACCCATGGCTGGACCCTTTGATTTTACTGGGAATAATATACAAGACACCTATCAACGAGTAGTTCAAACTGACGGAACAAACTTTTTTGATGGGACGGGATCAGCCGTCACTTTTGGTTCTCCATTTACAGCAGGTGGTATATCAGGATCTTCTAATGAATTATCGGCATCCCTACAGGGAAGAATAACTACCCTAGAAAATAACCCTAGTAATACCGATTTATCTGCACTAAATGCCCATACGGGTTCTATTAATGCCGCTACAAGTTCATTTGCCCTTACAGCTAACGTAGTCGCAAATTCTGCTACAAGTTCATTTTTAACTTCCTCACCATTTACAGCCGCTGGAATCTCAGGTGCATTTAATGGTCAAACCAGCTCATTCGCTCTTACAGCTAATGTGGTCGCTAACTCTAGTACTAGTTCATTTGCCCTGTCTACAGACGTAGTCGCAAATTCCTCAACTAGTTCATTTGCTTTATCTGCAGATGTAGTCGCAAATTCCTCAACCAGTTCATTCGCCCTTACAGATGATGTAGTCGCAAATTCTGCTACAAGTTCATTTTTATTAAATACATCAGATACTTTAACAGGTACATTAACAGTTATAGGAGATATAATAGCTGAAAACTATATAGTAAGTTCTTCTGTAACTTTTATGACCCAATCCTTTAGTAGTGGTTCTACTATATTTGGTGATGACCAAACCGATACACATCTATTTACGGGTAGTGTTGATATAACAGGTAATATTACTGCTGCTAATATAAAAAATATTAATATACCTATTACAGCAGATACAGCATTTGATTTAGATAATTTTAATACCGCAAGCATAAATGGATCTACTTATGATTATACTTTAATTAGTGCTGAATCAGGGTCTAGAACAGGACAATTTTTTATAATTCATTATAGTGGAAGTTATGAATTTACAGATAATTCAACAAATCATATAGGCCCTGAAACCTCAATTCCTTCTTTATCTGCTTCACTATCTAGTAATTTGATTAAAATTCAATCAAATAACGGAAAAGGATATACTTTTAAGGCAGTGTCTAAAAGGTTGTAATATTTATATTCGAACCCTTTGGAAAGTGAAAAAGGCAACTTATGGCAAACGAATTTGTAGCAAGGAAAGGACTACGCTCCCTTTCTAATGTAGAAATAACAGGCAGTCTTGATGTTACATCAACAGTAACTGCTAATGGTGTTACCCTTACAGGTGACCAGGATTTATCTGGTTTAATTGAGGGAGTTACAGCAGGAGATGGTTTAGAAGGGGGTGGAACTAGCGGTACAGTAACCGTTTCCTTAGATACGGGTTCAACACATTTTACAACAGCAGTATCTGCTTCAGCCTTACAAGTTGCCCCTAGTTTTAATGGCAATAGAGCTGTATCGAATGTAAATTTACCTGATGGTATTAGAAATATAAATTTTGGTACTAGTGGTTCTGTAAATAATTTTATAGAAAAAGTATTTTTTTCTAATGAGGCACCTGTTATTGATGATCTTAGTACTCAAATAAGAGAATTTGAAACAGGTGATAATCATATTTTTCTCCCAAATAAAGTAACAGCTACAGACACAGAAGGACAAGATATAGTTTTTCGTACTGCTTCAACTTATACAGATGGTAAATTTGATATAGATTCAGATGGTACTATACGTGTATTAGTAAAAACTACTGAATCTATTAATACAACTGAAGATCCTAATAATGGTAATCTTTTATCACATAAAATTAGTGTAGAGGCAGAAGATACATCAGGAGGTATAGGTACAAAAGATATTTTTATAAGAGTATTACCTAATAACAAACCTAAATTTGTATCACAAATTGGTGGGGGTGCTGTTGATAGCTTTACCTTTAACAGAAGTGAGAGCCTTAGCAGCGAATCAAATATATTTTCTTTATTTTATTATGATGCTCCAGATTTTGATAATGTTACTATAAGATCAGGTTCTGATCCTACTACAAATTTTAATCACTTTACATTTACAAATATTCCCCCACAGGGTCCCGCAGGTATAGGTGAAATTCAAATAAACCAAGTAACGGATGATTTAAATTTTGGTGTACAATCTCAATATATTTTTTCATTAACTGCTTCAGATTCTCACTTTGAAAATGGTGAAGACCTAGAGGCGTTTAAAGAAGCAACTGTTACAATTAACATTGTAGATAATGAGGGTCCTACTATAAATGATTTTTCAACAGACGCGTATTCCGAAAATACAAATGATCAAATTGTAGCTACCTCAGGGGAGGTTAATGAATTTGTTAATGACCCTAATGGTGACCCCATAACATTTAGTAATTTTACCTTAAAAAGTGCACACCTTAATGATGATGGAACAGGTAATAATATTACAAGTTCATTAGGAGGAACATCACTTACTGATCCTACTCAGGACCCGTTTTTAATGAATACATCAGGTCAGATAACTCGTAAAGTTAGTGCCTTATTAAATAATGAAATAGCTGGGAGTTATGTTTATCAAGTTACTGTAGGTGATCCTTCTAATCCCAATAATGATACAGGACTTATTACTATTCCCATCAAAGCTGATACTAATCCTAGTTTTTTTGGTCAAAGCGGTGAAAGAAATATAATAGAATCAGGAGTTACTAATGATCCTATTATAAATAGCATTACTAACGCATCAGGTATAGTATTTTTCAAAGAAAATTTGCAACCTCTAGAATGTGATGTTACTTTAAATTCTACTAATGATTTAATAACTATAGATGGAAATACTTCTAATAATATTACACAAGTTAAATTTAAACTAGCTAGTAATTTATCAGGATCTGGATTAATATTTGATAACGGTGATACTATTAATTTAGGAATAACTGCTTCAAAATCATCATTCCCCACATCTATTAGTACCCAAGACTTTACTATTTCTATTACAAAAAATAATGCCCCCAATATGAGTAGGGCAAATACAACTTTTCTTAATACTAATGAAGCTAGAAACAGCCAAATATTGAATACTATTAATGTAAACGATCCTGAAGGAGATTCTATTAATTTTAATGTTTTTAGTGCATCATTTAACTCTAATAACCCATCAGCATTATCTTCTTCCCATAATAATACTCAAGGCTTTATAAAAATAAGTTCAAGCATAAATGCAAATGCAGGTCTTTACGGGTATACTGCTAGTATAGAAGATATACATGGATTTAGATCAAGTTCTATAAAAGAAGAATTTACAATAGTACAAGCAGAATCTGGATCATTAAATGAAGAAAATAATACTTTTTACATAATAGAAAATGCCCAATTAAATGATCCAGTAGTAAACACCACCTCGGGTACTGCCTCTGCAGATAATTCAAACGCAGTACAATTAACCGCAGGAGGTTATAATTCTAGCCAGGGAGATCCTGCAGCAACCAATACAGGATGGTTTACAGCTTCTATCGGACATAGCAATAAAATTAATATTTCACCTGAGGGATTTTTATCTGCTAGTGCTCAATTTGTAGCTTCTCCACCTACCCCTGATGGGCAATTAAATTGTAAAGTCCATTTTACGGACCAATATGGAAATGTAGGTACTGGTAGTTTTAAAGTTAGTATTGTAAATAATGTAGGACCAACCATTTCCCATACACACCATAGTGATCTTTTTGATACAGTCCAAGCAACCACAGGAACCGTATTAATTTCAGCTAGCATTACAGATCCAGAAGATAATTTCCCATTTACGGTAACACTTGATGGAGATGATGCTTCATCATTTGAAATCACTGCTTTTGACAATACTAATAGTTCTTCATTTGGTATAGCTCCTGTTAGTAATTTAACTGTATCTAAAGATTATGAATTATTTATTAGCGCTAGTGATTCTACAGGATTAAATGCTGCTACTATTAAAGATGTTAGTATTACTATACAACCAGCGGGTTCACCAATCCTAAGTACAGTAAATGATGATAATCCTTTTATTTGTGCCGGAGCTAGAGCAAATGAAATTTTTACTATTAGTTCGGCTAATGCTAAAGATGGAAACATAGCTCAAAGAACATTAGAGGATGGAGACCAAAGCAAAACTTTTAAAGTCCAAGCGGATGTAAGTAACATCCCGGGAGACAATCCTACTGTTACTTATAGTGTACCTCTTGGAAGAGATAAAGACCATATAAATGTAGACTCATCAAATAATATAGGTTCTTTTTCAGTAAAAACAGGTACCCATATATCAGGTAACTTTGATAGTGGAGATGAAATCCATTTTATAGTTAGAGGTACAGATAATAATGGAAGCACAGGAGATTTACCTCTTACTGCTAGTGTTGTTGCACCTAAATTCCCTTTTTATCCAAATAACACATTCGCTAGTTTTGATATTTTAACATTTGGTACTTCAAACAACCCCCGTGGTACAAATGTGCAACAATCCGGAAGCTTTATAGCAAAAGTACAATTTCCCTTTAGTGACGAAACTATAAATAATTTTACTTATCCTTTTAATACAAACATTGCTCCTGCTGCTTCTGATATGTTTACTTTATTAAGCCCAACATCTAATAATAGTGCTACTACTTTTAATTTAGCAGCTTTAGAGATCCAATCTGATCCTATGTTACTTCAAGATGGCGTACGTTTTTCCACATTAATACGAACTAAAGTAGATTTAACACCTACGGGGGATAATACAGCTAGATATACTCTTAAAATAAAAAGAAAAGATGCTAGGGGATTTACTAATCCCAATGAAAAAATAGAGAATATTTTTATTAAAAAATCACCTACTTTAAGTAATATTACATCAGATAGTAATTTATTTATATCTAAAGGTGCTCGACTAAACGAATTTATACTATCTACAGAGGAAGCAGCTAAAACAGGTTCTAGATTTTCTACAAATGCAGATTCTTCATCTATATTGGCTAATTATAGTGGACCAGTTCCTAATAGTAGTATACAAGATACTAGTACTTCTACTCCTGAAGGAATATTACAACATAAGCATGGTATTCCATCACCAATTAAATTTACATTTGATGGTAGAGATGCTGCCCTTATACAAACAGGATCTAGTGATGTTCATTCAGGATCATTAAGTCTTAAAATTAACCTTTCAGGATCAGCAGCAGCATCACAGGATGAATTACACTTTAACATTATTGCAAGCCAATCGTTTAGTGGCTCTAGAGTACAGTCTGAAGTATTTAATAGCACTAGCAGTGCATTTACAGCTAGTATAGTAGACGTTGTGTTACCTAGTGCTTCATTCACTTTATTAGATGTGTTAAATACTAATGAAGCTAGATCATCAACTAATATATTAAAAACTTCCCTTAAACAGGGAACCTTTGATGTAGATAAAGTATCACCTTTTACATCATCTTTTTCAGGAACAGGATTTGCTAAAATAACAGATCCTACTAATTTTGAAGAGGATGGAGATTTATTCAGTGATACTACAGCAGTAAGTAGTAATTTTACAGCAGGAGACTTTAATTTAACTGCTAGTATAGTAGATAGTAGGGGATTTAACCAAGCAAGTAGTGCTAGTTTTACTATAACACAAGCGCCTTCAGGTTCATTAGATAGTATATCTAGTGCTTTTATATTTGAATTCGCTACTGCCTCTGAATCTCCTGTAGTAATAAACAGTCATGGTAGATTTAATGGTACTAAATTAAAGTTAGGTGTTACTTATAATAACGCAAGTAATTTTGGTAACCCCCAAGTTAATTCTGGATCAGGTCAAGGATTTTTCTCAGCGTCCGCTGATCACGATAATGAAATAGATATAACTAAAGATGGATTTGTATCTGCTTCTGCTAATTTTACCACGGGAAATGATACAGACCCCTTAAATTGTAAAGTCCACTTTGAAGACCAATTTGGAAATATAGGTACTGGTAGTTTTGTAATTAGTAGAGTAGCGAATACAGCCCCTACAGTTAATACCCCCTCCTTTAATTCTCTACAATTACCTATTAATAATAATGATGGGTTAGGTACGTTTATTATTACTGAAACTCCCTTTTCTGATGTTCCTTTTTCAGCATCATTAAGTTCTACAGATGCTGATAAAGTAAAATTAATCCCTCAAAATTCAAATTCATCTAGTTATCATATATCAGCTTCTACTAACTTTACTTCTACTCAAACAAGTCTTGATTTTGAAATTACGGGGTTTGATAAGCATGCAGATGTTTCTGACCGAGAAACAGTTAGTGTTTCTATAGCAGCTGAACCCGCAGAATGGTATGCGTATTTAGCAGGAGAATTACAAACTAATTTTGCAACTAATACTTTTGCCCTCCACCAATATATGTTAAACCTTACTGGAAACTTTAATAATGGTAGTATTTCTGGCGCCCCCAGTAGTGATGCATTTGTACATGGATGCACTATAGCAACAAATCATGGTATTAGTGGAAAATCTTTTGCAGAACAATTTGCTAGTGGGTCTGCTGGAAACGGAATTATAGACGGCTTAAATAACGCAAGAGCATTCTTAATAGCTTCAGGAACTATCCTTCAGGGAAATACATCAAATAATGCTCCCTTAATATCAAATAATTTAGACGGAATTAGCCATCTAACTGGATCTAATAATGGTTCAGATATAACTTATACAAATACTGCTTTAATTATAGTATACCCTAGTGGTTCTGATACTGAAAATGCTAATTTTACTATGCCCCAGCGTATGGTTACTACAGCTAATAATAATACTGGGGAATATATTATATTTGGTGACCAAGAAGGGACAGCTAACGATGCCCCACGTGATGCTGCTGTAGCTTATTTTGATATGGCTACTGGTGTTACTTATAATGGGCGCGATAAATTTGGGGTTATGTTCACACCATCTACAGCCCTTTCTGAGGTAGCATATTTCTTTTATGCAGCATCTGGATCACAACCTGAAGGTAACTTTAGAATAGGATAATAAAAAATTAAATAAAATGCCACAAGGAAGAGAAGAAGGATTTATAATGAACAATGATTTTCAGTTAGGAAACTCCACTGAAATAAAAGGTGCATTTCAATCAATCCCTACTTTTACACTTTTATCTAGTTTAACGGGTAGTGATGTTTTTAATCAATTTAGACTTAAAGAGGGGCAAATATTTTTTGTTACAGAGTCACAGAAATTTTTTAGAGTTAATAAAACTCCTACTGGAGCTGTTTATGATTTTATTGCGGGCACTTTAACAGGAGATGATTTAGCCCAAGCATCTTTTGAGTGGGAAGGTGCTAATGATATAACATTTACAGAAGTTATTTTTACTAGTGCATCCGTTGCTGTTAGTGCATCACATGCAAATACTGCATCATTTATTTCACCTACATTTATTTCAGCTTCAGCCGCTGCAAGTGGTTTTGGTGATGGTAGTGGTGACCCTACTGACATATCAGCACTAAACACATTTACAGGTTCATTTACAGATAACCCAGATGGTAGTCAAGTAAGAATTACAATTGATGCTATTCCTTCTGAATCTATTTTTACTATGAGGGAAATATCATCGGGTTCATTTGGTACTAAAGCATCTGGATCTATTACTGTAGGTACTGGTTTTGGTACAAACGCAGACGATACATTACACTTAGATTTAGATACTGGTTTTGTTCTTTCTATACAAAACTTTACGACATTATCCACCTTTAATGGAAGTAATTCAGATGGAGCTACTTTTAACGCAGCTTCTACTACAGATTTCTTATTAACAGCCTCAAGTTTTATTAATGATAATAGCTCTTTTGGAGCAACTAGAAACACAGCATTCACATGTGATAAGATTGCAGGAATTTTATCTAGTAGTGTTAATGGTAGTACACTAAATCTTATAAGGAAAACTAATGGTACTTTTGGTAACGATTTTAAAATTGCTTCTGGAAGCCAAACATTAGCTAATATAAGTGGCTCACAAACCTTTGGGTTTGGCGGTGGTTCAAGTTACACTATAACTGAAGCTCAAAGCAGGGGAGACGAAATAGCTAATATAGTTGTATTAGATATAAGTGGTAGTAACGATAATAGTGCAGTTTTACGTAGAATGGATTTATTATCATTTTTGCAGGATACTTTTATAGTTCCTATTAATGATAAATTAGATACATTACTTAAACAATATAATTCTAATAATAATCAAGCACCTTCCGCAGATATTAATGGTGATGGCACTGTAAGTGTAGCTGATTTATTAGAGTTGCTAGCTCAATTTGGGGCTACTATAGAAGTAGAAGCCCTCCCTACAGCACAGGGAGTAGGTACTGGTGCAGATAATCGAGCAAGTGGTGACGTTAGAGAAGGATTAAGAACAGCTGGTGCTGTTACTGACCAAAATGATAGTGTTATAACAAATGGTACTTTAACTATAGGTAATCAATCATCTGGTTCTTTAGTATTAGAAGGCGCTGAATTTCTTACTACTCCAGCTAAATTAGATTTCTTAGATAAAATAGGAGGTACACCAGGAGATAGTGGTTCGGGTACATTTATATCCTCGGGTTCATTATTTTTCCATTCTGAATCAATAGGTTCATTTAGATTTAATAGACCACTATCAGCATCTAATTTAAGCGGAACAAATACAGGTGACCAAGACCTATCTGGATTAGCATTAAAAACTGCTATTAGTGGTTCATTTACAGTAGTTAGTGCTTCATTTAGCACGCGCGTTACCGCAAACGATGCTAAACTTACCGCAAATACATCTAATGTTACTACAGCGGGAGCGTTAATGGACTCAGAATTAACTGATTTAGCGGCGGTTAAAGCAATTAACCAAGGATTAACCACAACATCAAATGTTATATTTAACCATATAACAGCCTCGGGCAATATAAGTGCAAGTAATCAAATTACGGGTAAAACCCTTAATATTAATGGCGTTGGAACTACTAATATTCATAATGATATTATTAATTTAGGAGTAGATAGTGGGGATAGAATTAATACACATGCATTTTTTGCAACTAGACTTCACACAACCAGCCACATAACAGCCTCGGGCAATATAAGTGCAAGTGGAGAATTAATAGGTATTATAGACGGAGGTTCATTTTAATTAATATGTATATATAAGACATGGCAAGTACAATAAAACTAAAAACAGGAACCGGATCAGCAGTACCTAGTGCTTTAGCACAAGGTGAAGTTGGCATTAACATTGATAATGGCCTTATTTATTATGGCTCTGGTTCAGGAAATTCAGTTAAACAACTAGAATCTTTTACCCACATAACAGCTTCAGGCAATATAAGTGCAAGTGGAATTATAACAGCACTATCAATGTCTGGAGATGGTAGTAGTTTAACAAATATATCTGCAACCTTACCTTCGGGAGTTATTTCGGGTTCTGCACAAATTGCATCTGATATAAGTGGCTCATTTACAGCTGTTAGTGCTGCGCTTGCTTCGGACATTGCTAGTGCAGGTGGTGGCACTACTACAAATGCTTTAACAGTAGATGATACTACTTTACAACTTAACTCAGGTACTACATTTGATGGTTCAGCAGCTAGAACGATTTCTATTAAAGATGGAGGAGTTGATTCAGATGCATTAGCAGCTCACATTGCTGTAACTAGTATAACGGCATCTGCTATAAGCGCAAGTGGAGAAATCAGCGCTACATCTTTAGATATTAGTGGAGATGTTGATATAGATGGAACTTTAGAAGCCGATGTAATTACAGTAAATGGTACAGCATTATCTACTGTAATAGCTTCAACTTCAGTAGCAAATGCAGCCTCTTCCGTAAATACTACTAATGCAAACATTCGTGCAACTACAGATGATGCAGATTTCTTTGTTACTGTAGTTGATGGAGCTACTGGTAACCAAAGAATAGAATCAAGTACAAAATTAAAATTTAATCCTTCAAATGGAAATCTTTTTGTAGATGGTCCTATAACAGCCTCAGGCAATATAAGTTCAAGCGGCACTATCACAGCAAATTCACTTACAGGAAACGGTTTATCTATTGATGGTTCTTCAAATTCACATATTGAAGTAGGTGAATATAATGTTGGCTTTGATATTATAGGGTCAAATACCCTTTTCATTACAGGCTCAGGACTTATAATTTCAGGGGCTATGGCAGACCAAAATCACCATAATATGTTAAAAATTGGTGATATTGAATTGGTAGATGTTAATACTGCTCTTTCATCTAATGAGTTTTTAATTCATAATGTAAAATCTGTAAGTTTTACAAGCGGTAGTGATGGGGGGAATATTACAACAGCTAATAAATTATTTGAACATACTGGAAACCAGTTTGATGTTTTCATAGGTGGAGATGCAACTTCTGATTTCCAAGTGGGCACAGCTGATATAAAAGTAGGAGGAGCCGGAGCCTCACAAGATATCCAAGTCCAAACAAGTGGTGATATATCAATCCTCTCCAACACAGATGTATTTTTACGTATTAAAGATTCAAATTTAACCACAGATCCATCAGATTTATCCCATATAGTAGGCTTTAACACCAACCCAGATGGTGCTAGTGGACAAAATATTAAAAAAATAGATGCTTCTAAAATAGTATTTACTACAGGTTCGCGTAATATTTCTGGTTCTGTAACAGCATCCGCCTTTAAAGGTGATGGTTCGGGATTAACTAATGTTTCTGCAACTTTACCTTCAGGAGTTGTTTCGGGTTCTGCCCAAATAGCTAATGTAACACTTACCACAGCAGCCCAAACTAATATAACATCAGTAGGTAACCTTCAATCATTGACCATGGATGGTACTATTGATATGAATGGTGAAACTCTTAACTTAAATGGTGGTGAAATTGATAATGGGATCTCAATTAAGTCTTTAGCATTTGGATCAACTACTGATCAAGATTTAACTATTACATCTGATGGTAATATAACATTTAAATTAGATGATGATAATGATGAAACAGGCCAATCATTTAAATTTCAAAATAATGATACAGAAATTGCTAATTTAGATGAATCAGGCAACTTACAATTAGATGGTCATATAACAGCCTCAGGTAATATAAGTTCAAGTGGTGAAATTATAACATCAAAATTAAGTGCTCTTGGTGATCTTACAATTGATGCTGATGGAGCTGATATTATATTAAGTG
>TARA_B100000963_G_scaffold236476_1_pt1 | contig 26259 bp, 23 predicted proteins | sample TARA_B100000963 | Tara Oceans TARA_B100000963 (sample SAMEA2622097) | marine metagenome | biome: marine biome (ENVO:00000447); feature: surface water layer (ENVO:00002042); material: "saline water (ENVO:00002010), including plankton (ENVO:xxxxxxxx)" | depth 5 m | reverse complement strand
GAATGACAATTTTAGTTCAAGTTGATAGATTAGAATAAGTATGTCTGTACAGCAACAGAATTTAATAAAGACAAAAGAGATTTACAAAAAAATCTCTAAATTCATACCTGATGCTGAATGGGAAATTCATGCTCCTTTAATTGAGAAAATTAATAAATTAAAAGTAGAGAAAAACGCAATAATTCTTGCGCACAATTATCAAACTCCTGAAATTTACCATGGTGTAGCAGATATTGCGGCGGATTCTCTCGCTTTAGCAGTAGAAGCTTCTAAAACATCTGCTGATAAAATTATTTTATGTGGAGTTCATTTTATGGCGGAAACAGCAAAACTAATGAGCCCAACAAAAAAAGTTTACTTGCCTGACATGCAAGCTGGTTGTTCTTTAGCAAGTTCCATCACTGGGAAAGATGTAAGATTATTAAAAGAAAAATATCCAGGTGTTCCAGTAGTTTCTTACGTAAATACATCAGCTGATGTTAAAGCTGAAACAGATGTTTGTTGTACATCTGCTAATGCTGTTAAAGTTGTAGAGTCTCTTAATGTAAATAAAGTAATTTTTCTCCCTGACCAATATTTAGCAGATTATGTTTCAAAAAATACTAAGGTTAAAATTATTTCATGGAAAGGAACTTGTATAGTTCACGAACAATTTTCTGGCAAAGAAATTGAAGACATTAAATCTCAAAATCCAGGTATTAAAATTATAGCGCATCCTGAGTGTCCTCCTGACGTGATTAAAGCCTCGGACTTTGCAGGTTCAACCTCTGGTATGGTAAAATATGTCAAAGATAATCAACCAAAAAAAGTAATGCTTGTTACTGAATGTTCTATGAGTGATAACGTTGAAGCAGACAATCCCAATGTATCTTTTATTAAACCTTGTAATTTATGCCCTTACATGAAAAAAATAAATCTAAAAAAAATTTTAGACTGTTTAGAAAATGAAACTAATGAAATTTTATTAGATGACAAAACTATTGAAGCTGCCCGAAAATCTGTAATAAGAATGACTGAAATTGGTCGTTAGATCGGTGGAAAAGTTAAATCAAAAATATATAAATTCTGTTGTAAAAAAAGCCTTAAATGAGGACTTGAAACCTAGAGGTGACATCACAACGAGTTTAATTAGTTTCAAAAATAAAAAATCAACAGCAAAAATTATTGCTAAACAAAGTGGAATAATAGCTGGACTCAATTTTTGTGAAACTGCTTTCAGACTAATTGGTAAAGAAACAATTTTTAAACCAAAAATAAAAGATGGGAATAAAATTAAGAAAAATAAAGTAATTGCAGAAATAAAAGCAAAAACAAAAACAATTTTAATCGCGGAAAGAACCGCTCTGAATTTTCTTTCTCATGCTTCAGGTATAGCCACTCTAACAAATAAATTTGTTAGCAAAGTTAATAAAAAAACTAAAATATGTTGCACAAGAAAAACTACTCCAAATCTGAGATTATTAGAGAAATATGCTGTAAAAAAAGGCGGCGGATATAATCATCGTTATAATTTAAGTGATGAAATATTGATTAAAGACAATCATATAAACTCCGAAAAAAATTTAAGTAAATTACTTGCAAAAGCTATTAAAACTAAAAAAATCATCACAGTGGAAATAGAAAACGAAAAACAATTAAATCAAATATTGGGTATGAAGTTTAAAAGAATTTTGTTTGATAATATAAGTCCCCAAAAAATAAAAAAATTTTTGAAACTTTGTAAAAATAAATATGAAATTGAGTATTCTGGTAATGCTAGTTTAAAAAATGTGAAAAAAATCTCCAACACAGGAATAAACAGAATCTCAGTGGGTGCTATTACTCATAGTGTTAAAACTTTTGACATGAGTTTAGAATTAGTTTCTTAATTCTGCTTGGGCAGCTGCTAGTCTTGCTATAGGAACTCTAAAAGGAGAACAAGATACATAATTCAAACCAGTTCTGGAACAAAACTCAATACTCTTAGGATCTCCACCATGCTCTCCACAAATTCCAAGTTTAATATTTTTGTTAGTTTTTCTTCCTCTTTCTGAGGCTATTTGTACAAGCTCACCTACTCCATTTTGATCTATGCTTACAAAAGGGTCTACCTCAAAGATTTTGTTATCTATATAATCATTTAAAAATTTACCAGAGTCATCTCTACTAATACCAAACGTTGTTTGTGTTAAGTCATTGGTACCAAAACTAAAAAAATCTGCATGCCTAGATATAAATTTTGCCTGTAATGCTGCTCTCGGCAGTTCAATCATCGTACCAACTATATAATCTAGTTTAATTTTATTTTTATCTTGAACTTCCTTTGCGACTTTATTGACTAAATTTCTCATTATTTTAAGTTCGGACTCTGTAGAAACAAGTGGTATCATTATTTCAATGATCGCTGACTTAACTTTATCTTTTTTTAATTCAGATATTGCTTCGAAAATAGCTTTACATTGCATTTCGTAGATCTGTGGAAATGATATCCCTAGTCTGCATCCTCTATGTCCAAGCATAGGGTTTTCCTCATGCAATTCTGCAATTCTTTCTTTTACTTCTTTAGAAGCCAAATTAAGAGATCTTGCAACCTCATCAATATCTTTATCTGCCTTAGGCAAAAATTCATGTAATGGGGGATCCAACAGTCTTATAGTAACTGGCAAACCAGACATCACTTTAAAAATTTTTTTAAAATCATCTTTTTGATATGGTAAAAGCTTTAATAAAGCATGATTCCTATCTTCATTAGATTTCGAAATTATCATCTGTCTTACTGAAAGAATTCTATCATCATCAAAAAACATATGCTCAGTTCTACATAATCCTATACCCTCAGCTCCAAATTCTCGGGCTGTCTTGCTATCTTGTTCTGTTTCTGCATTAGTTCTAATTTTTAATTTTCTATACTCATCTGCCCATTTCATAATGGTTGAAAAATAACCAGAAATTTCGGGTTGAACTGTTGGTACTAAACCTTTCATAACTTTGCCACTCCCACCATCAATGGTTATAAGATCTCCCTCTTTTATAATTTCATTTCCTGCTTTAAATTGTTTATTCTCATAATCTATTGTTATCTCGCTAGATCCTGATACACAAGGTCGGCCCATACCCCTTGCTACTACAGCTGCATGGCTAGTCATACCTCCTCTTGCAGTTAAAATTCCTTTTGCTGCATGCATTCCATGTATATCTTCAGGTGAAGTTTCTAATCTTACCAAAATCGTATCCTGCATCATATTGTTCAGTTTTTCAGCTTCGTCTGCAGTAAAAACAACTTTACCACTTGCTGCTCCTGGTGAAGCTGGTAAACCGGTTGCTATTATTTCTTTTTTGACTTTGTCGTCTAATGTTGGATGTAAAAGAGTGTCTATTGTGTTAGGGTCTATTCTCAATATTGCTTCTTTCTTAGATATAAGTTTTTCTTTTACCATATCGACTGCAATTTTTATCGCAGCTCTTGCAGTCCTTTTTCCTGATCGAGTCTGAAGCATCCAAAGTTTATTGTTCTCAACAGTAAATTCAATGTCCTGCATGTCTCTATAATGTTTTTCTAATTTAATAAAAACTTTTGAAAGCTGTTTGTAAACTTTTGGCATAGCTTCTTCCATTGAAAGTTCTTTAGATCCTGAGTCTAATTTAGCTTTTTTTGTAATATATTGAGGTGTCCTAGTCCCAGCAACTACATCTTCTCCTTGAGCATTAATTAAAAATTCTCCAAAAAATAAATTTTCACCAGTAGAAGGGTTTCTTGTAAATGCTACTCCAGTTGAACAATCTTTTCCCATATTTCCGAAAACCATAGCCTGAACATTTACTGCTGTCCCCCAATGATCTGGGATTTGATTTAATTTCCTATAAGTTTTTGCTCTTTGACTCTCCCAAGATAAAAAAACTGCATTTATTGCTCCATAAAGTTGACTTTTAACGTCTTGAGGAAAGTCAATTTTTTTTTCCTTTTTTATTAATTTCTTAAAATTTTGAATTAATCCATCCCAATCACTTTCATCAAGATCTGTGTCCAATAAAACTCCTTTTGTAAGTTTATAATTATCAATTAATTCTTCAAACAAATGACCCTCGACACCTAGAACTACATTGCTATACATTTGAATAAATCTCCTATAACTATCTTTAGCAAATCTGCCGTTGAACGTTTTTTTTTTCAAAGCCTCCACTGTTTTATCATTCAAACCAAGATTTAAAATCGTGTCCATCATGCCAGGCATAGAAACTCTTGCACCTGATCTAACTGAAACTAATAGTGGATTTTTTAAATCACCAAATTTCTTTTTTGTTTTTTTTTCAATTTTCTTTAACTCTTCTTCAATATTTAAAGTGATTTTTTTTGGTAATTTCTTTTTATTTTTATAAAAAATATCGCATACATTTGTAGATATAGTAAAGCCAGGAGGAACTGGAAGACCTAATCTACCCATTTCTCCAAGATTTGCTCCCTTGCCGCCAAGTATATATTTTTTATTTTTAAGTTTTTTTGCAAATTTATCATCAAAACTAAATATTACTTTTTTCATTAAATACCCTCTAACTTTGAAAAATTAATAAAATTATTAAACGTATTACAAAACATTTTTAATAGTTCTAGTCTATTGTTCTTAATATCCTGATTTTCATCATTTACAACAACATTGTCAAAAAAATTGTCTGTGAATTGTTTTATATCTGATAGCTTAATTAATAAGTTTTCATAATCTTTATCGTTTTCTTTTAATGTAAAAGCTTTACGAATATCATTAATTTTTTCAAAAAGTATTTTTTCCTCTTCTGTTCTAAAAAGTACAACGTCCGGTCTACCAGTTATATCTTTTTCTGCTTTATCAGTTATATTGGAAGCTCTTTTGTATGAGCTTATAGCGTTAATTCCTATATCTTTGTTTATGTATTTGTTCATCAGTAGGTTCTTTTTATAAAGATCTAAAAAATTATCGCCAGTGTGAGAGCTAATTGAAGCTTCAATAATATCAATTTTTATATTCTTTAACTTTAAAATATTTTTCATTCTTTCCTTTAAAAAATCAAGCACTTCAAATTCTGTATTTTTATTTTTAAATTCAATACCTTGTTCCTCATAAAGTTTAATTGAGTAGTTAATAATATCTCTTAATCTAATAGACAATTTATTTTCAATAATAATTCTTAGTAAACCTATTGCGGATCTTCTAAGAGCAAAAGGATCTTTTGAGCTTGTTGGTTTTTCATTAATAAGAAAAAAACCTACTAAACTGTCTATCTTGTCTACTATGGCTATTGAATAGCTAAAAGGTTTTTTTGGAATTGATGAAGTTAAACCGGTTGGGAGATAGTGATCGCTTATAGAATTTGCAACATCTTGCTCAAAACCTTGGGATAGTGCAAAGTATTTTCCCATCACGCCTTGTAATTCAGGATACTCTCCAACTAAATCTGAACATAAATCTGATTTGGAAATTGAAGCTGCAACTTGAATTTTTTCTTTATTTATATTTAAATCATCAGAAAGTAGCGCAGCAAGATTTCTAATTCTTTGAGTCTTATCGTAAATCGTCCCAATTTTTTCGTAAAATATAATTTTTTTAAGATTAGCTATTTGTTTAATAAGGTTTTTAGATCTATCTTTTTCCCAAAAAAATTTGGCATCTGACAATCTTGCATCAACAACTCTTTTATTTCCCTCTGTAATTAATCTTTTTTCATCTTTTTTGTTAGCAACAACAAAAAAATAATTAGTTAACCTTTTACGATTATCAAATATTGGAAAATATCGTTGATGTTTTTCGAGTGTTGAAATAATTATTTCCTCTGGAATTTTCAAATATTCTTTATCAAAATTAACAAGTAATACATGTGGCTCTTCTACAATATTAACGACTTCTTCTAAAAGACTTTCTCTGTATTGCTCTTTGTAATTTTTTAATTTCGCAACAGAATTAAATTTTTTTAAAATTATCTTTTTTCTTTCGTTTTGATCTAATACGATTTTATTATTTTTAAGAAATGAACAATACTCTTTAAAGCTTTTAATTTTTTGAGTTTTTGTATCTAAATCTTGCTCAATAAGTACGAATTCGTTGGAGACTAAGTGATGATATTTAAAAGGTAATTTTTTTCCATTAAATATTGCAAATATTGATCTTAGAGGTCTTCCCCACATAAGATTATTCGTTGACCATTTCATAGATTTTTTCCAACCTATAGAAGACAAAGCTTGAGGTAATATATCAACTAATAAATCTTCCATAAAAAGATCTTTCTCTGCAGTTTTTGCAAAATAAAATTCACCTTTTTCTGTATTTTTTATGAAGAGATCTTTTTTCGAAATATTTCGAGATTTGATAAAACCCTCTAGAATATTTTTTTCTACACCATTCTTTGGTCCTCTAATTTCACTAGCTTTAATTTTTAGTTTTTCTGGAAGTCCCTTTATATAAATAGTCAATCTAGTCGGACTTGAATATTCTAAGCAATCTAAATTTTGTAAGCCATTGTCCTCAAGTGTTTTTTTAAAGTGTTCTTTTAGTTGATTTCTGGCATTTATTTGCAACTGTGGTGGTATTTCTTCACTATAAAGTTCAAGCAAAAATTCAGGCATAATATTTTAAATTTGTGTATTCAACCAAAGTGCACCACACCCTTTTGCAAGTTCTCTTATTCTATTAATATATCCAGTTCTTTCTGCAACACCAATAACCCCTCTTGCTTCAAGTAAATTAAATATATGACTTGCTTTCAAGCATTGATCGTAAGCTGGCAAGGGAAGTTTTTTTTCTAATAAAGATTTGCATTCATGCTCACATGATTCAAAATTTTTTAATAAAGTTTCGGTGTTGGCAAATTCAAAATTATACGCAGAAAATTCTTTTTCTGCTTGTAAGTAAATATCTTTGTATTTAACGCCTTGATCATTCCAATCTAAATCAAACACATTTTTTTTTCCTTGAACAAACATACATAATCTCTCTAGACCATAAGTCATTTCAACAGGTACCGGTTTACATTCTAAGCCTGTCATTTGTTGAAAATATGTAAACTGAGTTATTTCCATACCGTCACACCATACTTCCCAGCCTAATCCAGCAGCCCCAAGTGTTGGACTTTCCCAATCATCCTCTACAAATCTAACGTCATGATTCTTTACGTCAATTCCGATTGCAGCTAAGCTTTTCAAATAAGTTTGTTTGATATTATCTGGTGAAGGTTTTATTATTACCTGAAACTGATAATAATGTTGTAATCGGTTTGGGTTTTCACCATATCTTCCATCGGTTGGTCGTCTAGAGGGTTGCACATATGCAGCTTTCCAAGGCTTTGGTCCTAATGACCTTAAAGTGGTCGCTGGATGAAAAGTTCCTGCACCTACCTCCAGATCATATGGCTGAAGAATTATACAACCAAATTTATTCCAAAATTTTTGTAAGTTCATTATAATTTCTTGAAAGGATAAAAATTTTATTTTTTTTTTTGCTGGCATTTATAAACCAAATTTTTGCCACATCGATTTTTCTTCTATAACGTTAATAATTTTATCAAAAGGATCCGAAATTGAAGAGGAAAGTTTTTTAGCAAGGAATCCCTTACGTTTTTCAAAATTTTTAATTACAACTTTATCCCCGAACTTTTGTTTTAATATTTGGTCTGCATTTCCAATACCATCAATTAAACCTAGTTTTAAAGCTGTTTTACCTGTCCAAAATTCTCCAGTAAAAATATTATTTTCCTCAACATCTTTTAATTTTGAACCTCTGCTTTTCTCAACTACTTTGATAAAGTCAGCATGTAGCTCTAATTGAATATTTTTAAGTCTTTTAACATCTTCTTCTTTTTCAGCAACAAATGGATCTAATGTGCTTTTATTTTTTCCAGCAGTATAAACTCTTCGTTCAACTCCGATTTTTTGTATTAAATCTTTAAAACCAAAAGATGCGGATATAACTCCTATAGACCCAATAATAGAACTAGAGTTAGCAAAGATCTCATCCCCTGCACATGCAATAAAATAACCGCCGGACGCAGCTACGTCCTCTGCAAAAACTAAAACTTTAACTTTCTTCTTTTCAGCTAATTCTCTGATATAACTATAAATTAAGTGGGACTGAACTGGCGATCCGCCAGGAGAATTTATAGAGATAGCTACATGTGAAATTTTTTTAAGTGAAAAAGCTTTTTTTAATATATCTCTTTGATTGGCTAATTCCATACCCTGCTTAAATCTTCCAGCTGACCCAATAATGCCTGTTAATCTAACATGGGGTATTACAGTTTTTTTCTTAAAAAATGAAAACATTTTAAATGATCTATAGCTCTCTTTATAACAGTAATACTTTAAATTTTAATAATTTTCTTACGCTACTTACAGTTGAATTATAGGTGCGTCATAACGGAATGATTTAAAAATTTATTATTTCTTAAATCAATTATAATCATATTTATGGGATCAGTTGTACCACTAAAAAAATACGCAAGTTCAGCATATTTGGAACTTAAGAATCTTTTGAGCAATAAACTCAATTCTGTCGAGGGATTAATAGAAAGAAAATTAAAAAGTGAGGTAAACCTCATTCAGAAAATGAGTAATCACCATATAAAATCTGGGGGGAAAAGATTAAGAGCATTACTTACACTGGGTTCAGCAAAATTATCTGGTTATAGCCTTGGCAATCGGGATATAAATTTCGCAGCTTGTGTAGAACTTATACACTCTGCCACATTATTGCACGACGACGTAATTGATGAAAGCACATTGAGAAGAGGCGTAAAAACCACTAACTCAATTTGGGGAAATCAATCTTCTATTCTTGTGGGTGATTATTTATTAAGCAGATGTTTTGAAATAATGGTAGATGATGGTGATTTAGAAATTTTGAAATTACTTTCATCGACTTCAGCTAAAATTGCGCAAGGAGAAGTTTTACAACTTCAACATAAGGGTGAAGCAGACCTTTTGGAAGATACCTACATCGAAATAATAAATTTAAAAACAGCCTCACTTTTTTCCGCTTCAACAAAAACTGGGGCCTGCATCGCAGGTAGCAATGAAAAGGAAAAGAAAGCTTTAGAATCATATGGAAAAAATTTAGGTCTCGCATTTCAAATTGCTGATGATGCTTTAGATTACTACGGAAAAGATAAATTTTTTGGAAAAGAAATAGGCAAAGACTTTTTTGAAGGAAAAGTAACTCTTCCTTTAATTATAGTTTTTCAAAAAGGAAACGATGAAGAAAGAAATTTTTTAATTGAAGTTTTGAAAAAAGAAAAAAGATCTGAGGAAGATTTTAGTGAAATTTTAGCATTAATTTATAAATATAAAGGAATTGAAACTAGTATGAAGAGAGCTGAATACTTTGTTAATGTTTCTTATGACTCACTTGGAATATTTCCTGATAGTGATGACAAAAGAATTCTACAAAATTTAACCAGTTTTAGTTTAAATCGAACTTTTTAAGGATAAAGTAATTTTTTTTTCCATTTTTTTTTCTCGAGGAAATAAACTAATCTTTCATGTATCCTGCCTTCTGCATCCAACCAAAATTCTATTTCGCTTGGCAAAACCCTCCAGCCAGACCAATATGGAGGTCTAGGTACTGGTTTTTTTTCATTAAACTTTTTTTCAAATTCTTTTATTTTGTTTAAAAAGATTTCTCTTTTATCAAGAGTTTTAGATTGTGATGAAGCCCATGCTCCAATCTTGTTCTTGTAAGGTCTAGATTGATAGTACTCGTCCGCTTCTTTAGATGTTACTTCCTCGACTGAGCCAAGAACCCTTACTTGTCTTCTTAAACTTTTCCAATGGAAACATAAAGATGCTTTTGAATTATTTTTTAATTCATTTCCTTTTTTGCTGTCAAAGTTAGTATAAAAAACAAAACCCTTTTGGCTCAATCCCTTTAACAAAACCATTCTAACATTGGGTTGATTTTTTGTGTCTGAAGTTGCTAACGCTACAGCATTAGGGTCATTTATTTCACTTTTCTCAGCATCTGAAAACCAGTTTTTGAACAATTCTATAGGATTATCCGAATCCTCAAAGCAACTATCAAGACCTAGCGAGTTTTTGCCATTTTTTTGATTCATATATTCTTTAAAATAATTTATACATTAAATAACTATGTCTTTTAATACTTTTGGAAAAATATTTAGATTTACTACTTGGGGGGAGTCGCATGGGCCTGCAATTGGCTGCGTAATTGATGGTTGTCCTCCTAATGTACCTATTTCTGAAAAAGATATTCAGGGGGATTTGAATAGACGAAGACCAGGTCAGTCTAAATTTACGACTCAAAGAAAGGAAGCAGATAAGGCGATTATATTATCTGGAGTTTTTGAGGGAAAAAGTACTGGAACTCCTATTTCGATTTTAATTCATAATGAGGATAAAAGATCTAGAGATTATGAAACTATCAAAGATAAGTTTAGACCTGGGCATGCAGATTATACGTATTTTAAAAAATATGGGATTAGGGATTTTAGAGGTGGAGGTAGACAGTCTGCAAGAGAAACAGCATGCAGAGTAATAGCAGGCGCTGTAGCCAAGAAAGTTTTGAAAAATATATTGGGTAATAAATTTAATGTTATTGGAGCTGTAACACAATTAGGTTTAATGTCTTGTGATAAACAAAATTGGAAAGACTCGGAAATAAGAAAGAATCCTTTTTTCTGTCCTGATAAAAACTCAGTAAAACTTTGGGAAAAATATTTATTAGCTGTAAGAAAGGCGGGATCATCTTGTGGAGCAATAATTGAATTAAAGGCCACTGGAATACCAGTTGGCTTAGGCGCGCCAGTTTATGCTAAATTAGATATGGATATTGCCTCAGCTTTAATGAGTATTAATGCTGTGAAGGGTGTTAACATTGGTTCTGGAATGAATGCAGCATTTTTAAGTGGAGAAGAAAATTCTGATGAAATCAAAAGTAAGTCTGGAAAAATAAAATTTAAAACTAATCATGCTGGTGGAATATTAGGTGGAATTTCTTCAGGACAGAATATTATTGCCTCTTTTGCTGTAAAACCGACTTCATCAATACTAACTAGTCGAGATACAATTAATAAAAAAGGTGAAAATACTAAAATATCTGTTAAAGGGCGTCATGATCCATGTGTAGGAATTAGAGCAGTTCCGATAGGAGAAGCAATGATTAACTGTGTATTGTTAGATCATTTGTTATTACACCGAGCACAATGTGGCTAACTTGATATTTTATTTTTACTTTTAGCAAAAATAATATTTGAGTTTAAAGTCTCTTCAATTTTTTTTGCTATAGATTTGCTGTCTAATCCAGCTTTTTCATACATGTTTTGAGGAGTGTCTTGATCAATAAACAAATCTGGTAGGATCAAGGATCTAAATTTTAATCCTCTGTCGAACACCCCTCTATCGGATAAAAGTTGCATTACATGTGAACCAAATCCTCCAACAGAGCCCTCTTCAATTGTAATCAAAACCTCGTGATTATTGGCTATTTCTATAATCAGTTTTTCATCTAAAGGTTTTGCAAATCTCGCATCAACTATGGATATGTCTATTCCTTTTTTTAATAAAATTTCTGAAGCCTTTTTACACTCGTCTAGTCTTGTTCCAAAATTTAAAATTGCTGCTTTTTTTCCCTCTTTAATAACTCTACCTTTTCCAATAACTAAAGTTTCCTTTATTGATGGCAAATCTACTCCCAGCCCATTTCCTCTTGGATATCTAAATGCAGATGGTTTGTCGTTTATATTAACTGTTGTATTAATCATTTTAACCAATTCTGACTCGTCGCTGGCAGCCATAACAATAAAATTAGGTAAAGTGCTTAGATAGGTTATATCGAATGATCCAGCATGTGTAGGCCCATCTGCTCCAACAAGTCCCGCTCTGTCTATGGCAAATCTCACTGGTAATGACTGAATAGCAACGTCATGTACTACTTGGTCGTATGCCCTTTGAAGAAAAGTAGAATAAATAGCAGCATAGGGTTTGTAGCCTTCTGTAGCTAAACCGGCTGCAAACGTAACAGCGTGTTGCTCAGCGATACCTACATCGAACGTTCTATCTGGGAACCTTTTCTCAAATAGATTCAGTCCAGTGCCTGATGGCATAGCACCAGTAATTCCAACTATTTTTGTGTCTTGCTCAGCATGTTTAATCAAAGTTTCAGCGAATACCTTTGTATAAGAAGGCGCGTTAGATTTAGACTTAGTTTGCTCACCTGTTGCTACGTTAAATTTCGATACTCCATGATATTTATCGCCTGAGTCTTCTGCTGGTTTATAACCTTTGCCTTTTTGTGTTCTAACGTGAACTAATATTGGTCCCTGATGACTTGAATTTTTTACATTTTCGAGTATTTGAACTAAACCATTAATATCGTGACCATCCACTGGGCCTATATAATAAAAGCCCAATTCACTAAACAAGGTTCCACCTGTAACTATTCCTCTTAATAAATCCTCAGCTTTACCAGCTTTATAACTAAACCTTTTTGAAAATGCAGAAATAACCATTTTTACTGTTTCTCTAAAACTAAAATATAATTTGCCAGATAATAGCTTAGCAAAATATTTACTCATAGCCCCAACAGGTTTAGCTATTGACATATCGTTGTCATTAAGAATAACAATAAGTTTAGATTTTAGTGCGCCTGCATTATTCATAGCCTCATAAGCCATCCCTGCGCTCATTGCTCCATCTCCAATAACTGCAATTACATTGTTATTATTATTTGATAATTTTTTTGCAACTGCCATACCTAATGTTGAAGAGATTGAAGTAGAGCTGTGCGCAGCACCAAAAGGATCATATTCACTTTCTGCTCTTTTAGTGAAACCTGATAAGCCACCACCTTTTCTCAATGTTTTTATTCTATCTCTTCTACCAGTTAATAATTTGTGGGGGTAGCATTGATGGCTTACATCCCAAACTAATTTATCCTTTGGTGTATCAAAGACATAATGTAAGGCAATAGTTAGCTCTACAACACCCAAGCCCGCTCCAAGATGTCCGCCTGTTTCAGATACTACATCTATTAATTCATCTCGCAATTCGTCTGAAACTTGTTGTAGTTGTTCTTTCTTTAATTTTCTTAGATCGGATGGAAAATTTATTTCTCTTATTAGTCGCGCCATTAAAAATTTCTTCCTAATATAAATTCTATTAATTTATTAAGATCTTCAGCTTTTTTTCCATGTTTTTTCAATTTAAGCAATATTTTTTTTTTTAGATTATTTGCGTACTTATATGCCTTTTCATAACCTAACAGACCTACTAGTGTAGATTTTCCTTTTTTTTTATCTTTATTAATAGATTTTCCAATTTTTTCTTTATTACCTTTTACATCTAAAAAATCATCCGCCAGTTGAAATAATAATCCAATATCTTCACCTAAATTACTTAAAAAAATTTTCTCCTTTTTATTTTTATTTCCAATCACACCTACTGCAAAAAGACAAAAATTAAATAATTTTCCTGTTTTTTTCTTTTGCATTTCCATTATCTCTCTTGAATTGTTATTTTTCTTTTCGTATTTAAGATCAAGTTCTTGACCCCCGGCAATACCAGTGTGTCCTGAACAATAAGCTAGGGCTTTTATGATTTCATTTTTGTGTTTATTTGGAATTTTATAATTTTGATCCGCAATTATCTCAAATGCTAATGTTAATAATGAATTCCCAGCTAAAACAGCTGTTGCTTCTCCAAATTTTATGTGCGTCGATGGTTTTCCCCTTCTAATTTTATCATTATCCATGCAAGGAAGATCATCATGAATAAGAGAGTAAGAATGAATACACTCTACAGCACCACAAATATTTAGGAGTCTTTTCGAATTTATATTGAATATTTTTCCAGCGCTTAAAATTATAGTTGATCGAATTTTTTTTCCTCCTGAAATTACTCCATATTTCATAGGAGCTATTAAGGCTGATTTATTTTGTTTTTTTAGATAATTAATTAAAAAATTATCAATTTTTTTTGCATTTCTTATTAATTTATTTTTTAACATTTTTTTTAACTCTGCTGGTCTCTGAGGAAATGTCTTTAATTTTCTTCTTTAGTAGTTTGTCAATATGTTTATTTAGCTGAATGAGACGCTTATAATCATCAATTGAGTTAGCTAAATTTGTTCCTTTGCTCTCAAGTTTCTGCAAAATTTCGCTTATTTCCTCTTTTGTATCTTTTAATGATTTACTTTTAATGTCAGCTGAATTATTTTCGTTTTTCATTTATTTATTAATAATAACATTATGAAGAACATCTATTCAAATATATTTTCATTTAACAAAAAAAACCTTAACAAATCTGTAGCAATTTTAAAAAAAGGGGACATAGTGAGCTTACCAACCGAAACTGTTTATGGGTTAGCTGGCAATGCATATCTCAAAAAATCTGTTAAAAAGATTTATAAATTAAAAAAAAGACCTTCCTTTAATCCTTTAATTGTTCATTATTTAAATTATAAAACAGCTAAAAATGACGTGGTTTTCAATGATAAATTTTTTAAGATTTATCGAAAATTTTGCCCAGGACCAGTAACTTTTATACTAAGAAGAAAGAATAAATCTAAAATAAGCAAAAATGCCACTGCAAATTTAAAAACAATTGCAGTAAGATTTCCTAGTCATAAAATTTTGAGATCAATATTAAAAAAACTTAATTTTCCACTTGCTATGCCTAGCGCAAATATGTCATCAAAACTAAGTCCGGTTAAAGCTGAAGATGTGGCAGAAGAGTTTGAAAAAAAAATTAAATTTATTTTAAACGGTGGAAAGTCAAGGATTGGTATTGAGTCAACTGTTATTGATTTAACTAATAAACCAAAAATAATTCGCCCTGGTATTATTGGGTCCAGTCTTATCAATAAAATTTTTAAAATAAGTATTTCAGCAGAAAATAGGAAAATGAAAATCAATTCTCCTGGGCTCCTTAAGAAACATTATTCTCCAGGAATTCCAGTAATTATTAATCAAAAAAAATCAAATAAAAACCATGCTTTTATAACTTTTGGTAAAAAATATAAAAATAATTTTAATTATTTCAATTTAAGTAAAAGCTCAAACCTTAAAGAAGCTGCCTCAAATTTATACAGCACTTTAAGGAAAATAAAAAGATTGGGTTTTAAAAAGATTTATGTAGCTCAAATCCCAAACAAAGGAATAGGAGTTGCTATTAATGATAGACTTAAGAGGGCTGCACAATAAAATGAAACTTGAAGTTTTTAATCTTAGTAAAAAATTTAATAAAATAACTGCTGTTAATAATTTAAGTTTTTTAATTGAAAAAAATAAAACACTTGGATTATTGGGACCTAATGGTTGTGGAAAAACAACTGCAATAGGCATGATGCTTGGGCTGATAACACCATCAAATGGGAAAGTTTTAATTAATGATGAGATTTTTAACAACTCAAATAAAATAAATTTATTGAGTCAAATGAATTTTGCTTCACCATACATAGAATTACCAAAAAAACTTACTGTTATTCAGAACCTTGAAATTTATGCAAGACTATATGGTGTTACTAATTTTAAACAAAGAATAGAAGAAATGACCGAAGAATTAGATTTAAAAAACTTTTTAAAAAAAAAAACTGGTGAGCTCTCGTCTGGTCAAAAAAACCGAGTTTCTCTTGCTAAGTCCCTTATTAACAAGCCTAAATTATTATTTTTAGATGAACCAACTGCTAGTTTAGATCCGGATATTGGAAGTTTTGTGAGAGATTATTTAGTCAAATATAAATCAAAAAATGAATTAACTATACTGCTCGCTTCCCACAATATGAATGAGGTTGAGAAGCTTTGTGACAATATAATAATGATGAAAAAGGGTCAGATTGTTGATAGAGGAACATGTAAACAGCTTATCGAGAAACATGGCAGAGGCACTTTAGAAGAAACGTTTTTAAAAATCGCTAGGAGTAAAAAATGAATTGGAACAAAATTTTTGCATTAAGTTTAAGACATGTATATTTGATAAAAGGATCTTTTCCAAGAATTCTTGATCTAATATATTGGCCAACTATACAAATTTTTTTATGGGGATTTATTTCCAAATTTTTTACTTTAAGTTCAAGCTATTATAATAATACCGTAGGAATTATTCTTAGCGCAGCAATACTTTATGACTTCTTATTTAGATCAAGTATTAGTTATAACATGATGTTTTTAGAAGAAATCTGGAGTAGAAATTTTACCAATTTGTTTATAGCTCCAATAAAAATTAAAGAATTAATTACAGCGCTAACTTTTACAGCAATTTTTAGGACATTAATTGGTTTAGTTCCAGCTGCTTTAATTGCAATACCTTTATTTGGTATTTCAATATTTAAGATTGGTTTGCCATTAGTTTTTTTATTAACTGCACTATATATTTTTGGCGTAACTTTAGGACTTTTAGTTACGTCGGGTTTAGTGAGATTTGGTCCATCATTTGAAAATATAGCCTGGGCTAGTTTATTTTTTTTAGCTCCATTGGGATGTATTTATTATCCAATTGAAATTTTACCTGAATGGTTACAATTAATAGCAAAACTTCTTCCTTTAGTTCATATATTTGAGGAAATGAGAAATATATTAATAAATGATGTAATAAATTACTTTGAAATTTCTAAAGGCATTTCCTTATCAATTCTATATTTCATTATAGGTGTTATGGTATTCTATTGGTCTTATGATGGTGCTAAAAAACGTGGTACATTAATAAATATAGGTGAATAATGCATAAAAATATCGAAAAAATTAAAAAAAATGAGTCAAAGCCTTTCGTTGTTAAAAATTTTTTAAATAATGAAGAAATCGAAAATTTTTTAAAACTTTATTCTGAATTGCCAGTAGAAATAAATAATAAAAGGCAAAAAATTATTAAAAAGAAATGGTCTGATAAATTTTTTCCAAAATTGCAAAATTCTTATAAAGAAAAATTAAAATCTGTTATAAAAAATTATTCTATGGATAATCCAGATACAAAAGATGGAGATAAAAGTTTAGGTCTTTTTCAAGAAAGTTATTTACCAGTCTCTTTGCATGTAGATACTGGTTTTGATTTTAGTAAAATAATTTATAAACAAACATTATTGCCATTAACGAATGAAGGTGAAACAATAATTTTTAAAAATAGATTTTATGGCTGTTCAACTACATTTTCAATTGATCCTAAAGAGCTTTCAATCAAAGGTTATAACAAAAGATCATCTGAACATTTAGACATTTACGACAAACAACCATTTGATGAAGAAATACATAAAAAATTTTTGACCCACGAGAATATTAATAATTTAAAAGGTTTGATAGTTGAAAAAATTTATAAATGGCAACTAGGAGATTTATTAATTTTTGATAGGACAAATCTTCATTGTTCATCGAGTAATTTAAGGGGTAAAAAGATAGGTTTAACAACCTCAACGAAAATAATATGAAATTAATTGACTGTTTTATGTATTTTGATGAGAATTTAGTTTTAGATATAAGGCTTAATACTCTTAATGATGCAGTAGATAAATTTGTAATTGCAGAGGCTACCAGAGATCATGCTGGGAAATCAAAAAAACTAAATTTTAAAATTGAAAATTTTTCTAAATTTAAACATAAAATCGTATATCAAGTAATTGATAACTTGCCCTTAAATGTTACATCTAAAAAATTTAGATGGCACGATAATCATATGAGAGATCAATTTCAACGAAACTCTTTAGCCGCAGGATATAAGGATGCTGATCCTAATGATTTAATTATGATATCTGATATTGATGAAATTCCTGATCCAAAAAAAATTAAAGAATTTGATATCAAAAATAAATATGCATGTTTCCTTCAAAAAAACTTTCAATCAAAAATAAATCTTTTAAACATAACTGAAAGTTATTGGTCAGGTACTAAAATTTGCCAAAAAAAAAATTTAAAGTCTCCTCAGTGGTTAAGAAATATCAAAACAAAAAAAAGATCCTTTTTAAATATTTTTAAAGATAGACAACCACAATTAATCGAAGATGGAGGATGGCATTTTAGTTTTTTAAAGGACCCAGAGTCAATTAAGAGGAAAATAATAGCGTACTCTCATCAAGAATACAATAAAGAAGAATTCACTGATATTAAAAATATAGAGAATAAAATTTCAAATAACAAAGACTTGTTTAATAGAGACATTAAATATAAATCTGTAGAGATAGATAGTTCTTTTCCAAATTATATTTATAAAAATAAGAGTAAGTTTAAAGATTGGATAGTATAGTAATGGTGCGCCCGGAAGGATTTGAACCCTCAACCTCCTGATCCGAAGTCAGGCGCTCTATCCAGTTGAGCTACGAACGCATATGATTATAATTTAGATAAAAAAATGAATAACTCAATAAAATTATTAGTGTCGGAAAATGATAGCAATTTAAGACTAGATGTGTTTCTTGCAAGAAAGATAGAAAACTTAACTAGATCGAACATTAAAAATTTAATAAGGGCAAACAAAGTAAGAATTAATAGTAAAATTGTAAACTACCCATCAAAATCAGTTAAATTTGGTGATAATTTATTCATAGAGTTATTAGTTAAAGCTTCTCAAAAACTGCTCCCTAACAAAATTAAGCTTGATATTATTTATGAAGATAAAGATTTATTAATAATAAATAAACCTAAAGGCATGGTGGTTCATCCAGGTGCAGGTAATTATCAAAAAACCCTAGCAAATGCTCTTGTGTCCAAATTTAGAAACAAACTATCAAATATAAATGGAGAATTTAGACCAGGGATTGTTCATAGAATTGACAAAGAGACAAGTGGACTTCTAGTTGTTGCAAAAAATAATTTGTCTCATTCAAAATTAGGAAATCAATTCAGTTCGCATACCATTAAAAGAAAATACTTGTGTCTAATTTGGGGAGTAATTAGACCTTTAAATGGTCGAATAGAAACCTTGATTACAAGAAATAAAAAAAACCGCCAATTAATGACTGTAAGCGATGTAATTGGAAAAAAAGCTGTTAGCAATTATAAAACAATTAAAGTATTTAGTAGCAAAGATGTTCCAAAGGTAAGCCTTGTAGAATGTGAACTAGAAACAGGCAGGACCCACCAAATAAGAGTTCATATGAAATATAAAGGAACTTCATTGCTTGGGGATGCTCAATATGGAAAAAAAAACGTAAAGTTTAAAAAAATAAATAAAAATTTTTTAGAAATTTTAAATTCACTTAATGGACAGGCTCTTCATGCAAAAAGCTTAGGCTTTATTCATCCAACAAAAAATAAGTGGGTTAATTTTACCTCTGAGCTTCCGCCTGACTTCAAAAAATTGTTAAATTTGCTAAAAAAATCTGGTGTAGTTGAAAAATAATTTTTAATATATAATTTAGCCATATGAGCGAAAAAAAAACAATTAGTAATTTGCCTACTCCTTCAGCTGGTGGGTTGTCTATTTATCTAGCCCAAATAAAAAAATTTCCAATGTTAGATGCTGAAGAGGAATATATGCTAGCAAAAAATTGGAAAGAACATGGAAATTTACAGTCTGCTCACAAATTAGTTACTAGTCATTTAAGGCTCGTTGCAAAGATTGCAATGGGATATCGTGGTTATGGCTTGCCTGTAAATGAATTAATATCAGAAGGTAATATAGGATTGATGCAAGCTGTTAAAAAATTTGATCCAGATAAAGGTTTTAGATTAGCAACTTATGCAATGTGGTGGATTAAAGCATCTATTCAAGAATATGTTCTTAGATCTTGGAGTCTCGTAAAAATGGGAACCACAACAGCACAAAAAAAACTTTTTTTTAATCTAAAAAAATTAAAAAACCAAATTGCTCCAAATCAAGAGGGAGATTTAAAAAGTGATCAGGTTAATGAAATTTCAAAAAGACTTGCTGTTGACTCCGAAGAGGTGATTAATATGAATAGACGAATGATGGGTCAGGAAAAATCTTTAAACGATCCTATCAAAAGTGGAGAAAGTGATGAATGGCAAGACTGGCTTGTTGACGATAGACTTGATCAAGAATTGGTAATATCACAAAAACAAGAGTACGATGACAAGAAAGAACTTCTTAAGGAGGCGATGAAAATTTTAAATGAAAGAGAGACTGAAATTATAAATGCAAGAAGACTCTCGGAAAATCCTAAAACATTAGAGGAGTTAAGTAAAAAATATAAAATAAGTAGGGAGAGGATTAGACAAATAGAAACCAAAGCTTTTGAAAAATTACAAAAATCAATGATTAATGCAAGTAAATCAAAAAATCTTCTTCCAGCAAATTAGCTTTTGAAAGGATCTTCAATTAATATTGTGTCTTCTCTTTCTGGACTTGTTGATATACTTGAAATTTTAGCACCTATAAAATCTTCTATTGCATAAATGTAATTTTTTGCTTTGTCGGGAAGGTCCTTAATATTTCTTAAGCCCATTGTAGAACTTCTCCATCCAGGAAAAGTTTTGTAAATTGGTTTAATTTTTTTCTGATCCTCTGAAGCAGCGGGTAGGTAATCTATTTTCTTGCCATCTAATTCATATTGAACACAAATTTTGATTTCTTTTAATTCATCCAAAACATCTAATTTAGTAAGCGCTATTCCATTTATTCCCGATATTTTTATAGCTTGTCGAACCAAAACTCCGTCAAACCATCCGCATCTTCTTTTTCTCGCTGTCACAGTTCCAAATTCTTTTCCCCTTTTTCCAAGATTTTCCCCTATTTTATCTTTTAGTTCTGTTGGAAATGGACCACTACCAACTCTAGTTGTGTATGCTTTTGTTATTCCTAAAATATAATTAATAACATTTGGTCCTGACCCAGTTCCGGTAGCTGCCATAGCAGGAACTGTATTTGATGAAGTAACGTATGGATAAGTTCCGTGGTCAACATCTAAAAGTATACCTTGGGCACCTTCAAATAGTATTTTTTTTCTGTTTTTTTTAAATTCATATATTTTCTTCCAAACAGGTTGTGCAAATTTTAAAATGTCTGGTGCAATTTTTAATAGTTTTTTTTTAAGGTCATCTTTTTTGTATATTTTTTTATTCAATCCTTTTCTTAAAGCATTATGATGTAATAATACGTTCTTTAATCTTTTATCTAAATTACTGCTGGATCTTAAATCCATAACTCTTATGGACCTTCTTCCAACTTTATCTTCATAACAAGGACCAATACCTCTTTTTGTTGTACCAATTTTGCTTTTTCCAGCTGACTCTTCTCTAATTTCATCCATTTCTTGATGGAACGGAAGTATTAAAGAAGCTGACTCTGAGATTATAAAGTTTTCTGGATTGACGTTTATTCCTTTTTTTTTTATTTCCTTAATTTCATCAATTAAAGCCCATGGATCAATAACCACTCCATTTCCCAATATTGAAACCTTACCTTTTCTTACAATTCCAGAAGGTAATAATCTTAACTTAAAAACTTTTTTTTCAATGACTAAAGTATGTCCTGCATTATGGCCTCCTTGAAAACGAACAACCACATCTGCCTGTTCAGACAACCAGTCAACAATTTTTCCTTTTCCTTCATCGCCCCATTGTGAACCAACAACTACTACATTTTTCATTATCTAAATTTCTTTTTTATTATTATAGAATTTAAATGGTTAATAGGACCATATCCTTTACCATAATTTGGATTAGATCCTATAGCCTGGTTAACATATTTAATTCCTAACTCACAGGATTTCTTTAACGGTTTTCCACATGATAAAAAAGTTGTAATGGCGCTTGATAATGTACAACCTGTACCATGTGTATTTTTTGTTTTAATTTTTTTATTTTTGAAAATTTTTAGTTCTTTTTCACTTAAAAAGATATCTTCAATATAATTTGATTTTTTATGTCCACCTTTTAAAAGTATATTTTTTGCCCCAAGATTTTGTAAGATTTTTGCTGCATGAATCATATCTTTAAGATTATTAATTTTAGTTTTTGTTAACACTTCTGCCTCGGGTATGTTTGGAGTAATTAAATCAACTTTTTTAATCAATTTTTTCCTAATAGTCTTAATTGCTGTGTCATTAATTAATTTTGTTCCTCCTTTTGCAACCATTACAGGATCTAATACGATTTTTGAAATTTTTAGTTTTTCTAAAGCTTTTATTACAGAATTAATTACATCTGAGGAATGGAGCATACCTATTTTAACTCCATTTGGTTTAATGTCTCTGCATGTGAAAATAATTTGTTTTTTTATATCTATTGGTTGAATGGGAACAACAGATTTTACTCCTATTGTGTTTTGAACAGTGATAGCAGTTATTGCAGTCATGGCATAACTTCCTAACGCTGTAACTGTCTTGATATCAGCTTGAATACCCGCACCACCCGAAGAGTCTGATCCTGCAATTATTAAAATTTTAGATTTTGGTTTCAATTTTTTATTGATTGTTTAATAATTCGTATACACTTTAAAATTAAATTTCTATTATGAGACTCAGCCATTATTCTAATTTTTGGCTCGGTTCCAGATTTTCTCACTAAAACTCTTCCATTTTTATCCATTATTCTATTGGCTCTTTTTATAGCACGTTTGGATTTTTGTTTATCAATAATGTTTTTATTTTTAACAATTATATTTTCCAAAACTTGCGGTAAAGGCTTAAACACATTTAATAACTCACTAGCTTTTTTTCTTTTTCTTAGAGAAAATAGGACCTCTAAAGCGACCATGAGTCCATCACCGGTAGTTGCATATTTTCCTAAAATAATGTGTCCAGACTGCTCACCACCTAAATTGAAATTTAATTTTCTCATTTTTTCTTTAACATACCTGTCCCCGACTTTTGATCTTAAAAATTTAATTTTTTCATTTTTTAAAAAATGCTCTAGTCCGAAATTTGACATCAGAGTGCCAATTACACCTCCTTTTAAAATTTTCTTGTTTTTCCATCTTCTAGCTAGCATTGCAATTATTTGATCTCCATCTATGATTTTGCCTTTTTCATCACACATAATAATTCTGTCAGCATCGCCATCAAATGAGATGCCTAGATTTGCTCTATATTTTTTAACCGCCTGACAAATTTTTGAAGGGTAAGTTGAACCACATTTTTCATTAATGTTAAGACCGTTTGGGTTAACACCTATTGGGATTACTTTTGCCCCTAAATCATTTAACAATTTTGGTGCCGCCTTATAACAGGCACCGTTAGCACAATCTAAGACTATTTTAGTACCCTTTAAATTAAAATTTAATGGAAAATTTTTTTTTAAGATTTTTATGTATTTGTCGTTACCATCCTCTAATCTTTTAACTCTTCCTAATAATTTCGGATTTGTAAGTTGTTTTATATTTTTCGCATCAATAAGTTTTTCAATTTTTTTTTCTATACTATCAGACAGTTTCATCCCATCCGGACCAAATAATTTTAGTCCATTATCGTGATAAGGATTATGAGAAGCTGTAATCATAATGCCCATATTTGCTTTCATAGATTTTGTAAGCATTGCAAGACCATTTGTTGGTAAAGGTCCTAACGTAAATACATTCATTCCTCCAGAGACTAGACCAGAAACTAAAGCAGGTTCTAATGTATAACCAGAAAGTCTTGTATCTTTAGCTATGATTGCTACTTGTTTATTTTTTTTTTGATTTTTAAAATATGTTCCTGATGCTAATCCAAACTTAAAAAATTTCTCACCAGTTATATTTCCTTTATTAACAGTGCCTCGAATTCCATCTGTTCCAAAATACTTGTTTTTCATCAATTTCTAAAATTTAATAAAATTTTATCAAATACTAAAATACTTTGCATAATTTCATTTACATTATGTACTCTAAAAATTTGCACCCCTTGAGAAAGTAAAAACAAAACAGATGCTATTGTGCCACCTATTCTTTCTTTACTATCATTTTCCCCAGCTATTTGATTAATAAATCTTTTTCTAGATGTACCAATCAAAATTGGAAAGCCAAGGCTATGAAACAAAGATACATTTGAAATTAAAGTCAAATTATGTTTCAAATTTTTACCAAATCCAATTCCTGGATCGATAATAATTTTTTTATTATCGTTTTTCTTGATATTTTTTTCAAAAAAATCATAGATATCCAACAATACATTGTTATATTTTGGATTAATTTGCATAGTGTTTGGAGTGCCCTGCATGTGATGAATTACTTTTGATATATTAAATTTTTTAATTTTTGACAATGACTCGCTATCGTAATTAAAGCCTGAAACATCATTAATCAAACTTGCGCCACTTTTAATCGCCTTGATCATTATTTCAGACTTTCTCGTATCAATAGATAAACATATTTCTCTGTGTTTTTTTTTAAAACTTTTTAAAACATCTTTCACTCTTTTCCATTCTAACTTTGTTGAAATTGTTTTTGAACCTGGTCGAGTAGACTCGCCGCCGATATCAATTATTTTAGCCCCAGCCATCACCATGTCTCTGATATGTTTCTCTGCTTTTTTTAATTTGTTAAATTTACCTCCATCAGAAAAGCTGTCAGGAGTAACATTTAGGATCCCCATAATTGTTGGCGCTGAAAAATTAACTCCTTTTAAAAAATTTTTTCTTTTTTGAGAAATCTTTTTTAAATCTCTTATCACTACCTTTTGGCATTCATTCTTTAAATTTTTGATTTCTTTTAATCTTATTGTTTTTGATGAAATTATACTATTATTTCTTTCTATAATTTCAATTTTATCAAAGGCAATGTCGGTTTTTCCACATAATGGGAGGCCTAATTTATTTCTGACTAAAATTTTAGCTTTACTACCATAATGAAAATTACACGCACGAGTGTAATATTTTCTCATGAATACTTTATAGAGCTGGTTTAGGTTTTAAGCCCAATGAACCGAGAGCAGAGGATGTTTTACCTTCGGTTTCGTCTTCGTCTTTAAAGGATCTTGTTGGTTTGATGTCTTTTAAAATAAGATCTCTTATTTCGTCTCCTGATAATGTTTCATAAATCAATAAAGCTTTTGCAAGTTTATGCAGATCATCTATTTTTTCTGTTAATACTGTTTTTGCTCTTTCATATCCTTTATCAACAATTTTTTTAACTTCAAGATCTACCTTTTTTGCAGTTTCTTCAGACATATTTTGTTGTCTTGTGACGGATCTTCCTAAAAATACTTCTTCTTCATTTTCACCATACGCTATTGTGCCAAGTTCTTCGCTCATACCATACTTAGTAACCATATTTTTTGCCATTTTTGTTACCATATCAATATCCGACGATGCTCCAGATGTTACTTTATCGTGTCCAAAAATAATTTCTTCGGCAATCCTGCCCCCCATAGCTACTGCTATATCAGAATGCATTTTTTCTCTACTAACTGAAAGTTGGTCTCTCTCAGGTAATCTCATCACCATACCTAATGCTCTTCCTCTTGGAATTATTGTTGCTTTATGAATTGGATCAGAGGCTTTTTCATTCAACGCTACTATTGCATGTCCACCTTCATGATAAGCAGTGAGTTTTTTTTCGTCTTCTGACATTACCATTGATCTTCTTTCTGCGCCCATCATAACTTTGTCTTTAGCTTCTTCAACATCAGACATTGTAACTACTCTTTTATTTTTTCTTGCTGCTAATAAAGCTGACTCATTAATTAAGTTTGCTAAGTCTGCACCAGAAAAACCAGGTGTGCCTCTAGCAATAGTTCTCAGTTTTACATCTGGACCAGTACTAATTTTCTTAACGTGAACTTTCAAAATTGCTTCTCGACCTATGATGTCAGGGTTTCCTACAACTACTTGTCTATCAAATCTACCTGGTCTTAATAGAGCGGGATCTAAAACGTCAGGTCTGTTTGTGGCTGCAATTAAAATGATGCCTTCGTTTGTATCAAATCCATCCATCTCAACTAAAAGTTGGTTAAGAGTTTGCTCTCTTTCATCATTTCCACCGCCTAAACCCGCACCCCTACTTCTGCCTACAGCATCAATTTCATCAATAAAAATAATACATGGTGAATGTTTTTTACCTTGTTCAAACATGTCTCTAACTCTAGACGCTCCAACACCTACAAACATCTCTACAAAGTCTGAGCCAGATATGGAAAAGAATGGAACGTTGGCTTCGCCTGCAATAGCTTTTGCTAATAAAGTTTTACCTGTTCCTGGAGGACCAATTAATAACGCACCCTTAGGGATTTTTCCACCCAATCTACTAAACTTCTTTGGATCTTTTAAAAATTCTACAATTTCTTCTACTTCTTCTTTTGCCTCTTCAACACCTGCAACATCATTAAAAGTTACTTTGCCCTGAGCTTCATTAAGTAATTTGGCTTTTGATCTTCCAAAACCCATTGCTCCACCTTTACCTCCCTGCATTTGACGCATAAAAAATATCCATACACCTATTAATAAAAGCAT